>Ga0335075_10008677_pt1 | contig 15556 bp, 20 predicted proteins | sample Lox_Sample_24_FD_206723 | JGI IMG/M metagenome (GOLD analysis project Ga0335075, IMG submission 206723) | Soil microbial communities from Loxahatchee National Wildlife Refuge, Florida, United States - Lox_Sample_2.4 | ecosystem: Environmental > Terrestrial > Soil > Wetlands | place: USA... | reverse complement strand
CCTAAAAGTTTAAATCTCAAAACGGGGTATAATAGAATCCACTAAAGCAGCAGTCGAACCATTAATCCAAATGGACAACAATGGGAACCGATGAATACTGTCCCAAAGTTTAAATCCAAAGTGGATATAATAGAGGAAAACAGCCAAGGCATTCAAAGTATTTAACCCAAAATGGTCTTCCATCGGAACGGAATAATCGAAAAGTCGATCTGAAGGTGGGGGCAGTAAATTATAAAAGGAAACACAGCGCCGGAATTTCGAGTCGTTAACACATCCTTCGGCTCCGTTGCTACAATACAATATGCCATCGGGTTGCAAAAAAGTTGTCGGGCAATTCGTCTCAGCCTTCGATGCTTCTGCCAAAAAGAAGCTCTGCAGTGGAACTTTGAACGGCATGGGGGGTCGTCTCTATCCCTCCCGTACCCCAAAAAACGACGCGAAGAAAGCTTGCCGCGTCGATCAGGGTCATGTTTACGACAAGGAAGCGAAGAGGTATGAGATCGTACTTCAACCAAATTTCGAAACAGATTCGAGTGGTATGAAGGATTTCATTAGCAAATATTCCACGCACGCAATACTTGCGAAGATGACAATCGATATGAACGAAAACGATGGCGAAGGTCCTACTCTTTCGCAAATTCGTGAACGCTTGCTAGCAGACTTCGAACGCAGGGACGACGAAGACGACTACAGTTAAAGTCCACCGCGAATGAATCATCTCTGTCGATTTGCTCGGACCGACGTCTCGTAGTAGTTCAGTATCAGTACACGTATAATTAAACCTCGATAACGGCTTCTACCAAGTTCCGTCAAATACTTTGCGTGAATTGATTCTCTACTCTCGCTGATGCTATGCTACCTACAATAGTAGAAATCCAACCTAAAGCTAACTGTTGTCATGAGAAACGATAAGCAGGTCCTGAATTTAAAAGTTGCCACCAGGACATTACTCTCCCTGGCGCGTATTCCGGATGGTTGTCTTTTGTTTTTTCCACGAGGAAGATTCAAATCCTTGATTGGTTCCAAAGAACAATTACTCCGCTGGAAAGTTGTGTCTCGTTGGCCATAATAAGTGGGGGCAGCTTAAGGTTGACTAGTTTCCGCGGTGTGGTTGCACAAGTGCTCATCACCCGAAAATTAAACTTTGGCCATGGGCTCTGGCATAATGAATAATGATAAACTATGGGCGAGCAATCCACCAAATCGTCTTTACTGGCCATGAGAGTAGATATAGAGTCCATGGTCCTGTGGACAAGCTGCAAAGACTCTGACATGATCTCGTGCGGCGCTGGTCAGATCGAGTTTCCACAATTTGATAATTCAGCGCTAAAACACCACTACTCGAATGAGTGCAGTCAAACTGCCGCACCATCTGCGAAACCTGCGATTCTTAGCCAAGGATGGCTCCAGCAAGACTGGTCGACGGCAAATGAAAAGGTATGTATTACTCCAGCCACCGCCCCTGTACATCATTGCTAACGTCCTGCGGAGTAGATCATCACGGAACCATACATATATATGCATTCTAAACCTGGAAAAAATTTACGAACAGCATTCATCGCCAGTTTCAATGAGTGGCTTCAGGTTCCCAAGATCGACCTTGAAACGATAGCCCGAGTTGTGGAAATGCTACATACAGGTTCATTGTTGTAAATGGCCCTCTTCAACGAAACAATTGCAACTGATTATCTGACGGCAGAATCGACGACGTAGAAGATGATTCAAAATTGAGAAGAGGTGCGCCATCTGCCCACATTGTCTACGGAATTCCACAAACCATTAACACTGTGAATTACATTTACTTTTGCGCTCTCAGGGAGGTTCAACAACTGACTAACATACACAATTCGGTGATGAGAATATGTACTGGTACACGGTCAACAGCGAGCGATTCTAACAGCTAGATGAACTAATTAATCTTCATCGGGGACAAGGAATGGAGCTGTACTGGCGAGATCATTGTATCTGTCCCACCGAACAGGAATATATTGCGATGGCCAAGAACAAAACCGGCGGACTCTTTCGCTTAGCAGTGAAGCTCATGCAAGAATGCAGTAGCCGTAGTCCGATCATGACGTTTGCCACGTCGATGTAATGAATTTTAGAGAGTATGTTGAGTTGGCTGATTTGATTGGCATTCTGTTTCAAATTCGGGATGACTATCAGAATATTAAAGCTGGGGAATATACCAAAAGCAAAGGGTTATGTGAGGATATTACAGAAGGGAAATTCTCCTATCCGATAATCCATTCGATTCTCTCAAAACCAGACAATACACTACTCATCGGTCGGTACGTCGCCAGGTAATTAGCTGACTCGTCAGATGCATTGACACAGCATACAACGTCGGATCTGAAACTGTCTTGCTTGCAATATATGCAACATGAAACCCATTCATTCCAGTATACCCGTAGAGTTTTACGGGAATTGGATGGACATATTCGACGTGAAATCGCAAGGCTTGGAGGCAACGAGAAACTGATCTCGATATTGGACAAACTTAGGATTCAAGAGATCGCATGCAAAACAGGTGCTCCTTGAAGCTTCAAGGGACTGAGTCATCAACGCTGCTAGTTTAGCTATCTCTGATGATCGCAGTTAAGGTCCAAATCTTTCTTCCCCTTCTGAGAAATTGAATAATGCACATACGTCTTTCCAACATACCCCATGACGTGCAGGGTTGTTGGCTGATTCTTGCCTAAATCACCTTCCTTTTCTCCACTACTTCCTCCTCCATCTTTGTCGCTTTAGCGAGCTGACCTTGCCTCGCATAGATCCGTGGGAGACGACTCATGCTCAAGAGATTGGATGGATGATTGTCTCTCAATATCACTTGTCTCTTGGCCAACACTTCCTCATGCATTTTTGCGGCCTCGCTCATTGCAGTCGGTATGTCGAAAAATTGGGAAAAACAGCCCCGATCTAAATGAGTAGGTAATGACGACAAGACCGAAGCCCACTAGTACCTTATTATAGGCATCCAGTTCCACGGATCACGGCAGCCGTCGAGTCACGGGTGATCGTCTAGTAGGGCAGTTGCCACCTAGCGGTTCACGTTCCGTGACAACCATTAGTTGTACGGACCAATTCGTTCCCGGAAGGCAACCGCGAGTTTCAAGCCGGCAAACGACGTTTCGCTGAACATGTCAAACCCCGTTGAGATTCAAGCAGACGTCTCGGGCATCCCGTCACATGCGGTGACAGTCCTCGCTTCTCTCAGCCCGCTCCTTAGAGCTCTTTCCGCTGATAACGTCAGCCCACTTGCGGTGGTCCAGGTTGAAGCACTCGGTTCTTGTTTTCATATCAATGGCGATCTTGCCGCTAAAGTCCCCGATTTACTCGCCCGCTCGACATCCGTCCGTCTACAAAGATTGTCTCACTGGGTTGGGTGGATGGCAAATGACACCGCTTCGGCGATGGCTCAAACAGCTGGTGGAAGGGCGGGATCACTTCTCTCCTTGGCACTAAGTGAAATGTACAGCGAAGAGAAAACCGGCGTCATATTATATCAGCTTTCATCGATGAATCTTCCCGCTAGTAACTGCCACGCGAGTCCGAAGCAACTCGGCGAGGTTGCAGCAAAGCTCGCTAACAAACTAAAACCTATCGCTTATGGAAGTCATCTGGCGCTCCATGTCACAAGATTGAGAGAAACGTTTCTAAACTCAGGCCTCGATCTTCCGCGCGACCTCGTCGAGACAACGTTCACCGAGGACACCATGGCAGAATTCTTAACTGCATTGCATGCGACTTTGTTCGATGAGACTGCCGTTTTGTTCGTGGAAGGATCTCGAGCGCTTGGATACATCGTTGCCATGCTTACGGCTCTATGCCCAAACAACCTCTCAATCGTTGTAAATGACGAGATTATTTTCCGAGGTTCAACTCGGCCCTCCGTCATCGTATCACTCAAAGGTCCAAACCAGGATACCAATTTTAGCCTCGAAACGATTATTGGAGGGGTCAAAACGCGCAAAGTGACGCTGGCTCAATTCTTGCGCTTCTCTTCGCGGTATAACTTGTGGGATGGTCTCAGCATGAGAATCGAGGGTGGTATTTCAGACGCATTGAATTTGTTGACAGCATCTTTGGCTCTCGGACCCACTTACGATCTTCACCTTGCGATAGTTGAACTGATTACTGCAATCGTTTACTCGTCATCAGACGAAGACTTTCGATGTACGAAGCCAGGGTACGAGAGGGGGTACCCTCCAATCAAATCCTTGAAATCGCTTCTCGGACCCAACTTCCAAACCCGTGTGCGAACCGGTCTGATGTCCGCGTTTGGCATCGAACCGTCCATGACATCATTTGATTGCCTCAGCGCATATCAAAAACTTCGAGAATCCGTGAATGCAATTCAGTCTGCCGTATGCCCTTGCGACGGCCTGCACTGCTCCCGCGCACGTCCTTGGTCCAAAGAATTTGTGTAAGTAGGACCGGGGCGATCTCGGCAACCGTGACTACTCGGCAACTCCGGTCTGGTTTAATATGTGGTTGCCATAGTAAAAATCATATTTTGAAAAACCTTCAAAAATTGAATTCCCTCAACTACTTGCCACAACCATTATAGAAACTTCTGATTTCGAAATATTTGATATAAATAGCTATACTCTATCACGTAAACAAAAAATCTTGAGTATCTTTTGAGACTTGGTTGAGTTATATCATGAAAAGACCTCAAATTTCGATAGAATTTCGATTTGGACCTAGTATTATTTGATTTCACGGTCGATTGATGATCAGGACAAAATGGTGGTTCTATCGACATATTTATCTACACATGTAGAGGGTATATACCTTCAACATTTTGTGTATTGCTTCTTTCTTATGATATCAACAAAGTGCCATGACCCTGAAGTTTTATCTTGCAGTCTGCAAAAGATATACTGCATTACGTGGAAAAAGGGTGAAAAAAGTTGCCGAGTAGTCACGGTTGCCGAGATCGCCCCGGTCCTACTTATAACAAAACTTGCCCTGTTTTCTTACTCTGGGATGGTGTGCTAGATCTTATAACTCACGCAATTCTCTGGCTATTTATCGAGCACAAGCCGGGGGCCGTTATGACAATCACCAGTGGTAGCCATAATCAAGCAGAGTCCTTCATCAAAAATATCGTCAATCGTCGCGTTGATCCTGAGAATTCGGACACGAAATATCCCGTCAGTCAGGATTACACCACATACGACTTACATAAAGACGTACTAAACATTATGAGTTATTCCTACGCCGACCACAGTTCACTCTTGGCATTAAGTAATGGAGGCACGTCCCTTTACCCTTCTACAATCGAGTTCCCGGCGACAAGTATTCCACAGTGTGTAATCTATTGCCTTGTCGATGGACGACTCCACGATGGCTCCCATTATTACAGGTCTATAGTGGGTGATCCCACTAACGCGAACCCCTCAGCAACCTCCCAAAAGCCCATTCTAGCCGAGGGTACTCCGATAGGGCCCTCCGCCGTTGGGACCCATTCTTCGCTGATGCTTACGATACGTCCGGTGGGGGACAGTCTCCAACTTCGAACGACGATCGACATAGCTGGAAGAATAATCTCTGCTGATTTTTGTCGTTTACATCTCATCCGTATGGGTTTCTCGTACACTGATCCATGCTCGCATAATCCTCGAGACAACGTCGATAAAGAAAATGCTAAGGATATATTCCCGACCTCGGTTGGCAGTCCGCTTGCACCTGAAGGATACATCGCCATGGTGCTGACTCACGGTGATCCGGAAGCTCAGTTTTTATGTGGTGCTGTTAGAGGAGATTCTTTACTTCAGAGTAATAGCTGTTTGAATTGTGCAGTTCGCGAAGCCAGGAAAAGAGGCTGTAAAATGATTATTCAAAGTTGAGATTATGGTGAAGTTATGTATTCTTGTTGCCGGATACCTGAAGCAGATAATGACTTGATTAGTAGAAGTAGCAAAATATTCAGTGCTGACATAGCTGTACAGCTGCACACGACAATAAACGAGATGATACATAGAGTAGGGTGTATTAATGGAATTATATATAGGATGATATATATAGGGTAGCAAATCCTAATAGTAATAACCCCGTACCCTTCATCTTCAGCTGACACTATCTGCCGTAATCCATTGCATCTCTATCCTCATTTCGTAAAGCCAGCTCGACAACGATGTCTCGATCGAGGGTCTCAGGGTGTCCCATCGCTACATATACTATTCCGTCCGCAGGCACCTGTTGCTCATTGCCGATCATCCTGACATCTCTTCCCGGAATAATTTGGACTACACGCATGCCCCCTTCTTCAAAACGTTCATCACATCGCCATATCTCAATAAATGATGTGTCAAACGCGATCACGTATTTCCCTCCAATCACCTGTGTGGCGTGCGGTTTACCGTTCCAATTTATTACCTTCGACCGGGAAATTTCGCCATGATGGTCAACATATATGGCGCACTCTAGAGTTAGGCAAAGGTAATTGAAGTGGAATATACCGTCGTAACAAAGAAGGAATTCGTATGTACTGAGCCGATACATCCCCAGAGCCTTTGTAGTACTGAGACGGGTAGCCAAACGTTGCATCTGTGGGGCAGATAGATCCGGAATAGTTATGGCAGCGTCTTTGGAATGCAAAGAAAGAATCTGGAATCCTACGGTCAGCTTCAGTCGGCCTGTGCGATGCCTTCTGGGGTCGGAATAGCAATGGTGTTCTTGAATATGAACAGTCCGAAACTATCGGTCGCAATGAAGAACTCCTATGGTCAGCTTTGTTTGAACATACAATGCACATCATATTCTCGGAAGAAATCTTGTTTCGCCAGCCTTCGACCAAATACTAAATACCTACTGATGGAACGTCGAGGTGCATCTGGCTGTCGGTTAACCGGTTCCAACGCCTTAAATATCGAAGTGGAGCCACTCCTCTTCTTGAATAATACCAACATCCGATTTTGCAATATTCCAGTTGCAAAAAAATCTACAGATGCGGTACCCGATAGTCGAAGTAATTCTCCATTTGCCTCTGACTGTCCAAAGACGCTAGCCAAATTGTATACGACAAGTTCCTTCTTTGCCAGAACCAAGAGAAATCCAAATTCCTCTAACACATCAATTTGAGTGACTCGCGGCAAATTCAGAACCTTCTTCCATACCGTGTAATGTCCGTCTCGTACAGGAGAATTGCCGATATAAACACCATCATCCGTTCCCACGGCTACCCATCGTTGGTGAGGATTGTCGACATTTTCAGGTGCAATAAAGGATTTTGCACAAGTCATTCGAGCATCAGTTACCACGGCCAACGGTTGTGATTGATCTGATTTAGTTCGAAGAGCAACTAACGCTCTTGACATGGTAGAGTACTTCACCAATGGAGGAGATCCCTTCTTCGCTTGATTCCCCATACTCTGAACTCCAAAGGCACTTTCAGCTATAATCTGGATTTGAAACGGCTCTAGTTTAGACATCTCATGAGCTCTTGCAACTTTTGCTTCCATAATTCTCTCGATCCAATCCTGACGGCTGGATGCACTTTCAGTATATAGTGTGTAGGTAGCACCGGAAGTGGATAAGTGAGTCATGCTGAAGGGATAAATGAGAGTAGTTACCGTGACAGACCGAGTTGTGGAAACTGCCTCGCCGGTAGATGCTTCGAGTTGCAAGAGGTCCATGGGGATGACCTAAACGTTATGAAGAGACGGAGTGGCAATACCCGTTTTGATACGTATAACCGCTCCACATCGGCATCTTTCCTTCTCTTCGTCATTATCAAGAAGTTGTCGAGCAGAATAAGATGGATGTCCAACCATTCAACTTTATTATCGGATTTCCTAATGACATCGCCTCGATACACGACTCTCCTCCTTGGATCTTCCAGACCAAGCTCAACTTCGAAACCAGGTTTGAAGACAAGCCTCTTCAACTCAAATTTCGCCAAGCTGTCCCCGTACTTTCCATCCAGTTCCTGAAGAATCTGGCGTAACTCTTTCATAGAAATCAGTAAATCTTGTCCATCATGAGTGGTGGCATCGGTGTTCGTGGTCATCGTTTGCAAAAGTAAGGAAATTCGTTGAATTCTTCGGAGTGGCTGTGCAAGGAAATCCACAAGGCCAAGCTTTCGACATCTGGGATCAGCGGAAGGTCGCTGTCATTAATAAGCCACCGCGAAAGAGGGTATACAGTCTCCAGCCAACTGGAAAAGGAGGAATTGGTCGATATTTGCTCTCGTACAAGACTGTCAGAAATCGGATAACCAGCAACGTAATCAGTGTATATGCTACGACACCCTCGAACCCATACTATGACGATATCGCCCCAGGTTCTGATTATCGGACCTTGATGAGCTTGTCGTTCCCGCAAGGGTATCAGCAATGTGTCAGTGTGCCAATAGAGAATCGGTTTGATATTTCCAAATACATCTCTCAAAAAGGCTTCTTCGATGTCCGACGAGATGATCGGCGATGATGTGGAAGAAGCCTCGACGAGCTGGGTTTTGAAAACATCAAAAATTGTATTGAGATCTTCAACATATTGAGCTTCTTGTTGAATAAACTCATGAATTTCGCATTGTCGCTTTACCTCCAATTTATCTAGTGTTTCGAGAAACGTCTTGTCAAGATTCCAGAACGCAGCCCAGTCTGGAAATAGTCCGTCCGGGGAAGAATTCCATTGTCGTTGCTTGAAACGAACCAGGACACGATCGATCTCAGGTTGGTCCATTGTTGCTAATCTGCGGACGAAACTCCACTCGATATCCTCACCTAATTCGTTGTCAAACGTCAATTCCTGGTCTTGATGTTCAACGGATTCGGCGTCGAATAACCCATGATCGAAGTCAAGAGTAATGTCCGACAGGTTGGAACCACTTTGCTGTTGCTTTGATCCTTTGTCAGTATCGATTTCTGTGGCATCATTGTTTTCATCAGGTTCTAGAAATGCCAAAAGCGAAAAGTTTTGAAGGTGGATCCCGATGTGCTTTTGGAGTTGCTCCGACTTTTCGAGATGATCAAACTTGTTACCCGTCATTGAATATAGGTTCTTGATGTTTCTGAGATCCAATTCAGGGGTTTCACAGAAAGGACATGCCGTGAAAGGGAATAGAGAAGGTCGTTTTCCTCTAGCGATTAGAAATGGGAGTTGAGGCTCGGTGAACGAGTCGATGTGATCTTGGAGGAGATGCGTTGTGAATTCTTTCTCTGATGAAAATACTCGAAAACACGAGTCCTGAGCGTGCGGAGCATCGCACTGCCATTCTTCACTGTGGTCGAGCTGATGTTGCATCCACTTTTCCCGAGTCTCGAACAGCTGATCGTATTCGCTACAACTTTCGGAGATACAGGAATATGGTCGAAGGTCTGAAGTAAGATGGTCTCTGAAAAGGTTAGTCAAGGCAAAGGTAAGCAACTGACCTCCACAACCCAATCTTCCTCACTTCTGCGGGCAAGATATGGAAACATTGACTGCATTCAAAAGCCTTCCCCGGTGGATCTTTCGGGGGCTTAGGGAATATATCCTCTCCAATTCGTTTTTCGCTTGGCGCCAATTTGACAAGTGCTGAAGTTGTCGTTGCTGGTTCTCCCTGCAACTCTAGTTCAGTCGCAATAGGGTCGTAAGTCATCATGGTGGTTCCACTTTTGCTTGTTTTCGGAGCACTAGGTCGCGGGGGACTCGTCATCTCCCTCTCCTGAGTCGTCTCGCGGAACTGCACCGTATTATTGGTAGGTCTGGACGCTTGATTGTAGGGTGCCACGGGCTGAGTTTCGTTTGGGAGATTGATTGAGCCCGCTGTCAGGTGTTTCTTATGTGCTCTCTGATAATAGAATTGTTGTCGGCGCATAGTGATAACTTTTGCCAATCGTTCCACAAGCCACTCTGGAGTCTCGGGACATAGGCCCCTAATCTTCAAGCTAACGATGGTTTTAAATTCCGAGAGAACGTCGTTCCCTTCTGCATCTGTCTCAACATGCGCGGCCGCTCTGCTGGTACGAAAATTCCGAGACGCTCCCCGGATAAGGATTGAAACATCGAATAATTTATCGATGATGCTCACAACTTCATCATAATACCGTTGAAGAGCCCGATTGTTTGGTTCGTGGGAGGAAGGGGCGGACTCCACACTTCGGTATGAAGTTGAATCTGAGGAACTATCTGACTCCGATCTTTCAAGGGGGTCTTCATCAGAACGCGAGAACTCTGCACCTGCTCCACCCTTGATTAATAATGTCACTATCAGTTAGAAATAATCATTGTGCGCAAAACCTTCGTATAAACTTTGGCTTAGGCCTTCCAGCAAGGATACCACATTCTGGTGCAGGTAACCTACATCTCTCAGTCTATAGTCGAGAGATGCTCTCCCAGTCTTCAATGCTCCGATATTGCCGGCCCAGATTCTGAAGCGTCCCAGTTCGTCGTTTACTGCCGCACTCGATAACTCGGCCTGATATTTTGATCCCTCTATGGTTTCGAGGGCATCGCTGAGAGCCCAGAAATGCTTCTGACAACCTAGACTAACTTTGGCTATTGTCCGGACTTGTAGATCCATTCGACATCTAATCGGTTTCCCCGATTAGAAGTGTGGACAAGCTGAGGAGTCGGAACTTCGCACGGATTGCAAGGTGGTGGCGGAGGTGGATAAAGTTTTAAGTGAGGGTTACGTAAACCCATTTTGGGCGAGCCGATACCGGCAAAGGGTCCACGTGCTCGTGAAGTTTACTTGGACACAGTCTACACTCACACCAAGGCTCCACCGTCGGTCGTTTTGAGGATGTCAGCCATCGATATCGCGGGGCTGGTGCTAGCAGTGGTACCACTAATTCTGGAGGGCTTCGAAGCATATCCAGACTCCCGACCCATGCAATACCTCCGAACATTTAGCGCAGCAAAACTGGAGCGACGAGAATTCGCAAGACAATTGATGCTCATGAACTCGGAGCTTCGATTCGCCATGTTGGACATCTTCACCCGCATTAATGTATTATTGACACCTGCTCAACGCAATGTTTTGGGTGCCAGTGACAGCATGGGAGCGGAATTTTTCACCGTATGGGGCGAGGTATGGAAGTCAAATTCCGAGGAGATTCAAGGAGCGTTTTTGCACACGATAGAACATATCAAATACGTACTGGACAACATGATGGAGTTGTTGAACGAGATGGTGAAGCACACTGAGATATCTCGTCATGCAGGGAGAGAGACGCTGATGAAGATTATCGAGAACCATGATAAAGACAGGACCTTTTCGATCAGGAATTTCTCCAAACGATTCAAGTTTGCCAACTCAGATTCTAAGCGTCGTAAGCTTATCAAACGGATGGGAGACGATATCGATGTGCTCAAAAGACTCAATGAGGGACAAGAAAAGATGACTAAGTTTATCGCCGCTGGCAAACTGGTGGAGTCTCAGCAATCCCATGGCCCGTTTCTTGACAGGGTGCGCGGGTATTGCGATAATCTCTATGGAGCGCTAGCCAATATCTGGCAATGTGAGTGCCATAAATCACCTTCTGCCATGCTCAGATTGGAGAAGCGGGATACTCCTGAGACTAAGGAAGCCAACGATCTCCGCTTCTCCCTTCTCCTTACTTTCGAACACTCTGCAGTAGGCCATCAGAAACTATTGGCGTATCAGGAAACAGAAATTTGCGTTTAGAAAAGTGAGTTCCCCTCTCATTCCCGACTCTAATCACTTCTAGGAGCAACAGAAAAAAGAAGGCCCGATTTGAAGACGACGAAGGCACTGACGTCGAAGCTCGCGGTGATTCGACCTTGGAACCCGTTGAAAATATCTGTAGGTCGCTCAGCACATGTTCACGGGATCAAAAAGATCGACTAGTCCTTGTTCTTACAGATAAAAACCTGAATTACACGGGAACACATCCTGCGGCTCACAGAACTGTCGACCGAGGCCACGTCTCGCTTCAAAACCTCCTATCGAAGACTTTCAGATGTCCCAAGCAATTTACCGGACTCAACAAATGCCAGTGCCTCTCGTTAGCCGTAAACTTCGCATCTTCTCTCCTGCAGTTGCATACAACGCCATGGCTCCCGGCGAACTGGTGTGATAACTCCATCTACTTTCCCTCGTCGCTCGATGTGCTGGAGCCCTACGTAATGGTGAACTTCGATAAGTCATATCAATCGATTTCCACACAATCCAGTTTTGGATTAAATCCATATCTTGTCGCCCTGGGAATCATTCTGTTGGAATTATCGGAGCGGAAATCATTCATTGAACGTATCAATGGGAATGAGGATATAACAGACAACGTCATTGCGAAGGCAATTGTGGCTTTTGATTGGTTTGAGGAGGTTCGTGGAGATATGAGTGCTAATTACGCCACCGTCGTCCATCATTGTCTCAAGTCTTCATTCATACCAGTTCCGGCCAAGATGTCACTGGCAAATGAGGGGTTTAGAGGAGCAGTTTATCGCGACATAGTTCAACGTTTGGAAGCCGAGTACGACACTTTTACGAAACCTCTTCAGATCATCTCCCAGGCTTCATAGTTATGTGTCACATTATGACCGTCATCCGCGTACTTGTAGTCTACATAGTTACCGCTCGAAGTCCTGCTGTTATTGTCGCAGTCGTGGGCGTAATTTATCAAATGCGAAAAGGCCTGATATATAAGTTGTGGCTAAGCCCTTAATTACACACTATATATTCTTAGAGGCAAGAATCCGACCCTACAGTCTACTGACTTTAGAATTTGAGTTTTCGTGTCATTTTTAAGCATTTCACATCGGATTGACCCTACTATATATTATTCGGTCATTACACCGTGACAAACAGTGAACTACATTTTGACTGGATGAAATTCGAATATTTGACACAACTTGTCAAACCCGAGTCAGGATCTCTGGAAACTCGTCGAACCCAAATCCATATTTTGAGACTCGAATATTTGATTTGTAGTTCACTGGTCTTGTGTTGTCTTCTGTCAAGTTTCTTGGGATTTCCAGGTGGTGGTGTTTCTCCAGAGGATGTTTTAAAAGGGTACTTTTTGGTAATTTGAGAGACAGAGACGTGATCTTCCAATACGAGCTGAAATATCTTCATGAGAGGCACCAGCATCACCTGGACACTAACATGATAATGCGCCGATTCATGTGTCCAAAGCAACCAAGAAGTTCTTTCAGCAACACAGTTTATCTGTGATGAAATGGTCAGCAAACTTGCCAGATCTCAACGCAATTGAAAATCTCTGGACTAGGTTGAAGGTTAAGTTCCATCAGGAATGGGAAGCGCATGGTAATGAAAGGATGTCACGAGATTTTAGGGCATTGGCCAAGTATACTGAGATGATAAAGAGGATTTGGAAGAGGAACTTCATGAAGTGGCTTTGAAGCTAGTGGAGTCTATGCCATGCAGGGTTGCAGCCGTAATTGAGGTGCAAGGATGTCATCCGAAGTATTGAATAAGCAGAGGAGTATGCAAAGATTGTATTCGTAACGTTACAGGGTAATATGATGTATTATGGTTGGGTAGTGTTTGTCAGATATAGGGTGCGTAATGGTTCGAATTTCTGTTGATCAGCACATCGTTCCAGGAACCTGACGCCACACTGTATGTGCTGGTGCTATTAGAGCTGCGAGAGTGCGGAGGAAGAGGCCGTATTGAGGTTGAGAGATTGTGAATCGTGAAAATTGCACGCTCGTGGAGTTTAAATAAATTAAATTATTCTCTTCGAGGAGAGTGAGCTTTTAATATGAATTCTGACTTGGAAACGTCTCATGCTCGCTCAGTCAACACCGCAAAGGATGGTCTCAACGTGGTCACTGACGTCGCTGTAGAAATCTTCGGCAAGCGTTTTCTTCTCTACAATTGACAGCCGATCACCCGCCCATCGACCGATTCTGAGATCTTCGATATCGCCACCTCCTCTTCCAGTTGAATAGAATAGAGTACTGTATAACCCCTTCATCACGCCATCCTTGTCGAGGCAGAAATTGTCCACAGAGGAATCGTCTCCGAATTGCTCGGGATCGAGATATTCCCGTTTGTCCAAGTTAACGATAACATGCTGAGGGTCATTGAATAGAGCACTGAGCATTTCGTTGTTCATGAACCATGTCTTGGGCTCTTTCATGAGATCCTCGAACTCTGTGGCCACCAACTTGGGAAGAGTACTGGATTTTGTTTCTAGTTCCAGTTTTTCATCCTCCGTTAAGAAGTGCGGAGTATCATCGGAATAATCTCCAAGCAATACGACTCGGTCTCCGCTCCAGGAACCCCACAAGTGGTTTGGATTGTTGGCAACAGCCGTCATGTCAACTAGTGCGAGAGCAAGAATCGGCTTGAGTCCGAGATTAGATAGCTGCTCACTTAGCTTCTGTCCACTGAAGAACATAGATCCCCACAATGAAAGCGGTAAACTCAGACGTTGTCGTTTATCTAGGTTACATAACATATAGTATTGGCCCATGATGAAGGTTTTAGTTGGCGATCGTGAAAAAGGTTCAAGGTTTTATGGAACGAAAAAGATCGTCGCGCAGGGCGGTCATCAGACATGGGCGAATTACTCTGCGGCCGAAAGATTAGTAAAGTTAGCAAACACTTTTCGCTCGATATTAGAAATCTGTGAGCATTATGGATAAATCCATACATTCGGGCTTTCTTGGGTACAGATCCTATCTTTACTTGCGCCGTTGGCGTGGTAACTTTCAAGTGGAATTCACCTCGGCCCATGATGTAAAAGTTGAAGTCGGACTAGGAGAAGATATATCAACCTGTCACTGCGATCTCAGTTCGAGAGGGTGAAACTGTGAAGCAAACAGACAAATGAGATCTGAATATTCAACTCCAACATCCTCTCGTAAAGTCTCTATTGCTCCTTGGCGGTATTCCTCTGGTGCATATCTTTGTATACCAAACACAGTTTATTACTTCCGCCGTAAAGGAGACATTCTTCAAGAAGACTGGAAACCTCGTTGGATTCAAGGATCCGACTTCTCTTCCTCTTTGGATGACGAAATCGCATAAATCATAACGCTGCTTATAGAGGCACTGATGCCTACGTAGACTCTCCGCACTTAGCTAATGTGGCATGGTCCACGTTGCGTGGCAATAATTTGGAAACATACAGTGTATTCGTACTCATGTCTTTCGTATTCTAACCTGTGACTCAACCTCATCAATCCCGTCAACCCCCGGCAACCATAGCCATCTCAGGTCGATCTGACGATTTCGGGTTGCTCTTTTAGAAAATCGAGTGCCTGGAAGAAATCAACATTTCCGAAAAATGAGCTCTTTGCCAGCGCGACCCAATCTCTCTGTCAACTGCTGAAACTGAGATATATCCTCACGTAACTTGTCTATCCTTACTGCATACTCCATCAGTCCGTCCGGGGTCCCCCAACTCTCTCCGTTGTTAATCTTGGGCTCAAAATAGGAGAGTAACTCAGCGGCAGCGCTAAAAAGATCTTCAGGTGCAGTGTCTTCGAATTCTCTTTCCCAGTTCAAGCGCTGTCCGATTGATGTATTCGGATTATCTGTGACAATGATTTGCGCTAACTTTGGACACGATTCGACAAGCTTGAGTAATAATGATTTATCGATGAATTTCCCTGCAGGGTAAAAGAG
>Ga0335075_10008676_pt1 | contig 15557 bp, 14 predicted proteins | sample Lox_Sample_24_FD_206723 | JGI IMG/M metagenome (GOLD analysis project Ga0335075, IMG submission 206723) | Soil microbial communities from Loxahatchee National Wildlife Refuge, Florida, United States - Lox_Sample_2.4 | ecosystem: Environmental > Terrestrial > Soil > Wetlands | place: USA... | reverse complement strand
CTCACGCTGCCCGGACGCGTGAGCACCGCGACCTGGACGCTGGCTCCCGGCCGCTACCAGCTGTACTGCTCCCTGCCCGGCCACATGAAGGCCGGCATGCGCGTCCAGATCACCGTCCGACGGCGGTGGTGACCCCCGGCGGGACGACGTGTCCCGCGGCGGCAAAGCCATCGCGCCAGACGGCACGGGACCTTGCGACGGTCGACCACCGCTGCCGATCCGCGCCGTGGCTGAGGGCCGCGCGCGCGACGATGCCGACCTCGAGCGCACGGACCGCCAGCGCCGCCGACGCTGGTGAGAGCCGGCGCCGGTACAACTCCGCCTTGCCGCGCAGAATCATGATCTCCCGGACGCCGGGCCGAAGCCCTGCGCCTCCGAGATGCGTCACCGTGCTGAGGTTCGAGAACAGCGGATCGGCACCGAGCTCCCGCGCGCGCAGACAGAGGTCCACGTCCTCGCCATAGTGGATGAACCCCTCGTCGAACCCGTCAAGTCGCGCCCACAGCCGGCGGTCGATCAGCAGGGCCGCGGCGGTGAGCGCAGGAACATGGCGCACCGAATCGCGGCGCCAGCCGCCGAGCTCATCCGGATCGAGCCGGCGGAGCGGGCCGAGTCGATGCAGACAGAGTGCGTAGGCGACCGCCTGGGCGACGGACGGCGCGGCCAGGCAAGAGCTGTGATCCACCGCACCCGATCCGCCCTGGGTGCGAGCGCCGTACAGCCCGGCGTTCGGCAGACGCTCGGCGACCGCGACCAGGCTGTGCAGGGCGCCGCGCGTCAGCATCGCGTCCGGGTTGATGAAGAGCAGCCAGTCGACTCCCGCCGGATGACGCGCCGCTCCGCGGTTCGCCGCCGCGCTGAAGCCCAGGTTCTGGCCCGTCTCAAGGAGATCAACGGCGGGGAACTCACGCTGCACCAGTGAGACAGCGCCGTCGTGCGACCCGTTGTCCACAACCGTGACAGTGACATGCGTGCCGACCGTGTCATGCAACAGGGAGCGCAAGCACGGTCCGATATGGCACTCCGAGTTGTGCATCACGATGACCGCGTGAACGCGCGGTATGCGCGCCGGATCGGCTTCTGCTGCGCGCTCGTCCTCCCGCGACACGCGCGACGGGTGCTCCCACGGCTGGGTGATGGTCCAGCGGCCGGAGACCCGCGCACACACACTGTGGAAGACGAAGGCCGGGAGATGGCCCCAGACAGCCGGGATCCGCGCAAGCTCCCGAATGTGCGACGTCAGCCCGGCGGACACCGCATGGACGGGCTCCTCGGCAGAGAGCCGGTGGTTGAGAGCGCGCCAGCGCCGGATCGTCTCTCGCATCTGGCGTGAGTCCCGCGGCGGTACCAGCAGGAAGGACTCCCGGCACAGGACCCGCTCATCATCCCCGAACCGAGAGCGAACGAAGGCGTCGTCGGGCATCAGCGCCGGGAAGCGACCCCAGCGTCGCCGGCCTGCGGCATTGACCGCGAACACTCCCCCACCGACGACCTGATCACGCACCGAGGGGAGGTGACTCCAGACGCGAAAGTAGCTCCTGACGCTGCGGGCGGGCGTCTCGTAGACGGCGGGGGTGAGGCCGGCGAGTCGAGGCTCAGGGCCGTGCAGCGCAGCGATCAGCGCCGGGACTGCACGGGCGCCGAGGACGATGTCGGCGTCCAGGAAGATGCGAATCCCGGTGTGGCCGGCCAGCGCCTCCTCGCCCGCGTCCAGAGCGGCCGGCTTGCCGTCGTTCTCGGCCGTGACGATGTCAAGCACATGATGATGTTCGACCGCGAGGGCGCGGTAGGCGCCAACGACCTCTGCTGTCCGGTCACGGCGGCCGTTGACAACGACCACCACCCGCATCGGAGGCGCGCCGTCCTGGGTCAGGAGCGACCACAGACAGGCCCCGATGACGAGCTCCTCCTCGCGGGCGGGGATCACGACCCCGACCTGGAATCCACGCCCGGACATCAGCCCCGGGCGGGAAGCCGCGCGAGAACGTGGACCGCGACCAGGACGGCGCCATCGATCCAGTGGCGTGGCGCGCATGCCCAGCTCGCCATCCCTGCAAGGCGTTCCCGCCGCGCACGAACCCCGAGACCCGGGCAAGAGCGATCCAGCGCCTGGTTCGAGGCGCGGTATCGGCGCCGCGCGGCGAGCAGGGCGGTGAACCCTTCCGGCGGGATGACTTCATACGAGCCGCGCGGAGTGACGGCCCGCTCGGCTCGGGTGAACCGCATCCGGGTGAACTTGTCATCCGGCACGCCGTCGGGGAGCTGCCCGCGGCGGCGGCGACCGACGCCGGACATGGCGTAGCAGCCGATCGTCACCGGCGAGTCGACAACGTACGGGAGCCGCTGCCAGGCACGGTAGTAGCGGTCCACGATGCCGCCGACGGACCGGACCCGCACGGTCGGGGCGGCGAAGTGCCGGTCCCCGTCATGAAGCACGGTTGCGAGCGCGTCGAGCGTGTCGGGCCCGAGACATGCGTCCTGGTCGACGATCGCGACCGCGGCCGCAGGATGGACTCCCGCTTCACCGGCGTTGATCGCCGCGATTCGGCCAGGCGGACTCTCGATGACCGAGAGCGTCCACTGTCGCCTGGCGAACGCCGCCTGCCACTCCACGGCGCGTTCGGCCGTCGCGTCGCGGCAGCCGTTACAGACCACCACGACCTCCAGGGGCCCGCACCATCGCTGCTCGGCGATCGAACCGAGACTCCGTGAGATCGTCCGCTCGCCCTGATGAGCAGGGATCACCACCGCGATCCGCGGCGCGGCCGAGGCGCTGCCATTGAGCGTGTCCGAGCGGTCCATCCCGGGATTGCCGTCACGATCACGCCAGAACGGGTGACTCGATCGGCTCGCCCAGCCGCAGACTCTCCGGCATCTGGTCTTCACCGATCGGCCCAGGGAGCACATCGATGAATGACCGGGCGAGCACGGTCGGAGCCATCGCCATGTTGCGGGGTCGGCGAACCAGCGGATCGAGCGTTTCCCGGGCCACGAATCGCAGCGATGGATCCGCGATGTGAAGCGCGCGAGCGTAGCGCCGAACCTGCTCGGCCGGAGTGAGCACATCGGGCCCCGCAACGTGCACGACGCCGGTGAAGCGCTCGTCGGAGAGGCGCACGGTCGCGTGCGCGGCGTCCGCCAGTGAGAGCGGCGTCCGGTATTCGTCGAACACCACCGGGACGGGGTCGCGCGCGCGCAGTTGCTCGAGCTGGACCTCGAACAAGGTCGAGCGAGGACATCGCGGCAGGCCGTACATACCGGAGTACCGAGCGACCGCCCCGGCTCGCCGCCGAAGCACCTCCCGCTCGGCGGCGATCTTCGTCGCAGCGTAGACCCCGGCGCCGTCGGGTTCATCGTCCTCCACGTGCCGCGCGGAGCCACCGCCGGACCACACGAAGTCACTCGACGCAGCGATGAGATGCGCACCCGTGCCGCGCGCGTACTCGGCCAGGCGACGGGTGACGTCGACGTTCAGCCGCCAGGCCCGAGCAGGATCTCGCTGCGCCGCGCTCGGCGAGGCGACCGCCGCCAGATGAATGATGTGCGTCGGTTCGTAGGCATCGAGAAGCGCGTCCACGGCGCCCGGCAGCACGAGGTCGCACGCGACGGTGGGGCCATGATCGCCGGCGCACGGGTGAAGACTGACCCCGAGGCACTCATCACTGCGCCGATGCAGTTGCTCGAGGACGTGACTTCCGAGGCGGCCGCACCCTCCGGTCACCAGCCAGCGCAACCCACCGCCCACCAGTCCCCGCTAGGACGACACCCTCCGGCTCTCTCCCCGATCCTGCTCATACCTCCTCATCCTACATAGGAGGTCTGTTTGCGTGAGAAAATTTGCGTGGCGCCCCATCCCGCGCCCCCGGCTCCACCCGGGGGCGCGGATCGTGACGCACTTGCGGGGCTACTTCACCGTGTACTCGTAGGCGAAGTCGTGCCAATCGGCGATCGACCCCGGGAACCCGATGGCCGGTTCGGTGGCCGTGAAGTCCGTCGACTCGACGACGCTGATCACGCCGTGCACCTTGGAGCCGGCTGCCGCCGTCGGCGACAGCGTCGCCGTCAGCGTGCCCGTTGCTCCAGGTCCGATCGCTTCCGGCGTGGTGGTGTTACCTCCAGTGATGTCGTCACCGGTTGGCTGCAACTCGAAGAGGCCGGTGTGGTTCATCGTGTTGGTGACCCTCACGCTGATCGGGACGCTTGCCCCGGAGGCGATCTTCTTCGAGGTCGACTTCGGCAGACCGGTCTCGCTGAACGGATCGAGCTGGTTGTAGGCGACCGTTCCGGTAACCGCTTGGGAGAACACGGTCCCGTCGGTCGTCGCGCCCTGCATCACGTCGATCTCCCACAAGCCCGCCTGGGGGTGCGTCGCGACCAGCGACGCATTTCCAGATGCGTTGCCGCTTGTCGGCGTCGTATCGGTCGAGGTGAAGGACACCAGCCCTGACTTGACTGGTCCGGGGCGGAGGTTCTTCGGTGAGAACAGGTAGTAGTACACCGGATCGTCAGCGGCGTGGTCCGGCGCGTTGAACGAGACGTCGAGGTCGCTCTGACCCTTGGGCACGTCCACGTAGAACGTCTGGATCTGTCCGGGCCCACGAGACACCGAGCTGGTCAGCGTCGCGGTGAACGAGCCACCGGCCGACGGGATCAGAGTCCGACGCGCGATCGGCACCGAGCTCTGGAGCAAACCGTCGGAGCTTGCAAACTGCACCGACTCAGGTGAATCGCCGGGAGCCTCAGGCATGGCGATGTTGAGCGGCACGCTCACCTTGTGATGAGCCGGGATGGTGACCGGCGCCGACGCCGGACTGGTCGTGAAGTTCTGGCCGCTGGCCTGGAAGGTCACGGTTCCGGTGTAGGGCCCTGGGACGTCCGGCGCGTTCTGCACGTGGCCACGGCCGTTTGACCACAGGATCTGCGCGGTCCAGGTTCCCGCCATCGGGTGCTGGACCGTGGTGTGCTGGATGTCGGGACTGCAGCCTCCCCCGTTGACACACGGGACGTACTCGGAGGCGCCGTAGTCGTACGACTGCTGGGCCAGCTTCCCGGACGGGTCGGTCAACAGGATGGTCAGGATGTTGTTGTCGTTGTTGGTCGGATCCGGCCAGATCATGTCGGCGTCAAGCACATCGGTGCCGGCCGGCACCGTGAACTCGATCGGCGCCGCCGCGGTGGCCCCTTGGGCGGGGATCGGGGCGCTCGCCGCAGGGGCGCTGACGTTCTCGGTGACCGGGTTGCCGAAGGGCGTCTCGCTCCCAAGCACACGGTAGGTGCCGGTGACGGTCTCGGGGGACGAGGAGGCGTTGAACAGCGAGACCGACTTCTGGATCGTCGAGCCACCCGTGCCCTCGACGTCGATCTGCGTCGGCTGGTCGACCAGCTCCGGAGCGTTGGACCCACTCGTCGCGGACTTCGTCGCGCCCGGCATCTGCCGGGCCGCCTCGACGGCCGCATACACGTTGAGGAGACCGGCGCCCTGCTGATCTGACGGAGCTCCGATGTCGGTGGCCGTGCTGGTGAGAATCCGCTTGACCTTGGCGGGCGACGGGGTGGTGCCGTTGTGGGTGTCACGGTAGGCCTGGATCACGTCGGCCGCCGCGCCGGAGACGAACGGGGCTGACTGGCTGGTGCCACCGAAGGCCTCGGTCGGGAGGTCCGGATCACCGCCCTCGCCGGCCGCGGCGAGCCCGAGAAAGCCGGGGGCGACCAGATCGACCACCCTGCCGTTGGGAGCGGTACCGCCCGAGGACAGGGTCGTCATGTTGTCGTCCAGCCAGCCGTTGGTGTAGCCGTCGGCCTGGGCGAGCAGCCGGAGGTCGGTGGTTCCACCCACGTCGATGATGTCGGGGTTGTCTGCCGGCGCCTCGACTGTGCCGGACGAACCGCTGTCGCCTGCGCTCTCGACCACCACGACGCCCGCCTTCACCATCGCCTGGTTCGTCGGCTCGAGGAGGTCGTCGTTGGCACCCGGCAGAGCGCCGTAGCCGTAGGACTCGGAGACGACATTGACGCCCTCGCTCACCGCCTGCTGCAGGCCGGCGATGACCTGCGACTCAGGTGCGACGACCTGCCCCTGGGAGTTGGTATCGGTGAAGTACCCGGTGGTGAGGATCGAGGCGCCAGTCGCATCGCCCTGGATGGTGAAGGTGCAGGTCGGCGGGATGTTGGAGTACGGCAGCTGAGACCCGTAGGAGTAGGTGACCGTTCCCTGAGCACCCATCGTGCTGACGTCCCCGTTGAACTCGTCGTTGTAGACGTTCTTGTTGGGGTTGGGGGCGTCGATGATGACGTGGGACCCGTCAGGCCGGATCATGTTGGGATTCCCGGCCAATGAGTCAGCGTCGACGTTGCCGATGATGACGCCGGTGCCCGTCGCGACCGAGTCCGCCTCGGGACCGTCGCTGGGGTCGTCGGACGCGTCGTGGATGCTGGTGAGCTCCTCGGGCTCCAGCATCGGCTGATTCGGATTCGCGCTGCACATCTGCTGTCCGTCGGTCGCCGTGGCCGGCGCGACCGCCGGTGCCTGGACGCGGGACGGGGCCACCGTCGGGGTGGTGTCGGTGGGGTCCGAGAGGGTGATGGTGCCGTCAGGGACGACCTCCTTGATCCCCGCGGTGTGGCGCAGTGCCTGTACCTCGGCCGACGGCATCGTCGCCGCGACGGCGTTGAGTAGTGACAGGCCCGTGACGTGGGTCGCCCCGACCTGCTTGAGCTGCGCGATGAGCGGAGCCTGGATCGAGGTGGCCGTTGCGGCCCGGGCGCGGCGGTGGGCCCGGTTGGCCGGGAGGTTGGTGAGCTGATTGTCGAAGACGACGATCACAGCCTCTTGCTTGCCGGACACGCGCGCGTGGATCTGTCCGGAGCTCAGGTGGGCCAGATCGGGTCTGGCCGCATTGGATCGCGCGGTCGAGCCGGCTGCAGTGCCGGCCCCGGCGATCGCTGTGGCGCCGACGGCGACTGCACCGAGCAGTGCAGCTCGCCCGCGAGGGATCCTCGACATACTCTCCCACCTCCGTGTTTGGCCCTCTGCCAGCGCCAGCCCCGCTATCTGCCCTACCGGCATTGTCTGGTCGGCGCTGCGCGCACCCGCGGCGCGCGCGGCGCATCATTCCACAACCGAGACCGTCCCGCCACCGTTGACCGACACGCCGAGCGGGTTGAGGTCAGCCAAACCTATCCATTCAGGATCGAACCTCACGCCGTCCTGAACACCCGGACGGGCGCCCCGCGGACTCGGTACCGCTTGACGGCGAGACGGTCTGCTGATCTGATACGCGCCAGGGGCGCAACCCAATGCATTGGAGCCAGGAGAGGGGACCGCCGGGATGACAAGCACGTCAGAGGTCGTCGACATCGTTCCGGAGGCAGCGGCCGAGGAGTCCGCCAAGCTGCGGCGCCATTTCGGTCGGTTCGATGTCTTCTTCTTTCTCATCTGCACGCTCGTCGGGCTCGACACGATCGGGTCGGTCGCGTCCGACGGCGCCCAGGGATTCACCTGGCTGATCTTCCTCGGAGTCGTCTTCTTTGCTCCCTACGCGCTGCTGACCGCGGAGCTCGGGACGACGTACCCGGCCGAGGGCGGCCCCTACGTCTGGACTCGGCTGGCGCTGGGGCGCTTCCTCGCCGCGATCAACTCGGTCATGTACTGGATATCGAACCCGTTGTGGCTCGGCGGCTCGCTGACCATCACCGCGCTGACGGCGTTCAACCAGTTCTTCTTCAACGTCGGAAGCTTCGGCAAATGGATCTTCGCGCTGCTGTTCATCTGGATCGCGGTGTGCTCGGCGATCATGTCCCTGGACAAGGGCAAGTGGCTGCCGACGATCGGCGCGATCATCCGGATCACACTGCTGTCGTTCTTCGTCCTCACCGTGATCATCTACGCGGCCAAGCACGGCATCCACGGGTTCGGCGCCGGCAGCTTCAAGCCGACGTACGCAATATTCATCGCGGCGGTCCCGGTGCTGTTCTTCAACTATGTCGGCTTCGAGCTGCCCTCGACCGCCGGCGAGGAGCTCAAGAATCCCCAGCGCGATGTGCCGTTCACGGTGTTCCGCGCCGCGGTGACCTCGGTGCTGCTCTACGGAGGCCCGGTGCTGGCGATTCTGCTGGTGCTGCCGACGAGCCAGGTCACCAACCTCGGCGGCTTCATCGAGGCGATGAAGACCGTGTTCACCGTCTACGGCGGGCACGTCACCGCGAACGGAACCGCAACCTTGACAGGGTTTGGCACCGTGCTCGGCGACATCGCCGCGGCCGGTTTCATCCTCGCGCTGCTGACCAGTGGCATGACGTGGATCATGGGTGCCGACCGCGCCCAGGCGGTCGCCTGCTACGACGGATGCGGACCTCGGCGTCTCGGTGTGATCTCCGAGCGGTTCGGCACGCCGGTGGCGATGAACTTCTGCTCCGGTGTCATGTCGACGATCGTCATGGCGCTGGCGTTCATCTTGACCTCGGGAAGCGCAGAGAAATACTTCTCGGCGGTGCTCGACATATCGATCTCGACGACGACGATCTCCTACCTGATGATCTTCCCCGCGCTCGGGATCCTGCGCTACACGATGCCCGACGTGCGGCGTCCTTACCGCGTGCCGGGCGGGCGCTGGGTGGCGGTCGCGTTTAGCGTGGTCACGACCGGCTGGGCGCTGCTGGCGACGATCGCGCTGCTCTGGCCCGGCTTCGGTACCTCTGATCCCGGATCGGCGCTGGCCTCGCTCGGATTCGGCGGCCAGCGGCTGCAGTTCGAACTGTCGCAGTTCATCCCGCTGGGGCTGTTCATCCTGCTCGGGATCGGGTTCTACCTCGCCGGCACCCAGACCCGTGCGCACATGGTCACGGTCCGGATGGACGAGCACGACGAACAGCTCGGAGCGGCCGCCCTGGCGTAGGCGGGAACGGCTCCAGTTCCGAGGGCTCGCCCTGCGGTCGGATGCGGCCACCCAACCGGAGCCGCATCTTGAAGTTGGTCATCACCACCCCGCGGATGACTGGTGCCTGCTGTGCCACGACGACGAAGCCATGTCGCTCGAACACGGGACGCGCGACCAGGCTGGCGTGGGTCTCCAGATAGGGCGCGCCGCCACTCGTGGCGAGGTCGATGATCGATGCGATGAGCGCCGACCCGATGCCCTGGCGGCCGAACCTCGGATCGACGAACAGCATGTCGAGCAAGGCGCCATCGACCAGGTCGCTGAAGCCGGCGACCTGATCGTCCTGCACCGCGACCAGGGTATGGGCGCCTGCGCGCTTCGCTCTCCACGCCGCCAGCGCGGCGCCATCGACGAGCCGCGGCGCCCAGGCCTCGAGTTGGTCGGCGCTGTAGTGCATCGCGGCAGTCGTGCGCACCGCCCGCTCGAAGATGGCGCGCGTTGCGGGCGCGTCCTCATCTCGATATCGCCGGATGTGCACAGGGCCACGCTATCGGTCGGGACGGTGGATGCTCCAGACGAGCACCACGGCCAGGAGTCCGGGGAGGCAGGGTGAGAGCCCCACCCAGCCGAGCAACGGCGGTAGGCCCGTCTGGCCGGAGGTGTCCCGGACGAGCAGATTCCCGAGGAGAACGACAGCCCCAAGGAGGAACGTCACGGTGACCGCCGCCCGGGCCCACCGTCTGCCCCTCCTCAGGACTCGAATGGCCCACAGCCAGCAGATGACCGCGACGGCCGCCAGGATGCATAGGTAGGCGAGGTACGTGGCGGCCGCGGAGTCGATCCGTCCCTGGCTGTAGGACGGGTAACCCGCCCGGATGTGGCTGGCCAGCACGTTGTCGGTGGCGTGATCGAGCCACGTGATCGCGAGCGCCCCCAGGCTGAGTGCGATCCCTACGTACATCGCGCAGATGGCCGATCGCGCGGGATCCGGCGCGCGGGGGCTCATTCTGCGAGCTCGCGACGTTGGAACTGGCCGGGCTCGTAATGCCCGGGCTCGGCTCGGGAGGCGGTCATCGCCCGGTTCCAGGCGTTGATCGTGGCGACAGCGAAGACCAGCTGACCGAGCTCCGCCTCGTCAAAGACGACGGCGGCGGCGTCCCACACCGCGTCCGGAACGTGACCGTCACCGATCGACGTGATCGCCTCGCAGAGATCGAGCGCCGTCCGTTCGCGCTCGTCATAGAGCGGGCTCTCACGCCACGCGTCGAGCATGGACAGCCGCTCCTCGGTGATCCCCGCGGCGCGGGCGTCTTTGTAGTGCATGTCCAGACAGAAGGCGCACCCGTTGATCTGCGATGCGCGGACTTCGAGCAGGAGGCGGAGTTGATGGTCGAGCTCGAGTGAGGCCGACAGGCCGAACAGCGCGCGGTAGGGGCGGGGCGCGACCTGCGAGAGCTGGATCCGGCCGGCGGGAATGGTGCTGGTCATCTCGGTTCTCCTTGTGTCATGGGTTCGGTCCTGCTGGGGAGTGGTGAACGCTCGAGTGCGGCTTGCATGCCGCCGATCGCCGCACCCAGCACGCGAAGTGGTCGCAGAAGGAGCGTGGTCTCACGGACGCGGCCGTCGTCGTCATAGACCTCGCTGACCATGCCGGTCATGGAACTGCCGGCGTGCCAGGCGGTGATGTTCGTGAGCACACCCTGGTCACAGGCAACCTGGTGGTGAGCGCTCACGGTGTCCAGGACGATCGCGATCGTCGAGAGCACATGGGCCACGTCCTCGCGCCCGTGATAGTCGGTGACCGGGCTGTGAAAGACGACGCCCTCGGTGAGGTCATCCATCGCCAGGTTGCCGTCCTGCAGCGCGGAGAGCACCGTGGTCTGCCTGACGTCTCCGACGACGGGCTCGCCGAACGCGTGGTCACGGGCGTACAGGGTGTCCATGTACTCACGGACCGCGCGGATCCTGCCATCCCGAATCGTGAACACACCGATGCACTCGTTCTCATACGGCTGGCCGCTGTGGGTGCGTGCCCGGCTGGTCCATTGCATCACGACCTGGTCGCCTTCCGCGATCGTGCGGGTGACCTCGAGCTCGATCGAGCCGGGTTGATAGCGGGATAGCGCGACCGCCAGGAAGTCATTGAGGACCGCCTCGCGACCACGCCATGTGCCGGCGATCGGCAGGTTGCCGGCGGCCAGAGTCCAGGTTGCGTCAGCGGCGAACAGCTCCTCCAGTGCCTGCTTGTCGGCGGCCTGAGCGGCAGCCACGTAGCGCTCGGCGACGGCTCTGACGTCTGTGCGGGGTGTCATGTTGGTGCTCCTTGTCGAGAGGTCTGTTGGTCAGTGATGAGAGTCGGCTCGATGACGAAGTCGCGTTCTCGGATGAGCGCGCACCATGCGGCGGCGGTGAATGCGACGACCGCCGCGACGAGCAGGATCGTGTCCAGCCCCTCGACGAAGGCGGACCGGGCAGTGCTCGCCACCAGGCCGCGCAGTCCCGCAGGCGCACTCGTGACGGCGTGGGTCGCGCCGCCGGACGAGATCTGATGAGCGAGCGCGTGCGCGTGGGCCGCGGTCGACACCAGTGGCGTTGACACCAGGCCGGTGCCCAGGCCCCGCGACGATCATTCCCGCGAGCAGGTGCGTCCAGCCAGAGCCGGGCGTCACGCCGCGCATCAAGAACAGGCCCGCGCCGACGAGGATGAAGCCCGCGCCGAGCAGCGTGACACTCGCCCCCAGGCAGACGATCACCTCCGGGGAACCCCACCCATCACGCTGGCTGTCGATCAGCCCGTAGACGAGCCCTCCGAGTGCCGCGCTGAACGTCGCGCAACCGGCCCAGTCGGGCCGCGTGGCCTCCGGGTTGCGCGACTCGTTCACCCGCAGCAGCGTGATCAGCAACGCGATGACCCCGATCGGAACGTTCACGAAGAAGATCCAGCGCCAGGACAGCCCACCCGTGATCACACCGCCGAGGACCGGGCCCACCGCGATCGCTACCCCCGTGACCGCGCCGAACAGCCCCAGCGCCGTGCTGCGCTCGCGGCACTGGAACGCCTGAGCGAGCAGCGCCAACGCCGTGGCGAACGTGACAGCGCCGCCGACGCCTTGACCGGCGCGCGACAGGGTGAGCATCAGCGAATCGGACGCCAACCCGCAGCACAGTGAGCCAGCAGTGAACAGCACGATCCCGGCGGCAAACAGCAAACGGCGGCCGTAGAGATCGGCCAACGATCCTGCGGTGAGCAGGAACGCGGCCAACGTCAGGCATATGCGCTGATTACCCATTGCAGGTCTGACAACGACGCCCGGAAGGCACGCTCGATCTCGGGGAGCGCCACATTCACGATCGTGAGATCCAGCAGCAGCATGAACACCCCGGTGCACACCGCGGCGAGCGTCCACCACCTGCCGGAACTCGCCATTTCTGCTTTTGCCACTGCCTGTGAGACGTCGTCGCCGATCAGTTGCATGTCGTTCTCTTCATCGCGGAGCCTGATGTCGACAAGCACAGCACCGTCTGACTCTCTGACCAAGGGCGAAAACGGCCGTGCTGCTATCACGTCATGTGATGGAATTGCGTCAACTGAACGCGTTCGTCGCGGTCGCCGAGGAAGGCACCTTCGTCGCCGCCGCCGACCGACTCGGTGTCGTGCAGCCGGCTGTGAGCCAAGCCGTCGGCCGACTGGAGGACGAGGTCGGCTTTGCGCTGTTTCAGCGATCCAGCCGCCGCGTGACGCTCACCGGCGCAGGTGAGGCGTTCCTACCGCACGCTCAAGCCGTGCTCACGCGGCTGAGGCAGGCAGAGCGGATCGCCGAGGACCTGTCCGCCGGACGCGCCGGAGTGGTCCGGTTGGCCACCACCGGCGGCGCCTGGGATGTCGTGAACACCCTGCTGAGCGAACACCATGCCGCCCACCCCGAGGTGCGCGTCGAACTCCAGCAGGGGCGGCGCGCTCCGAAGCTGCAGGCGATCCTTGACGGGGAGATCGACGCCGCGCTCGTCCACTCGGCGCCACCGACGCCCGGGCTCTCGTTTACCGAAGCGGCGCGCGAGTCGTGGCAGGTGGTCGCCTCCGCGGCCCACCCACTGGCCGGCGCCGGACCAATCGCTCTCCATGCTCTGGCCGGCGACCCGCTGGTGCTCGTCACCGGCGAGCGCCCAGGGGCTCAGCGGCTACGAGAGCAGCTCACAGAGCTGTGCCGCGGCGCGGGCTTTGAGCCGACGCTCGGGCCCACTCTCGAATCTCTGGAGGACGCACTCATCGAAATCGCGCGCTCCACCTCCTGGACGTTTCTGCGCCCGGCCAACGCGCGAGACGCCGGTCGCGTCGGGGTCGCCGAGCTCAGGATCACCGATTCACTGGCGCCGGCGCGACTGTGGATCGCACACCGAACCGATCCGCCGCCGGCCACCCGGACGTTCGTGGCGGTCGCCCATCGCCTCTGCGCATCCGAGGCGTAGGGTCCCGCTCCCGCGGGGGACTAGAGGCGCATCCGTTCACCCACCGTCAGCGTGTCAGCGCGCGTGAGATCACCAGGCGCTGGATGTCGGACGTGCCCTCCTCGATCTCCTCGAGCTTGGCGTCGCGCATCCACTTCTCCACCGGGTATTCGCGCGAGTAGCCCCAGCCGCCGAGGGTCTGGAGCGCCGCCCAGGTGCACCACATCGCGGTCTCGGAGGCGTGGAGCTTGGACATCGCCGCCTCGGTGGTGGCCCGCTCGCCGCGGTCGATCATCGTCGCCGCGCGCCAGGTGAGCAGCCGCGAGGCGTCGACCTTGAGGGCCATATCGGCGAGGCGGAACGCGACGGCCTGGTGCTGGGCGATCGGCTTGCCGAACTGCGTCCGCTGCTTGGCATAGTCGACGGCATACTCCAGCGCGGCCCGGGCGAGCCCGGTGGCCGAGGCCGCGAGGGTCACGCGCGACTGGTCGAACGTCTTCATCAGCCCGGTGAAGCCCTGGCCCTCGTCCCCCAGACGCCGATCCTCCGCCACGAACAGGTCGTCGAAGAACAGCTCGGTGTTGGGGATCGCACGCTGGCCCATCTTGCGGATCGGCGGACCGCAGGTGAGACCTTCGTCGCCGTCCTCCACCACGAACGCCGTCACGCCGCGGTGGCCCGAGCCGGGCTCGACGGTGGCGAACACGACGTAGTACTTGGCCACCCCGCCGTTGGAGATCCACGCCTTCTGACCGGACAGCCGGTAGCCGCCGTCGACCCGCTTGGCGGTGGTGAGGATCGAGCCGGCATCAGAGCCGCTCTGGGGCTCGGTGATGGCAAGCGCGGTCATCGGCGGGTCCTCGGTGCACAGCGGCGCCAGCCAGCGCTGCTTCTGCTCCTCAGAACCGAGCGCCATCAACGGCTCGGCGAAGAAGCCGTTCGAGGTGATCAGGTTGCCGATCCCCGAGCAGCCGTGGGAGAGCTCCTCCTGCACGACGCAGCCGGTCAGGCAGTCGGTCAGGTCCCCGCCGCCGTACTCGGCGGGCAGCATGAACGAGGTCAGGCCGAGCTTGGCCGCCTTGCGCCATACCTCGACCGGCACCTCGGTGTCGGCCTCGTCCACCGCCAACGAGATCGGCCGGATCTCGTTGGCCGCGAACTGGCGGCACATGCTCTGGATCTCGCGCTGCTCGTCGGTGAGCTCGACCAGATTCGTCGTCGTCTGCATCTCTACGCCTCTGTCGATGGTTCAGATGTGCGCGACAGCGCCATGTAGGCGAGCCGCTCCAACTCAAGTGCCGCCTGGCGAGAGCTCTCCGCGGCGACGTCGATCGTCCGCCCGACGATCTGCACCGCCAACTGCGGGAGCCCGGCGATCCGCTCGCAGTGCTCGAGCGCCCGCGCCAGCGCCTGGCCCTCCGAGACGATCTCGGTGACGACGCCGAGTCGGTAGGCCTCGGCGGCGTCCAGCCGGTCGCGCAGCAGGATCAGCTCCTTGGCCCGTGCCGGGCCGACGATCTTCACCAGCCGGTGGGTGCCGCCCGAGCTCGGGTTGATCCCGATGCTGACCTCCGGCAGACCGAAGGTGGCGCTCTCCTCGGCGATCCGGAAGTCGGTGGCCAGGGCCAGCTCGAAGCCGCCGCCCAGACACCAGCCCGAGATCGCGCTGAACGTCGGCTGGGGCAGGTCGGCGATCCGCTCAGCGAACTCGCCGGTCGAGAGGTAGTAGGAGTGAATCGACTCGGGACTGGCGTCGCTGATCTCCGACAGGTCCGCACCGGCCGAGAACGCACGTGCGCTGCCGGTGATCACGACGCACGCGGCCTGCTTGCACTCCGGTCGCTCCAGCGCCGCGATCAGCTCACCTTCCACCTCGGTGGAGATCGCGTTGAGCTTGCGCTCGCGCTGGAGACGCAGGACGCAGGCCGGGCCGTGACGCTCGACGGCGACCAGCTCAGACACCGACTGCTTCCCCGACCGAGCCGAACGACAGCAGGGCGCCGAGGCCGCGCTTGCGGGCCTCGTTGGAGATGATCAGACGCTGGATCTCCGAGGTTCCCTCCCAGATACGGTCGACGCGGATATCGCGGTAGAGGCGCTCGACCGGCTGCTCGCGCATGTAGCCGCGACCGCCGAAGATCTGCACCGCGCGGTCGATCACGCGACCGGCCGCCTCGGCACCGGCCAGCTTGACCATCGCAGCCTTGGCATGCAGTTCCTTGCGCGACATTCCAT
>Ga0335075_10008675_pt1 | contig 15558 bp, 14 predicted proteins | sample Lox_Sample_24_FD_206723 | JGI IMG/M metagenome (GOLD analysis project Ga0335075, IMG submission 206723) | Soil microbial communities from Loxahatchee National Wildlife Refuge, Florida, United States - Lox_Sample_2.4 | ecosystem: Environmental > Terrestrial > Soil > Wetlands | place: USA... | reverse complement strand
TCGCCGACCGTGAGCACCACGTGGCTGTGGATCAGCGTGGTGGCGTTCGTCGTGCTCTACGGCACGCTCGGCACCGTCGACCTGCTGCTCATGCTGAAGTACGCGCGCCGGGAACTACCGCCGCCGCCAGCCGAGGCTGACCTGGAAACCCCGGTGCCAGCCGTCCAGTATTGAGGTCACGATGGGCGCTCTCATCCCGTTCTGGTTCATCGTCATCGCGGTCCTGTGGACCGGCTTCTTCATCCTGGAGGGATTCGACTTCGGTGTCGGCATGCTGCACAGCGTGGTCGGCCGGGACGACGCGGGCCGCCGGGCGGCGATCAACACGATCGGGCCGCTGTGGGACGGCAACGAGGTCTGGCTGATCGTGGCCGGCGCCGGCATGTTCGCCGCGTTTCCCGGCTGGTACGCGACCATGTTCTCCGGTCTGTACCTGGCGATGGTCCTGCTGCTGATGTCGCTCATCATCCGCGGCGTGGCGTTCGAGTACCGCGGCAAGCGCGACGCGGCCCGCTGGCGCCGCACCTGGGACGTGGCGCTGACCGTCGGCAGCCTGCTTGCCCCGCTGCTGATCGGCATCGCGCTCGGCGACCTGCTGCACGGGCTGCCCATCGACTCCGCGCAGAATTACACCGGGTCATTCTGGGACCTGCTTCAGCCGTACGCGCTGCTCACCGGGGTTACCCTCGTGTTGCTCTGCCTGCTGCACGGCGCGACGTTCTTGTCGCTGAAGACCACCGGCGGCATGCGCGAGCGGTCCGGCCTGCTGGCCAGGCGGGTGGCGCCGTTCACCGCCGCGGCGGTGGCGGCCTTTGCCATCTGGACGCACGTCGCTTCGAGCAGCACGTTCTTTCTCCGGCCGCTTGAGCTGCTCGCGATCCTGGCGGTGCTCGCCGCGGTCTGGCTGGTCTACGAGCGCCGCGAGGGCTTCGCGTTCGCCGCCACCACGGTCACGATCGCGTCGTGCATCGCGTCAATCTTCGTGGGCCTGTACCCCAACGTGATGGTGTCGAGTACCAGCCCGGCGTACAACCTCACCGTGCACAACACGGCCTCCGCGCCGTACTCGCTGAAGGCGATGACCGTCGTCGTCGTCCTCTTCCTGCCGCTGGTGCTGGCCTACCAGACCTGGAGCTACTACGTGTTCCGGCGGCGGGTCAGCCGGGAGCAGTTCCTGCGGGAGACCCCGGCCACCGTGCCGCCCGGGCCAGCGCCCCAGCCAGCGCCCCAGCCAGCGCCCGGGCCAGCGCCCCGGCCATTGCCCGGGCGGGTGCCCGGGCAGGCACCCGCGCAAGAAGGGCCGCCCGCCGCCGCCTCGGGCGCGCCGCGCGCCGCCGGCGCGGCGCCGCGCGGGTTCGGCCGCAAGAAAGGGGCCAGACATGGCCGAGAGTTATGACGTCATCGTGATCGAGACCGGGGCGGACCTCGGCGACCACCTGCTCGCGCGGCTCGGTTAGACCGGCCCATGCTGCACGTCCGGGTGGTGAGCCCGCCCGGCTCGACCGACCGCCTGGTCGAATGGCTCTCGGCCGATCCTGGCGTGAGGAACCTGGTGGTCATGCCGGGCGCGGCGCGCTGCCCGGACGGCGATTCGGTGCAATTCGACCTGCTCACCCGGTTCGCCAACCCGGTGCTGCACGAGTTGCGGACCCGGGTACAGGACCACGGCCCGGTCGTCATCCAGCACGTCGACGCCGCGATCAACGGCCCCGGTGAGTCCGCGGACCAGCCGGCAGAGGGCAGCGGCGAGGTTCCGCCGGTGTGGGAGATGGTCGAGTCCAAGATCCGCGAAGGCGGCGAGTACCCGCTCAGCTTCTACGGCCTGCTGCTCATCGCCGGCCTGATCGGCGCGGTCGGCATACTCACCAACTCGCAGATCCTGATCGTCGCGGCGATGGTGGTGGGACCGGAGTACGGCGCCATCATGGCGACCGCGCTCGGCATCGGCAAGGGCGACGGCCGCGCGGTCCGCCAGGGCCTGACCGCCCTGGCGGCGGGGTTCGCGCTGGCGGTGGTCGCGACGTTCGTCTTCGGCCTGCTGATCCGGTGGGCCGGCGAGACCCCGGGGCTCTACCACGACGGCGTGCGGCCCGTCTCCGACCTGATCAACTCGCCGAACGTCTTCTCGGTCATCGTGGCGGTGCTCGCGGGCATGGTCGGCGTCATCTCGCTGACCGAGTCCCGGGCGAACGCGCTCATCGGCGTCTTCATCTCGGTCACCACGATCCCGGCCGCCTCCGACATGGGCCTGTCCGCCGCCTACGGCAGCTGGCACGAGGCGGGCGGGTCGACGCTCCAGCTGCTGCTGAACGTGGTCCTGCTGATCGCGGTCGGCGCCGGCGGGCTCGGCCTGCAGCGGTGGGTCTGGCGGGGCAGGACGGCGCGGGCCGCCGCGCGCGCGCCCCGGTCCTCGCCTCGTTAGGCGGCGGGCCGGCTCACCGGCCCTGCGACAGCACCGGGCTGGTCGCGGTGGAGCCGTGGTCGAGCTGGGTGTTCAGGTCGATGGCGGCGCTGATCAGTGCCAGGTGGCTGAACGCCTGCGGGAAGTTGCCGAGCTGCTCGCCGGTGCTGCTGATCTCCTCGGAGTACAGGCCGAGGTGGTTGGCGTAGGTGTGCATCTTCTCGAAGGTCAGCCGCGCGTCGTCCAGCCGGCCGGCCCGCGCGAGCGCGTTGACGTACCAGAACGTGCACAGCGAGAACGTGCCCTCGTCGCCGGCCAGCCCGTCGGGTGAGGCGCTCGGGTTGTAGCGGTACACGAGGCTGTCCGACACCAGCTCCCGGTCCATCGCCTTGAGCGTGGACAGCCACATCGGGTCGGTCGGGGCGATGAACCCCTGCAACGGCATCAGCAGCAGCGACGAGTCGAGCACCTTGCTGCCGTAGTGCTGGGTAAACGCGCTAGTCTCGCTGTTCCAGCCGCGGGACATGATCTGCCGGTAGACCGCGTCCCTGGCCTGCGTCCACCGCACCAGGTTCGCCGGCCGGGCCCGGTGCGTGGCCATCCGGATGGCCCGGTCGAACGCCACCCAGCTCTGGAACCGCCCGTAGGTGAAGTCCTGGCGCCCGCCGCGGGTCTCCCAGATGCCCTCGTCCGGCTGGTCCCAGTTGTCGCACAGCCAGTCGACCATCCCCGACACCTGCTGCCAGCCCTCGTGATAGACCTGCAGGCCGTTGATGTCGCCCAGGTACGCCGCGTCGAGCATCTCCCCGTAGATGTCGAGCTGCAACTGGTCGGCCGCGCCGTTGCCGATCCGGACCGGCCGCGACCCGCGCCACCCTTCGAAGTGGTCGAGGCTCTCCTCGGTCAGGTCGGAGGTTCCGTCGACCCGGTACATGATCTTCAGCGGATGACCGTCCTCCAGCCGGTGCCCGTCGCCGCGGGCGCGCAGCCAGGCGGCGAAGGCCCTCGCTTCCTCGACGTAGCCCAGGCCGAGCAGCGCGTACAGGGAGAACGAGCCGTCCCTGACCCAGGTGTAGCGGTAGTCCCAGTTGCGCTCGCCCCCGACTTGCTCGGGCAGCCCCGCGGTCGGCGCGGCGACCGGCGCGCCGGTGGGCGCGTAGATCATCAGCTTGAGCGTGATCGCCGACCGCGTGACCATCTCGCGCCAGCGGCCGGTGTAGGTCGAGCGGCGCACCCACGTGCGCCAGAACTCCGCCGTCTCGTGCTCCAGCCGGTCGATCTCCTCCACCGACGTCAGCCGCGGCCGGCCGCCCATCGACTCGAGCACCATCCCGGCGCCGCGCCCGGCGGTGATCGTCCTGGTGGCGCGCACCCCGTCACCCACCCGTTCGATCGTGACATCCTCGGCTATCGGCGGTGCGTCCGCCGGCCTGGCCCAGTGCAGCGTCAGCTCCTGGCCGTCCGCCTCGAACACCACGCCGTCGTCGGTCATCTCCACCTTGTGCGACTGCCGGGCGTAGTCGAACGCGGGCTGGATCTCCATGACGAACCGCATGGTGCCGCGGACCACGTGCAGGTGCCTGACCAGCCGGTGCCGGTCGGTCGCGGCGCCGGTGCTGACCGGCATGAAGTCGTGTACCTCGCCCACCCCGTCCGGCGTCATGAACCGGGTGATCAGGATCGCGGTGTCCGGGAAATAGAGCTGCCTGCTGACGTAGTCGTCGCGGTCGGGGGCGATGCGGAAGTAGCCGCCGTGGTCCGCGTCGAGCAGCGACGCGAACACGCTGGGCGAGTCAAAGCGCGGACAGCAGAACCAGTCAACCGTGCCGTCCGTCGTCACGAGCGCGGCGGTCTGCAGGTCGCCGATCAGACCGTGATCGCTGATGTTGGGGTAGCGGGCCACGGGTGTCTCCTCCGCCGGTCGCGCACGCCAGCCTCTTTAGCGCGCTATCGGAGGTATCGTCCGTCTCATGCCGTGCCCGGCGCATCACCCGTCGCAGGTGAGTCGGCCCGGCTGGCGCCCCGTGGCGGCCAGGGAAACGCCGCACCCGTTCAGAATAATCAAATTCCGTATTCCGAACGGGTTCGTGCTCCGCCGGTCACCCTCCGGTCCCGGCGCCGCCCATGCCCATGGACGCCGACAGGGACCGCGGATCCCTGGTCGGCCACGTGCCGGCCTCGGCGGCGCCGATCAGCGTGCGGATCAAGTCGTTGAACAGTTTTGGCTCCTCCAGGTTGAGTGCATGGCCCGAGTTCGGCACGACGGCGAGCCCGGCCGTCGGGATCGTGCGCTTGAGCAGCAGGCCCGGCTCCAGGCAGGCCTCGTCCTCGTCGCCGTTGACCACGAGCGTGGGCGCGGTGATGCCGGCCAGCTGGCCGGTGATGTCGTACAGGGACGGGCGGGACCGCTGGATCCCGATGACGGTGCGGGCCATGCCTTCGGCGGAGTGCTCGGCCAGTTGGCCGGCGAACTCTTGCCAGACCTGCGGGTTCTTGCGCCGGAGCTGGATCCGGTTCGGCCCCATGGCCTGTTGAGCGCCGACGGCCGCCATGCCGTCGGCGCGCAGGGCGGCCGCCATCCGCTCGGTCTCGGCCAGGAAGGCGGCCCGGCCGCGGGGGCTGGCACCGCTGCCCGCACTCGCCACCAGCAGCGAGGAGACCCGCCCGGGGTAGCGGATGCCGAGTTGCAGCGCGCAGAACCCGCCCATGGACAGTCCCACGACATGGGCCCGGGTCACGCCGAACGCGTCGAGGACGTCGATCGCGTCGTCGGCCTGCCTGACGTGGTTGTAGCGCTCCGGTTCCGGCGGGACTTCCGACGGCGGGTAGCCGCGGGAGGCGTAGGTGATGCAGCGCAGCGTCCCGGATAGCGCGCCGACCTGCCGGGACCAGGTCCGGTGGTCGGCGGCGAACTCGTGGATGAACAGGACCGGCAGGCCGGACCCGGTCGCCTCCGCGTACAGCCGCACCCCGTCCGATGTGATCACGTCGGTCACGGGCCTTCCCTTCTGTCGTGCCGCCGGGGGCGGGCTACCGCACCTGCCTGATGGTGTCGCGGATGGCGAGGAGCGTCGGCATGTCCGCCGCGCGCAGCGCGTCGAGGAAGGCCGCCAGTTCCTGGTCGAGATCCTCGGTGAGGAGGTCGACGAGGCCGGTTTCCGCCGCCCGCGCCGCGTCGATGCGTGCCGCCGTGAACAGCAGGTGACTGGCCCGGCCCGAGCCCGTCAGCTCGACCAGGCGGGTGACGGTCGGGCGGTCGTAGACGATGCCGTGCCGTACGGCCGGGATGGCGAAGCTCGCGCGCGGGCTTGCCAGCCTGATGTCGCAGGCCAGGGCCAGGTTGTTGCCGCCGCCGATGCACAGCCCGTCGATCACGGCCACGGTCGGCAGCGAAAAGTTCCTGACGGCGTCATAGCCGCTCAGCGAGATCTTGCGGTAGCGGGCGGCGGCCTCCCGGTCGCCGTTCTTCAGCGCGGTGAGGTCCGCGCCCGCGCAGAAGACCCCGGGCAGGCCGGTGAAGACGACCACCCTGACGTCAGGGCGGTCCGCGGCCTCGGCGAGCGCCGCGCCGATCGCCTCCCACATGGCCTGCGACAGGGCGTTGCGCTTGGCCGGGCGGTTGAGTCGCACGATGGCCGCGCCGTCGCCGAACCGGACGAGGATGTCGCCGCCCGCCCGCTCCTCGTAGTCCTGGTCAGTCATCGGCACCGCCGGCCGGCCGGGCGGGGGAAGGCGGCGGAGGGAGCGCCGGGTCGAACACCGCGCCGGCCGCCTGCAAGGCGCCGACGTCCCCGGCCGAGTAGCCGAGGGAACCGAGCACCCGCGCGGTGTGCTCGCCGAACACGGGCGCGGCGCGGCGGATCCGCGGCGGTGTCTTCGACAACCGCAGCGGAGAGCTGAGCGCGCGCACCGGGCCAAGCACCGGATGCTCCACGGTGGTGGTGATGCCGCGCGCGGTCAGGTGGGGGTCGGCGATCATCTGGTCGTACGTGTTCACCGGCCCGGCCGGCACCCCGGCGGCCAGCATCGCGCCGACCCAGTGGTCGGTCGTGTCGGTGACGAGCACCGACTGGATGTCCCGCTCGAGTTCATCGCCGTGGGCCAGCCGGTCGGCGGCGGTGGCGTACTCCGGTCGCGCCGCCAGGTCCGGCCGGCCGAGCACCTCGGTGCACAGCGCCTGCCACATGCGCTGGGTGTTGCCGCCGACCGTGACGTACCCGTCCTTGGTCCGGTAGGCCTGGTACGGCGCGTTGCGCCGATGCCGCGTGCCGGCTGGCGCGGCCACCTCACCGCTGCCGAAGTAAGCGGCCGCCTCCCAGACCGTCCAGGCGATGCCCGACTCCACCAGCGACGTGTCGATGTACTGCCCGCCCCCGCCCCGCAGCCGCGCGATATACGCGGCGAGGATGGCCTGGACGGCGGTCACGCCGCCGGCGATGTCGTTGAGTGCGATCCCGGTCTTCGCGGGCGGACCGCCCGGATGGCCCGTCATGCTGAGGAACCCGCTGATGCCCTGGGCGATGATGTCGTAGGCGGGACGGTGCGCGTAGGGCCCGGTCTGGCCGAAGCCCGAGATCGAGCAGTAGATGACGTCCGGGCGGACCGCGCGGACCGCCTCGTAACCGCAGCCAAGCCGTTGCGCGGTGCCGGGCCGGAAGTTCTCCACGACGACGTCGCTGCGGGCGGCCAGGGCAAGCAGGGCCGTGAGCGCCTCCGGGTGCTTGAGGTCGAGCGCGACACCACGCTTGTTGCGGTTGACCTGGGCGAAGCAGTAGCTCTCGCCGTCGCGGAACGGCCCCATGGTCCGTGATTCGTCGCCGCCGGGCAGCCGTTCTACCTTGATCACGTCCGCCCCGAGATCGCCAAGAACCATGGTCGCGTACGGGCCGGCCAGCACCCGGGTGAGGTCGAGGACGGTAACGCCGGTGAGTGGCAGGGACACGTGTGGTCCTCCATTTCCATCACCGTGATTGTCATGCGGCACGGCGGGGTGCGCCAGGCCCGCCGCCGGCGTCCCCTCGGCGGGGCCGCCGTCGCGCGCGGCTTGGCTTACGGTGAGCAGAACGTGACCTCGGGATACCTTGCTGACGGCCGGTCCAGAAGGGCCTGCGGCCCGCCGCGCAGGTGCTGGTCGAAAAACGCCAGGACGTAGGCGCGGGTGATCTCCAGGGACCTGGCTCCGGACAGCCCGGCCTCGATGTCGATGCCGACCTGCTCGGCCAGCAGCGCCAGGTCGGTGAAGGACGCGTGCACGGCGCCGGCCACCACGAGCCACCGCCTCCAGCCGGTCAGCCGTGCCCAGTCCCGCTCCCAGGTGGACACGGCGCCGCGCAGGCGTTTCCAGTCCCGCAGGTTGGTCACGGCGCCTCCGCCGCCCGGTGTGTAGGTGGATTGCTTGCCGAAGAACAAGAGTGGTCGGGCCAGGCCCTCGTCCGGGATCGGGGCCGAGGTGGAGCCGTCCATGTCGATGCCCGCGCATATGCGGGAGTCGGCCACCATGGCGGCGATGGCGGCGGCGCCGCCGGCGGAGTGGCCGGCCATCCCGATCAGGGACGGGTCGATCAGCGCGGCGGCGAGCCTGGCCGTGGGCTTGTCGGTGAGTTGGCCGGCCAGCTCGCCGGTCAGCTCGTCGAGGACGAAGCGGACATCCGCCGCCCGGCCTGCGGCCACGTCGTCCATCCGGTCGCGGCGGCGGGCCTCACGGGCGAGGCAGGTGGTGACCCGCCCGTCGGGAAAGGCCGTGCCGTAACTCTCGTAGGTGTGGTCAATCCCGGCCACCACGTACCCGTGGCTGGCCAGGTCCTCGGCGAGGGCGGTGAGCGCACCGCGGGGGTGGGTGAAGCCGGGGGAGAGCACGACGAGAGGGAGGCTGCGCCGGCGCCCGGCCGGCCTGGCGTCGCTGACCGCGTTGGTCACAACCCTGCTGAGGGTGTCCGCCGGGATGCCGGTGATGCCCCTGCTGGTGAGCTGGAGCTCGGACTCCGCCGGCGTCATGTACCGTGCCCGCGGCCCGTCCGCCGGCCCGGCCGGATACCACAGGGAGACCATCAGCTCCCGTGCGTCCGCCCCCGGGGCCCAGGGATCGGGACGGGAGGTGTCTGTCAGCCACAGGGAAGCGGTGCCGGCCGGGTACGGGCCGGTCGGCTCAGGCAGATGCGGCGTGTCACCGCGGCCAGTCGGCCCGCCGTCGGCGTCCGTGCAGGCTTCCATGTCGCCCATGCTCACTCCTGACGCCAGCCTTAAAGGCTATTCAGGGGCGGACGTTGCGGCTGTTGCGCTGTGCCCGTTTTGACCGCCGACCGTTAAGATGTAAATTCCGTTCAACGTGAAGACTTTTTTTATCGTGAAGGAAAAGCTCGCGTAGCAAGTGTTTTATTTACGCCTTGTACCAAATTTACATCATGAACGGAATTTACCTCTTAATCTCCGGGCCGAATATACTGAAATATCGGATATAGCGGGCCGTTTGTTCTTGCGTGCCGCTAGACGAGCTCGCTGATGACCTTGTGCACGGAGGCGATCGCGCTGGCGCCTTCGCCGGTAGCCGCGGCGACCCGCTTCATCGAGCCGGAGCGGACGTCGCCGACGGCGAACACACCGGGAACGTTGGTCTCGAAGGGAAGCGGCGTCCGCCCCAGGCCGGCCCAGGCCGGTCCGAGGTCAGCGTTGTTCAGCTGCACATCGGTCCGGATGAAGCCGCCGTCCTCGGTGGCGATCCCGGTCAGCCAGCTCGTGGCCGGCTCGGCGCCGATAAAGCAGAACAGGCCCGCGCACGGCTGGGCCCGCGTGGCATCGCTCGCGCGGTCGGTGACGCTGACCTCCTCGAGGAATTCGTTGCCGTCAAGCCGGGTCACCTCGCTGCGGCAGCGCACCGTCACCCGCGGGTGCACGAGCAGCCGGTCGACAAGGTAGGCGGACATCTCGGTCGCGATGTCCGGGCCGCGAACCACGAGCGACACGTCGCTTCCCCGGCCGGCCAGGTAAAGCGCGGCCTGGCCGGCGGAGTTCGCCCCGCCGATGACCGTGACCGCGCTGTCGACGCACTCGCGGGCCTCCAGTTCGGTGGCCGCGTAGTAGATGCCGGCGCCCTCGAAGTCGGGCCAGCGCTCCAGCGGCAGCGCGCGGTAGCGCGCGCCGGTCGCGATGACGACGGCCTTGCTGTCAATGAAATCGTCTCCGGGCAGGTGCAGCCGCAGCCGGCCGCCGTTCCTGTCGGTGTCGAGCCTGACCGCCTCGCAGGGGCTGGCGAGCTGGGCGCCGAACTTCAGCGCCTGAAGGACGGCGCGGCCGGTCAGGTCGGCGCCGGAGAGGCCGAACGGGAAACCGAGGTAGTTCTCGATCCGTGAGCTGGCCGCGGCCTGGCCGCCCGTGCCGGTGACGTCGAGCACAAGGGTGTCCAGGCCCTCCGACGCGCCGTAGACGGCGGCCGCGAGCCCGGCCGGCCCGGCGCCGACGATGGTCACGTCGACGGGCTTCTTGGCGGAGCGGTGGTAGGTGAGGTTCAGTTGCTGGCCAAGCGTGCCCGGGGTCGCCCGTTTCAGCGTCGTGCCGGGCATGACCACGGCGGGCAGGTCGTCCCCGGTCAGCCCGGAGGACGCCAGCAGCGCCCGGCCCGCGGGGCTGTCGGCGTCGAACCACACGTGGATCAGCCGCTGGCGGGCGGCGTAGGTCCGCAGCGCCAGCCCGGCGGCCGACCTCGGGTTGCCGACGATCTCCACGGCCCGGGCGCCGGCGCTGCGCTGCAGCAGCTCCCGGCGTGCGACCAGCGCCTTGAAGATGATGTCGGAGAGCTGGCCGTCGTTCGCCATGAGCTGGCGCAGCCGCTCCGGCGTGACCCGGTAGACCGTGCCCGCCTCCCGGACCCGGCACAGGAGGTAGACGTTCTGCCCGGTCAGCAGGTTCAGTTCGCCGACGAAACCGCCGGCACCGACCTTGGCGACGATCCGGGCGGGGACGTCAGCGGTCTGCGTCCTGATAACGTCAACCGAGCCCCGGGCGACCACGATCATGTCGACGTCCACGTCACCCGGCTTGAACAGCACGTCACCCGGACGGGTCTGCTGCGGCGTGCCGTAGGCCACCAGGCGGGCCAGCAGCGCGTCGCCCAGCTGCGGCGTGGCGGTCTTGGTCGGCACGAGCGGCCCGCCCGGCGGCAGCGGTCCGTCAGCGGCGCGCCGCCAGGGCGCGGACGGCATGTCATCCATCGAGCAAACTCCTCCGCCCTGACTCCGCGAGCAATCGGCAGGCGGCCAACAGCGCGGTGCCCCGCGCGGGCCGTCCCGAGCCAGGTTACGGCGCGGCCGCGCGGTCGCGTACATCCGGGCCACGGTGGGCCGCGTTCCTGGCGGTGAGGGTGGCCGGGCAGGGCGGTGCCGGGACGGTCGGTGGCGGCTATGTGCCGTATCTGTCGTGGTGGCGGAGCCAGCTCAGCCGCGGGCCGTCGCTGCGCCCAGGCGGGCGTTCCCAGTCTTCCTGCCGGCCCCGGGCGGTCAGGTCGAGCCACTGGTAGGTGCTGTTGACCATGTCGGTGCCCCGCGCGTAGCTGGAGTACGTGTGGTAGATGCGGCCGTCGCGGCGCAGGAAAGCGCTGATGCCGTGCATCTCGCCGGTCCACCCGTGCCAGTCGGGTCCGAGCTCGTCATGGTCCCGGTAGTTGTACTCGACCGGGACCACGGCGGGGTCGAGGGTGACGTGGAAGTCGTAGTTGAAATCGCTGCCGTAAGAGGAGTACCAGGGCACGGTCCAGCCCATCCGCTGCCGGAACGCCGTGAGCGTGGCCAGCGGCGCCCGGCTGACCATGGCCAGCGCGGTGTCCCTGGCGCGTAGGTGGGCGAGGTGACCGATGCCGTCGGCCAGGAAGGAGCAGGACCGGCAGCCCTCGTCCCAGTCCGGGTCGAACATGAAGTGGTAGATCAGCAGCTGACCGCGGCCCTCGAACAGGCCGGGCAGGCTGACCCGGCCGGCCGGGCCATGGAAGGTGTACTCCTTGTCAACCTCGACCATGGGCAGCTTGCGCCGCTCTGTGCTCAGCGCGTCGCGCTGTCGAGTGAATTCCTTCTCCCGCGCCAGCAGCTCCCGCCTGGCGGCCAGCCACTCATCTCGTGAAACGACCCGCGGATCATCCATCTCAGCCTCCATGCACCGCTATGGCCCTGATCGTGCGCGGGGCCGTGCCCGGTGTGCTTGCCGTGCCGTGCTGTGTCACCCTTACGACGTGCGGCCGCGTCACGAATAGACACCTGCTGGCCACGGGCGCAGAAATTTCTTGTCCCGTGCGCATGATGGTCTGAGGCGAAGGAGGGCCATGTTGTACATGCTGATGATCTGCGATGACGAATCGGTGACGTTGAGCCCGGCCGAGGTGCACGCTCTGCCGCAGGTCCAGGCCTGGGATGCGGAAGTGGACGGCCGGGGGATCCGGCGCGGCGGCGCGCGGCTGCGGCCAAGCAGCCATGCCGCCACCGTCCGCCTCCGCCACGGCGAGGTACTGGTATCCGATGGCCCGTATGCCGAGACCAAGGAGCAAATGGGCGGCTTCGACATCATTGAGTGCCCGAGCATCGAAGAAGCGGTCAAGATCGCCGCCAGGCATCCGGCCGCCGCCAGAGGGGCAATCGAGGTCAGGCCACTCTGGCAGGAGTGAACGTTGAGCAACGCCCACACGGTGGGCGACGACGACCAGGCGGCGGCGAGCGCGCGGCGAGCGCGCGGCGCGTGCTCGGCGCGTGCTCGGCGAGATCCTCTCCGAGTACGCGACCGGCTAGGTAGCCGGCCCCGGATCGGGGCCGATGGGGACTCCGTTCGATCGAAGCACCTGGCGGACGTCGCGGATCAGCGGGAAGACCTCCTGGTTGCGGTCCTGGCCTTGCTCGTCCCAGGCCCGCTGCTCGGCCTCGACGGCCATCCGGTCCTCGGCGAATACCCGCTCGGTGAAGCGGCGGATGAACGGCCACGCCAGCCGCAGGGCCGCGGGGACGGACGGCTTGGCGATCATGAGCAGCCCGTAGGCGTGGCTGGTGCGCTGCCCCGCGTCCTCGGGCACGTAGGCCGCCCACAAGGAGAACGCCGGGTCGTCGCCTCCGGCGGCCAGCCGCAGGGTCTGGTAGGGATAGCCGGTGCGGATGGTGATGACATGCGGCGCCGTCCGGGCGGGCGTGGTCAGCAGGGCGGCGCCGGCGGCCTTCTTGCCCGCGGTGTGGGTGAACCGGTAACGCGCCTCCACCGAGTCGGGGCCGGCCTCGTAGCCAAGCAGCTCGGGGCGGATGCGGCCGACGATGCCGCGGTGCAGGAACTGGTGGTTCATGTCGAGCAGGTTCTCGTGCAGGAACGAGTAGTGGCAGGCCACGGTGCGGGAGTAGGTCATCGTCCGGTGCCGTCGTGAGTCAAATTCCGGCAGCCGGGGCAGCGGCGTGGCGGCCGCCTTGTCCGGGTCGCCAGGGAACACGAACACCAGGCCGTAAGCCTCGCGGACCGGGTAGCTGCGGACCCCGCGCGGCGGGCGGGCGGCCCCCTTCGGCAGGTAAGGGATCTGGCAGATGCGGCCGTTGCCGCGGTAGGCCCAGGCGTGGTAGCAGCAGCGCAGCGCTTCTCCTTCCACCACGCCCATGCTCAGCGGCACCTGCCGGTGAGCGCATCGGTCCTCAAGCGCGTAGACGATGCCACTGGCGCTGCGGTACAGCGCGATTCGCTGGCCGGCGAACGTGGCGGCGAACGTTCTCTCCCGCCGGACGCTGGTAGACACGGCGACCGGATACCAGAAATCCGGGCTGATCCCGATGCGCCGAAGGTCGGCGATCTCCACGGTAGCGATCGTCTCGCTGCGCGCGGGAAGTGCCTCGGTCATGTGCTTCTCCTTCCAGTCGGCAGGTTGGCGAGCTCACCGTCGGCCTGCGCGCGTACGGCACCAAGCTCCTGGCCGAGGCGGCGCAACCGGTCAGCCTCGTCCTTCCCCGCCTGGATCCGTGACCTCATCAGCCGGGTGCCCTCGCCCGCGACAGCGCCGAGCGGGTGCACGCGAACCGCGAGGGTGACGCCCAGGCTGACGGCGTGCGGGATGGCGGCGTCGGTCAGCCGTCGCGCGCCCGTCGCCCGCGCGGCTGCCCGGCCGCCTGCTTCCGCGGCCGGCCCGCCGGGCGGAGCGGCGGCCAGGTGCTTGGCGACTAGCTCCCAGTGGGGCCTGACCGGGCAGCTACCGACGACGCGGCCGCCCTTGATCAGCTCCAGGTCCAAGCCGCGCCGGTCGCCGTGTCGCGACAGCCTGACGCTGTCGGCATCCGCGCCCATCGGGCCCAACGCGCCCTGGTTAATCAAATCCACGAGGAGCCGCCCGAACTCCAGTTGCCTGACCGGGCTGCGCCGCGTGGCCTGCTCGGGCGGGGTCAGCTGGGCGTCGAGGGCCCGCACGGACCCGGGCGCGAACCGGGTAAGCCCAAGCCGCCGGAGCGCCTGCGCCAGCTGCGGCGGCCACCGCGCGGGCGCCAGGTCATCCGGCCCCGCCACCCCGGCGAGCAGCGCGGTGTACAGGTAGTAGGCGGCGAGCCGCTGACGTCCGGTGTCTTCGATGACCGCGTCAAGTCCCGGCGGGTCGGGAACACGGCGAAGCGCGTCGGCGCGCAGCCCCGCCAGCCGGTCCTCAGCGGTCATCGCGGCCGCCGGCTTGCGCCTCAAGCTCCGCGACACGGTCGATCAGGTCGATGATCAGGGCGTGGTGGGCGCGCGCGATCTCCGTCAGCAACTCCACGTCGCCGCGCAGTTCCTCCCACGCGTCCTGCTGCGCGACCTCCCGCGAGACGGTCCTCGAGACGCCCTCGGCCTGTGCGGCCACCGTCTTGGCCACGGCGGCGGTCTGCCTGACGTGTTCGTCCTGCTGGATGCGCGAAATAGCCGATCGTGCTTTGTCGGTGAACGAGCTCATGCGGTGATCCTCGGCGTCGGCCACTGGCCTCAGCTCCCTTGACAGTCGTCCAGGCGTCCGCGACCCGGGTTCCCGGGCCGGTCACTAAGCCATACCCAGAGCGTCGCGCCTGACGTGGTGAGCTGCTTCGCACAAACCGGGTGATCCTGCCGATCACGCCCTCGCTGCCCGGCCGTCGAGACATCGGTTGCGCTAGACGCAACGCACGAACCCGTTCGGAAGAAACCAAGGCGATTCTTCCGAACGGGTTCGTGGTTCCCCCTCAGGCCACCCCTGGCTGTGCGGGCGGGGCAGGCGGGCGAGCCGCGCTCAAGGATGAGCGCGCATGATGTGATCGTCGATGTACGCTGCTAGATCTGATTTCTCGATCAAGAATTCTTGGCCGATGCGTTGCGCGGTCAGTTGCTGCCTGCGGATCAGCCAGCGCACCGTACGGGGGCTGACGCGCAGCCGTGCGGCCACCTCGCCAATGGTCAGGTACAGCCGGTTACCCTGCGGCTTCATGGCGCGTGTCCGCCCCCTTCCCCCTGCTCAGATCGCCGATCAAGATTGATCAGGACACGTCCGCGCGTGAGCGCGATCTGCTCTATGCCCAGTTCAAACCCTGGCGCCGTGCGCGCAATAGTGGGGACAGGGGAACCACTGGGAGCGCGTGGGAGCGCATCCGGCTCCGGCCGCGGGCCACCGTGGGGAAGAACACCACTAGTGAGGCGGAATCGACAGCAGAGACAGTTATAGATTAATTGGTCGAGGGAATCCACCCGGATTCGTGGTGTTCTCTTGACACGGGCGGGACAAAAAGCCCAGGGTGCTGCTATGACGACCGCGATCGCTGTGGCGGCTGTGCTCGCCTTCAGCTTTGCGCTCGGCTCGCTCATCCAGCAGGTGGACGGTGCGACACTGCGCCGGTGGCGGCTGTCGCGCAGGTGGGACGTCTCGCGACTTGCCCGCGAGTTCATCAAGGCCGCCGACGAGCCGCTGGCCACCCTTCGCGGCCTGACCCACATGATCAATGCGTGGGAACGCGGCGTCCGCAGGCCGAGCGAGCGCTACTGGCTGCTGTACCTCCAGGTCTTCGCCGACTGCGCGAGCGGCGAGCCCGAGTACGCGACCGACGAGATGGTAATCGGCGACCCGGATGATCTCCAGGCCCTGGCCGCCACGGTGAAAGAGCTGGAGCAGCAGATCGCCGGAATCTCCAAGCGCCTGGACGAACTATCCCCCGCCAAGCCCGGCAAAAGCC
>Ga0335075_10008674_pt1 | contig 15558 bp, 10 predicted proteins | sample Lox_Sample_24_FD_206723 | JGI IMG/M metagenome (GOLD analysis project Ga0335075, IMG submission 206723) | Soil microbial communities from Loxahatchee National Wildlife Refuge, Florida, United States - Lox_Sample_2.4 | ecosystem: Environmental > Terrestrial > Soil > Wetlands | place: USA... | reverse complement strand
CGGACGGCGACGGCCTCGACCTCGTCGCCTGGATCCAGGAGAACCGCTCGACTCTGCCGGTCGCCGTGATCACTGCCCACGGCAATGTCGAGTCCGCCGTCCGCGCATTGAAGCTCGGCGCCTTCGATTTCGTGTCGAAGCCTCTGGACCTGGGCGTGCTGCGCAAACTCGTCGGCAGCGCCATCCGCCTGGGCGCCGGCGGCTCGTCCGATGCGTCCACCGACCCCAGCAGCGCGCGGCTCATTGGCCACTCGCACGTAATGGAGCAGCTGCGCGAGATGATCTCGCGGGTCTCCCGCAGCCAGGCACCGGTGCACATCTTCGGCGAGTCCGGCACCGGCAAGGAGTTGGTCGCCCGCATGATCCATGAGTCGGGCGCCCGCCGCGAGGGCCCCTTCATCGCCGTCAACTGTGGCGCGATCCCGACGGAGCTGATGGAGAGCGAGCTCTTCGGCCACAAGCGCGGCAGCTTCACGGGCGCCGTCGCCGACAAGAAAGGTCTCGTACAGACCGCCGAGGGCGGCACCCTGTTTCTCGACGAAGTGGCCGACCTGCCGCTACACATGCAGGTCAAGCTGCTTCGCGTCGTGCAGGAGAAGACGGTGCGCCCCGTCGGCGAGTCGCGGGAGGAAACGGTTGACGTCCGCATCCTCTCTGCCACGCACAAGAACCTCGCCGAGCTGGTCGCCCAGGGCCTCTTCCGCGAGGACCTGTTCTATCGCATCAACGTCATCGAGCTGCGCGTGCCGGGGCTGCGCGAGCGGCCCGAGGATATTCCAGACATCGCCCAGGCGATTCTGGAGAGACTCGGACGTCGCTCTGGTCTGCAACCACCGACTCTGGCGGACGACGCGCTCGAGCTCCTCCAATCCTATCCTTTCCCGGGCAACGTGCGCGAGCTCGAGAACGTCCTCGAGCGGGCTCTAACCCTCTGCGTCGGCGGCGTGATCACCGCCGAGCACATCAAGCTGCGCACCACGACACGTCCGGCAGCAGCCGTGCCACTACCAACCACAGCTGCCACGGCCGGCAACGCCGCTCTCGGCGAGCATCTCGAGGGAATCGAGCGCGACGCCATCGTCAAGGCGCTGGAAAAGACGCGTTACAACAAGACGGCGGCGGCGAAGTTGCTGGGGATGAGCTTCCGGGCACTGCGGTATCGGATCAAGAAGCTCGGAATCGAGTAGTCTCGCGGGAGGCGGAGCCTCACCGCAGCACCGCATAGTAGCGCTCGTCGCGCCGCCAGCAGGAAAGCGACAGCATGGACTTCTCCCAGTCGCTTTCGCGCCCGAGGTAGACCGCCGGGCCATGCCGTAGCGGATCGATGAATTCCACGATGCCACCGGTGATCACGACCGTGAGGTTGGTGTTCACATATCTTCGTATCCAGCCATAGCCCGCGCGCGCATCGCCGAAATCGAGCGTGACCGGGCCGGCGGGCTGGAAAAGCCCGGGACAGGCGCGCTCCAGGCGATCGAATACCACGTTCGCTCTGCGCTCATTGGCGATGAGCGAGGAGTCGCCGCTCGTGTTCGGTACGATGCGGCAAGTGACCAGGAACTGATCGGGCGACTGCGCCAGGCGGGTCGGCGGAGCACCGGCAAAGAATACCTTTACCGACGGCGCCACCACGTCCCGAACCTCGATTCGCGCGCAGTCGCTTTCATCGACCCGTAGCCCGAAGTGCTCCAGTGTGTCGTTTTCATGAGAAAGGTCCGGCGGCCGCGCGACCTTGACGCCTGCGATCAGAGGCGCAAATACCAGAGTTCTCAGATAGGGCGAGTGTTTGCTGATCAACGATCGAACCTGTTGCCCGTTGGCCCCCTGGGAGTCGAGCACGTATCCTCCATCCACGTTGATCAGGCCTGAACCTGGCGCCAAAAATGGGGCGATGAAGGAATTGGACTGCTCCGCGAAGGTGAAATAGAGATGGGGCTGCGTAGCGAGTCTCTGCGGCACCGAGACCTCAAACCACGAGCCGCGGCCCCAGGCCACGTGATCGCGATATGTGGCGCCCGCGGAGACGGCGAGTACCTGTGCCGCGAGGATCGCCGCCACGAGACAGTTACGGACCCTGGTTTGCGCCGCCAGCAGCCGGAACAGTAACGCAACGACCAGAACGGCGGCGACGCACGCCATGGGAATGAAGTAACGCCCGTTGCCGGAGACGCTCAGCCACAGCACCCAATCAAGCAGGAATGCGCTGCCGAGCGCGAAGAGCGAGCGAGCAGGTGGGAAACTGGCAGCCGGCGCAGTCGGCCCTGTCGGGGGCTGGAGCGACCGCCACGCCCAGCGGAACAGCACAATTACAGCGAGCGCCAGAAGGACCGCGTACCGCAGATCCGGCGAGGTGGATTCGGCGTCCACCATTTCCACCGGGGCGGCTATGGCCAACGGACGCCACAGGGCTTCACCGAGCGACCCCGGCACGAATCGCAGGTCCTGGAGGTGGGAAGTCGGGTATTGCGGGGAACGGAATATCCCATTGAGAAAGGGAAACAGCGGGTTGCCGAAGTGGCGCTCCAGATGCACGGCCCAAGGCACGGCGAGCAGCAGAAATCCACACGCCATTGCCAGAAGGCATGATGCGGCATAGCGGAACCGCATACGCCAGACGGCAGGCAGAAACAGCAGCACGAGGCAGCCCGACAAGGCATGCAGGGAATTGGTGAGCTTCAGGGCGCTCGCAGCGCCGAGAAGCAGTCCCGCGCCCAGGAGCTTCGCGTGGCCTGGCGCCTCCACCGCATGAGCCAGCAGCAACCAACCGGCAAGCACGATCTCTGCGGTGATCACATCGGCGGAGCTCGCGCCCAGCTGATTGATGAGAATGGGGTTGGCCAGCGCCAGTAGAACCGCGCAGACGCCTATCGCGATGCGCGTCCCCGCCGTTGCCTGCGGAACGACGGCAAGCGCCAGCTCGTAGGTCAACCATAGCAGGCCGCTCTGCAGGACGGCGAGAATGCTCGCCGCCGCCAGAGCCGTCAGCCTCGAAGTAGCGAGAAGATAGAACGGAACGTAGGCGTACGGATTGAAATAGGACTGCGTTCCCGCCGCGAAATAGTCCTTGCCAAACCGGCCATGCAGCGCGCTGAAGCCGGCGTAGAGGTGGTAATGCAACGTATCCCACGTCATGTCCTTGCCGAGAAGGCAACTGACGAGCAGCGCTGCCGTTACGCAGGTCGCGTACACGGCGAATCGCGGCGTGAGGACAACCGCTGCCAGCGCTGTGAGTGGCCTACGCGGCCGTGGGAGCGGGAGAGCGGCTTTGGTGGAAATAATCGAGATTCCCGTCAGGCGATGCGCGCAGCACTTTCGCGCAATGGCGCCGGTTCCGCAATGCCACGTCTCGAGGCGTTACCCCGGTCGACCGCGGAACTCGGCGGCGCGGGGATGAGCCCCTCGAAACCTGGCAGGCCGGCCGCCGGATCTGCCTCGACATATCGACCGACCTGCGGAAAGGTTCCAGGTCGCCACCAACGTGCCCGCAATGAGGATTGGCGCGAGCGCAGCCGCATAGTCGTTTCATGACTTCGCTTCCGCGTTCCGCTACTGCTTCCAAACTTTCACGATAACGGCGTCGCCTGGTAGTTACGCGTGATTGACGTCACATATGGATGAGTGGCCGGTTTCACCGAATGTGAACGCTTCCGCACTCCGTTCGAGGAATTTGACCAATAATCGGCGCGATTCAAAGGGATGCTCGGAGGCCCCGCCATGTCATCGCGTCGGACTTTGATCCTGATGGGAGCACTGCTCCTACTCCTTGCGGGCTACTTCTCGATGCACCTGATTCCGCCTGAGCCGGTGTACCTTGCGGGGCAGCCTCGCGTGCGGCCACTACGTGGCAAGGATTCGATTTCCGGGCTGGAAGTCAGCCAGACGGCAGCGGGCGCGTGGACCGCGGAATTCAATTACTTCTATACCGGAGCACCGTCTGACGCGCGGTTGCTTGTCGAGCTGACTCCGGGAGCGGGCCCTCAGTCCAACGGAATGTTCGATACCTTTCTGAGAAACCCCGAGCCCGGCTCCCATCATTTGAGCGTCAAGATCCAGTATCCAGGCGAAGGACGAACGGTGCGAGTTACGGCGTTGATGCGCTCTCAGATGAATGGCTGGGCGGCCGTGGCAAGTCAGCGGCTCGACCAGGAAATAGATTGGCCTGATCTGCGCACCTGGGCCCGCAACCAAAGACTCGCGACGCGATCGCCGGAGGACAACATCGCGCAAGCCCAGGCACTGATCGATACGGGTGGCGATTCCCAGATCAGCGAGGCCAAGCTGATGCTGGAACAACTGCTCGAGCAAAACCCAAAGCTGGGTCCGGCATACGTAGAGCTTGCGCGTGCCACTCTCAAGACGAACTCCGGACCGGAGGGACTTCACCAGGCAGAGGAGCTGCTCGCGACGGCCTTACAGATCCGTCCCGACGACGCCGACGCGAAGATCCTGTTGGCCGATGTTTACGCCCATCAGCAGCGCTTCGCGAAGGCGCAAGCGCTCTTCAAGGAGGTCGCGGCAACCGGTACGAGTAATCTCTGGTTGTGGTTCAACTGGGGAGATATGCTCGAACTGGAGCATCGGGCCGATCAGGCGACGGTCAAGTACCGCCAGGTCATCGCGCACCCGATAACGCACGACAGGAACGATCGCGTACGGGCCTTCGCCTATGAAAGGCTGCTCGCACTGCTCGGAGAGCGCAAGGACTTCGACGGCATGGAGGTTCTTTATAAGCAGCGAATCGCGGAGTTCGGCTGGGGTAGCTGCTACAGCGCGGAGTACACGCGCTTCCTACTGCAGATTCGGGGCGATATCGATGGCGCCATCGACTCGGCCCGGCGCGCCTTGCACCAGAACTGCGACGATGCACCTTCCCGCCAGCTGCTCGGGCTTGCGGAGTACGCGAAGTGGGCGGGCTCGAAGGGGCCGTCGCGGACGGAAGCACTCGATCAGGCGCGGATCTTCCTGCCGATGAGCGCAAACGCACTATACCTCCTGGCGACATCCGAGCGGACGGCTCCGGCGGCGCGAGAGCTGGTAGCCGCCGGCGAGCCGATCGATCAGAAGGACAACGATAACTTCGACGCCCTGGCATATGCCCTACAGGATCGGGATTTCGATGCGGTGAGACGTCTCCTGGCACTCGGCGCCCGCCCGGAAACTCCCGTCGGCGCGGCGGCCGTCCCAGTAGCGCTCCTGCCCGTACTCTCTGGGGACGTAGCCGGCGTGCGCGTGATGCGCAAGCTTGGCGTACACTATTCGAATCTCAGATATCGCGGCGTGACAGCCCTCGACTTCGCAAAACAACAGGGGAACCAGGCAATGCTTTCAGCCCTGGGAGGCGGCCAGACCACTTTGTGACGTCCACCTGCGGCCCGAAGGTCCCCACCAACGTGCCCGCAATAAGGATTGGCGCGAGCGCAGCCGCATAGTGCAGCGACCGCGCCTTCCGGCGCCAAACAGCTCCTCGCCGCCTATCATTGGTCATTGGCGCAGCTTCCCGGCCGTCAACGCGTGATGGATCTCGAGCCCGGCTTGCGCCAGGCACGCGCCAGTATTGCCATGGCGACCAGGCCGATAAACCAAAGAAATGCGAGCATTATGACCTTCTTGCGGGACGTGAGCTCGTCCGGCACGCCATAGGTAATCATCGCCAGATAGGCCACGATGAATACAGCGAATACCAGCGACGCGATTCGTTGCGCGAGCGGCGAGCGGCTCAGTCGAGCGCGTAATGAAGCCAACCGGTGGATCTCCTGAATTCCAGAGCAAGAGGCTGCACAGCGCCTGATGTATCCGTCGCGTGTGCCGCGTTCTCAATTGGCGGAAAGCACCGCCTCGAGGTTCGTGGCGAAGTACTTGAGTGGAGTGTACCGACACGCCAGTCGGTCTATCGGTTCCAGCACGCGGTCGAGCACCAGGGGGGTTGGATTCTTCGGAAATAGCTGACCAAACCATACTGCCTGTACCCGGAATTCCGCAGCGTGTGCCAGCTCGCGCAGACGGCGACGCCGGTAGAGTCGATCGTGATACCGGTCACCGAAGAGCCTCGCAGCCGCCTGCGTCCACGAAAGCCAATACGGCAAGAAAGCGATGTAGAGAAGCCCCCCGGGCCTGAGGACACGCCGGATCTCCTTGAGGGAGTCCAGATCCCGCGCTACGTGCTCGAGGACGCCGAAGCTCGTCACGCAATCGAACGAGCCGGTTTGAAAAGGGAGTTTCACGTCGTCCGTCAGCGGCACTACGTCGATGCTCTGCTCGGTTAAAATGAGCCTTTCCGGTTGGAATGCGGAGTTCTCGTCGGCCCCACCGTCACGGTCGCAAGCCGTGACTGAAAATCCCCTTTTTCTCAGCAAATACGTGATATGCCCCCGCCCACAGCCCCAGTCGAGGATGTTCACTTTTCCTGCGGGGCGGGCCGTATAACCTAGGATCAGATCCGAGAGAAAACCAACCTGCCGCTGGTATACCATCTGCACGGCGTTTCCGAGAAGCCAATGCGATCGACTTCGCCCAGCCACCTCGGAGAGATATGGATCGGGCTCGACTTTCTGCGCGAGCATGCCGCGCCGGTGCTCGATGATAGCCGCCAGGCTCTCCGGATTCATTACCCGGCACGTGGATTCCGAGACCGACGAGTCCCCAACGTTCGCGCCGACGTCATGCTGCGAAGAACTGTTCACTGTCTTTGGCGTTCGGGGCCGATGCCGAAGCATAGCGGATTTCGGCGATGCCATCTGCGGGCTCTTTCACACATACGGGATCTCCCGGGATGGCGTCGAACTGAGTAATATGCTGCGTGCACCGCGATCTGCGCAATGAGGCTTGAGAGAGAACCATGAACGTCGCGATCGTCACCGGGATAACGGGCCAGGACGGGGCATACCTGGCGGAATTCCTGCTCAAGAAAAACTACATCGTTTGGGGAACGTATCGACGGACCAGCTCGGTGAGCTTCTGGCGGCTGGCCGCGCTCGGCATGGAGCAGCACCCCAATCTCCGTCTGGTGGAGTTCGATCTGACCGACATGGGATCGGCGATACGCCTGATCAACAAGAGCGGCGCCACCGAGATCTATAATCTAGCGGCCCAAAGCTTCGTCGGGGTGAGCTTCGATCAGCCTCACACCACATCCCAGATCACCGGAGTGGGCGTGCTCAATCTGCTGGAGGCCATTCGCGAGCTGAACCCGAAGATTCGCTTCTACCAGGCGAGCACCTCGGAGATGTTCGGCAAGGTTCGCGAAGTGCCTCAGAACGAATTGACGCCCTTTCATCCGCGCAGTCCCTACGGAGTCGCGAAACTGTACGCGCACTGGCTGACCATCAACTATCGCGAGAGCTTCGACATCTTCGGCGTGAGCGGCATCCTTTTCAACCATGAAAGCCCGCTGCGCGGCCTGGAGTTCGTTACCCGCAAGATCACTAATGCCATGGCGCGCATCAAGCTCGGACTGCAGGACACTCTGGAGCTGGGGAACGTCGACGCTAAACGCGATTGGGGGTTCGCAAGGGAGTACGTGGAAGGCATGTGGCGCATGCTCCAGGCGCCGCACCCCGACACCTACGTACTGGCCACCGGACGAACCACGACCGTCCGTGAATTTGCGACCATTGCGGCCGCGGCCGTCGGGATCGGGCTCGAGTGGCGAGGCGCGCAGGAGAACGAAGTCGGAATCGACACGCACACCGGACGAGTCATTGTTCGGGTGAATCCGGAGTTCTATCGGCCCGCCGAGGTGGATGCCCTGATCGGCGATTGCACAAAAGCCAGGCGTGAGCTGTCATGGGAATCCAAAACCACGCTCGAGCAGCTCTGTAGAATGATGGTCGAGAGCGATTTGGATAGGAACCGCATCCATCTGACGTAACCAGACATCAGTTGCCGCCCCGCGGTCATGAAGAGAATATTGATTACTGGCTATAACGGCTTCACGGGCCATTACATGGCCACGAGACTGCGCCAGCCGGAGGTGGAGGTGATTGGCTTGGTGAATGGATCGCCTGCCGGAGCTGCGGAGATCCATGGCGATCTTACCGATATCGACGAGACCAGGCAGATCGTGGCGTCGGTCAGGCCGACGCACGTGATACATCTCGCGGCAATCTCGAACGTCACTCACGGAGATGCCAGAGCGTTTTATGACGTAAATGTATTCGGAACGCTCAACCTGCTCGAGGCGCTCGCAGACCTCGATCACGTACCCGATCGGGTATTGCTCGCCAGCTCGGCGCAGGTGTACGGTGCGCCCGCCGTCGAGACCATTGATGAAGCGATGTGCCCGCAACCCGTCAATCACTATGGGAACAGCAAGCTCGCCATGGAAAACATGGCGCGAACGTGGATGGATCGGTTGCCGCTCGTCATTGCGCGGCCGTTCAACTATTCGGGCCCGGGGCAGGATGAGGCGCGCTTCGTGATTCCGAAGGTGATCGGTCATCTGAAGCGCAGAGCTGCGATATTGGAGCTGGGCAACCTGAACGTGGCGCGGGATTTTTCCGATGTGCTCGATGTCGTCGAGGCGTACGCCCGATTGCTGGATTCACCTGCCGCCGTCGGGCAAACGGTGAATGTCTGCTCCGGCACTGCTCACGCCCTGCGAAGCGTGCTCGACATCGCGTTCGCGATCGCCGGCTTTACTCCCGAGATACGCGTGAATCCGTCGCTCGTGCGCAGCAACGAGCTGCTCAAGCTGACCGGAAGCTGCGCGCGACTTTCGGCACTGACCGGATTCAAACCGTCCATCCCCATTGCAGACACGTTGCGTCGGATGCTCGAGGCGTGAGTTTCTCGGGTATCCATCCCGGCAGGTCCTGAATTTCATGCGCGTCGCACTGATTCACTATTGGATACACACCTGGCGCGGCGGCGAGAAGGTGCTGCAGGCGATGGCCAGGTTGTATCCGCAAGCCGACATTTTCACCCATACCTACGATCGGGAGTTGGCGGCACGGGAGCTTCCCGGTCACAAAATCTTCACCACATTCATCGATCGACTGCCGTTCGCGCACCGCTACTTCGAGCGTTATCTGCCGCTGATGCCCCTTGCGTTGGAGCAACTCGACCTGCGGGACTATGATCTGGTGATCAGCAACGAGTCGGCTCCCGCCAAGGGAGTGATCGTTGCGCCGCACGCGCGGCATCTTTGCTACTGCCTCTCTCCCATGCGTTACATCTGGGACATGTACCCCGATTACCGGGCGGAGGTTGGAGCCTTCACACGGATGATGATGCTGCCGATCACGCATTACCTGAGGATGTGGGATCAGCTGACGGCGCACCGGGTCGACGAGTTCGTGGCGATTTCGCGGTTCATTGCGGATCGGATCGCGCGCTACTACGGCCGGCCGTCGCGCGTGATCTACCCGCCCGTGGCGGTCAACGACTTTTCGGTATCGAGATCCCAGGAGGACTTCTATCTGTATGTCGGGCAACTCGCGGGATACAAGAAGCCCGATCTGGTGGTGGAGGCATTCAATGCCCTCGGCAAGCCCCTCGTCATCATCGGCGAGGGCGACATGCTGCCGCGTCTGCGCCGCGCCGCGGGGCCGAATATCAAAATCCTCGGCAGACAGCCATTCGAAGTGATTCGCGACCACTATCAGCGCTGCAAGGCGTTGGTGTTTCCGGGTGCGGAGGATTTCGGCATCGTGCCCGTGGAGGCGATGGCCTGCGGCAGGCCGGTCATTGCGTACGCCCTGGGGGGCGCGCTCGACACCGTAGTCGACGGGGTGACGGGAATACTGTTTCCGAAGCAGGATATGGCCACGCTCGTCGAGGCCGTTCGCAAGCTCGAGGAGGAGAGTGCACGGTTCGATCCGTACGCGATCCGTGAGCACGCGCTGCAATTCTCCCCGGAGAAATTTGCCGAGCAGCTCAGCGACAGCGTGACAAATCTGATGCGGCGATGAGCGCACGCCCGAGGACGCGGGTGATCGTGCGACCCCTCCGATTCAGGCGGATTCGAGCTCGCGCAGCTTGAGCAGCGGCCCGACGAATTTTTCGTAATTGTGCCAGCGCCCCAGCGACCGCGAATACACCGGCTGACGCACCTGCCAGTTGCTGGCGGTCAACACGGAACGCTTTGTCTGGTGAAATTGCAGACAGCGCGCGTCCCATTCCAGCCCGATGAACTCGATCATCCTGCGGCTCCACGTCTCGGGATCCGCGACCAGTTCCGCATAGGGCACGACGAGCAGTGCCTCCCGCGGCAACACCGAGCGCCAATGCGAGATCAGGCGGTGATGCTCGCGGTAGTAATGCGCGAGGTCCTGGAGATCCATTGTGAAGCTCGCCACGTTGGCAAAATCCTGGAAGTAACACGACAGGCAATTGTCGATGGGATCGCGCTGCACGTAGATGATCCGGGCCCGCGGCAAGACCAGATGAATCAGGCCCAGGTGATCGGTATTGAAAGTCGACTTGTCGACGACGCGCGCCGCGCTCGTGGAATGCCGCTCCAGCACCTTCAGGTACGAGTCGGCGAGCTTCCTCGTGAGCGGCTCATCAGGCCCTCCACTGCGCAAGGTCTCCCGCAGCTTGTTCCCGTTGATATTCCAGAAATTCAGCTCGCCGGCACCCATCGCCTGCGGGTGCGAGGCGAGGATCTGCTCCACCAGTGAGGTACCGGAACGCATCATGCCGGTCACGAATACCGGCTTTGCGGACTCGGAAGCACCCCTCGCCGGCAGCGCGAGACGCTCCCTCGTGTACATCGCGATCGTTTCGTCGGCAACCTTGGCGCGGGCGGCGTGATCGTACGGAGCGGCGACGAGCTTCTGGAGCTCGTTCGCGCGCTTGTATTGTTCGAACGCCCGCGAGTATTTCTCGAGATCATCGAAGTACTTGCCCATGGCGTAGCGCAGCTTCGATTCCTCCAGAGGCGGAACACCGTCCGCGAGCGTTCGCTCCACACCTTCCAGCCAGTCCTTGTCCGCGGCGGTCATCGGCCGCAGACCGGCGAGCAAGGCCCACGATCCCACATGTCGGGGGTCGGTCTCGAGGGCGGCCCGGTAGCACTTCTCTGCCTCGGTGAAATTCCCCTCTATGCCGGCGAGCCATCCGAGAGAGCTGAGTGTTCCCGCTTCGTGTGGCTTGAGGCGCAGCGCCTTTTCGAAGCACTCCCTCGCCTCGCCCAGCCGGCCCCGCATGCCGAGGGTGAGGCCCAGGCTCGCCATGGCCTGCGAGTTCCTTGGATCTTGCTTGACGGCACGACGTAACGCCGTTTCCGAGGCGGCAAAGTCGCCTTTGTTGCGAAGCAGGGTCCCCAGGTTGAAATTGGCGTCAGCGAGCCCTGGCTTCAGCTCGATGGCGCGCCGGAGCGCGCTCTCCGCCTCGCCGTATTGACCCAGGGAGCACAGTACCGCACCGAGCATGGCGTGCGCGGCAGCCTGACGATTGTCCAGCGCAAGCGCCTCGTACAGTCGCTTCGCCGTCTCTTCGTACTTGCGCTGCGCAAGCAACGCGCCGGCTTCGGCAAGGAGGACCGGTAGACGCCTCGCTGACTGCCCACTCCCTTGCTTCATAACCCCATAGCTCTCAGCGATGGGAGCGTTGTCACCCTTGACGACGAGCTGCATCACGAGGACTTGAGTGAGCTCATCCGCCGCCTTCTGATCGAATCCGAGCTCCAACAGCCTCCACTTGAATGAATTCAGCAGCTTGGCGCGCTTGAACAGGTTCAGCTTCAGTGCGCCGGCCTCGCGCGCGATACGCTGACGAAAGCGGGGAACCTCCTCGCGCCAATCCCTCGCTGCGCCGGCCTTTTTTGTCCGCCCTGCCGCTGCAGAGCTGGGCTCGGGCAGAAAGTGATTGGCCAGCGCCACACCCGTGGCGGAGGCCTCGTGCGCATCGAACCATTGCAGGATCATGTCTGCACCATAGCAGATGGACAGAGACTGGGCAGGGACGCATTATGTCCACGGCCGAACGGTCCGCTATGTGACCGGATCGGCAGAATCGCCGCCGGGTCGGGAGGCGCCCGAATGGGCGCAGCCCTGCAGATCCCGGCGATTGCGCTTGCGCCGTCGGGCTGCCCGCTCCAGAGTGCGTTCATGATCGCGCGCTTACGCAAACTCGTCCGATTCTGCGCAGTGGGCCTCACCTGCATGACGCTCGCCCTGGCCGTCCTGGCCGGGCTGCATGAGCTGGCAGGAGTGAACTACCTGATGGCGTACGTCACATCGTTCGTGGTCTCGAACCTTGCCGGTTATCTACTCAATGCGCGCTTCACCTTTTCATCAAAGTGGGTCAATCACGCCGGCGCCATCCGCTACATGACCGTCAATGCAGTCCTGCTCGGCGCAAACACGTTGATCTTGAAGTTCCTGGTCGAAGGGCTGCACATGTGGTACCTGGCGGCCGCCATTCTGGTCTCGTGCTTCAACACGCCGCTGAGCTTCCTCGGACAGTGGCTGTTCACGTATCGTCCGCAGGCACGCGATCGGCAGGCAGCAGTCTAAGGGGCAAGCGGATGGACGAAGAAAAGGCCGCTTTCCGTGCGCCCGCACACGATCCGCGGTGAAGTTTTCTCCCAGGCGCTCTCCGGCCCCAGGTCATGCACCTGATCGTTGCCCAGCGCTGACTCGAAGTAGACGCGGCCCTGGCTGACCCACGCATCGACATCGGTATTGCCATACGAGCGCACCCAATCGTCTTGGCCGTCCTTGGCCTTCACCCGGAAAGTGACCGAGCGGCGAGGTTGCAGGACAGCGGGACACGCATCTTCCAGGCGGTCCAGGACCCGATCGGCCGCGCGCCCCTCAGGAGGCATGGCGCCGTACGTCTCTCCGTTGGCCACCACATTGCAAGTGACGAGGTAAAGCGCGTACCAATCCGACCGCGGTAGGTTGGGTAGAGCGCGTCCAACGATCACGTTCTGAACCTTGGGAGCGGCAGCCACCGCAATCCTGGCGCAGCGATTCACATCGGCGCGCAGGCCGAAAGGCTGCAGCGCGTAATTGATGTCGACAGGGTCCGGAGCATCGGTACGACGATCGGCATCGGCCCGAGGATCGGAGACGAGGACCTTTAGATGGGGCGAGAACCGCTGGATCAATGACAGAATGTGAGCGCCGTTTGCGCCTCCCGGGCCGAGCACATAATCGCCATGGAGGTCGATGAATCCGGAGCCGCGCGGCAGGAACGGCACGATGAAAGCATTGGATTGAACGCCAACGCTGAAGTACAAAGCCGGCGCGGAGTCGGCCACGGGTAAGCTCGGGACATCGAACCACGGACCGTCGTTCCAGGGAAGAAGCGGGCGGAAATTCGAGCCGGCGCCAACCTGATAGACCTGTATACCGAGCACGACGGCGACGACGCCATAGCGCAACCTGGGCCAGCGCGCCAGCAGTCTGAACAGCATCTGGATGGCCAGCACAGCGGCCACGCATGCCATGGGCAGGAAATACCGGCTGTTGCCGGATGTCGGCAGCCAGAGGATCCAAGCGACGAGAAATGCGCATCCGAGCGCCAGCAACGCCCGATCTTCAGGCAGAAGAAGCGAGCCGCCCGTTACAGGCCGCCGCGTCATCCATCGGCCTGCCAGTCGACGACCGAGGCTCAATATTCCGACAATGAGCAGAATCAGGTACCGTGGATCGGGGGCGACGCTTTCCTCGTGGACCAATCTGACTCGCGTCGCGATGGCGAAAGGACGCCACAATGCCGCACTCCACGACGCTGGAATGAGGCGGTAGTCGAGACCCGAGCTGTCCGTGTACTGCGGCGAATGGAACAGGCCGTTCAACAGCGGCAGGAACGGGTTGCCGAAATGCCGCTCGAGCTGCAGGCACCAGGGCCACGCAACCAGTGCAAAGCCCGCGGCAATGCACAGGCACAGTAGCGCGGCATGACCGAGCCGCCGCCGCCAGCCGAACGGCAGGAACAAGGGCACTACTGCCAGCGACACCGCCGGCAAAGCGTTGGTCAGCTTGAATGCGCTTGCCGCGCCGAGCAGGGCTCCGGCCGCGGCGATACGCCAGGCGCCAGGCGTACGCAGCGCGCCGACGAGGAGGAGACAGCCGGCGAGCACGAGCTCCGCTGTCGTGATGTCGGCGAAGCTCGAGCCGAATTGATCGATGAGAACGGGGTTTGCGAATGCCAGGATCGCCGCGCCGACGCCGATTGCGAGGCGGGCGCGCCGCCCGTCAGGCCGAGCGACGCTGGCCGCGAGCTCATAACTCAGCCACAAAATGGCGCTCTGGAAGACAGCGAGGATCGTTGCGACGTCGAGCGCCGTCAGTCGGGAGGTGGCCAGGAGATAGAACGGCGCATAGGCGTACGGGTTCAGATAGGACTGGCCACCCGCGGCGAAATAGTCGAGGGCGAAGCGGTCATGGAGGGCGCTGAATCCTGCATAGAGGTGATAGTCCAGCGTGTCCCACTGCATGTCCTTTCCCAGCCACCAGCTGGTGAGCACCGCGAGCAGTGTGCAACCGGCATAAATCCCGAGCCTCGAGGAGGCGGCGGCCAGGCGTCGCAACGCCGCCAGCCGCGGGGCCGCGGTTTGCGGCAGCGCCGAGTTTTCCAGAGAAGCTGTCACGCGGCCCCGTCAGCGCGGAATTGTCACTCGCAGAAAGTAGCCGCTCGCGCCGCGACCGCAACTGACACGCAAGGGCGCCTTCTGCCATGCGCTTTCCGGGCCGGCGTACCCTTCCTGACTCATGTACGCCTGAAATTCCACCCAGCCATGATCCACCCATGCATAGATGTCGGTGTTAGGATATTGCCGCGCCCAGATGTATCCGTGCGCCTTGTCCCCCAGCAGGTAGGTGGCCGGCCGCCGCGGTTGCAGGAGCGCGGGACACGCATCCTCCAGGCGGTCGAGCACCAGATTGGCGTCGCTCTCGGCCGCGACCAGCGCCGGGTCGCGCGCCTTCTCGGTCACGACACTACAGGTAATGAAGTATCCGACGTTCACTTGTGCCGGTGACGATTTGCGCAGCGGCCGGCTCGTAACGGTGCCAATCTCAGGCGAGCTCACTCCGCGAACAACGATGCGCGTGCAGTGGCTGGCGTCGAGCCGCAATCCGAACGGTTCGAGCGCGTCGTTTGCGTTGACCATGCTGGGCAAGCTGGAATCGTAACCCGCGTCGCGCCGTGGGTCGCGCATCAACATCCGAAGGTGTGGCGAATAGCGTGTGATCAACGCCTCGATGTGCTTGCCGGTCGCTCCGTCGGGCCCGAGCGTGTAATCACCTTCAAGATTGATGAACCCGGATTGTGACGCCAGATAGGGTGCAATGAACGAATTCGATTGGATGCCTATGCTGAGATAGAGTTCCGGCTGGCCGGTCAGACTTTTCGGCACGGAGACCTCGAACCAAGGCTTGTGGTTCCAGGGAAGGCCTGCCGGATACTGCGTACCGTAGCGAAGCTGATAGAACTGCACTACAAAAACGGTGATCAGCACATAACTGAGCAGCTTCGGCGACTCCGAGCAGACGCGAAAGAGCAGGACAACGGCAACGACCGCGGCGATGCAGGCCATGGGAATGAAATACCGGCTGTTACCCGATGCCGTCAGCCACAGAATCCAGTCGAGCAGAAAGGCTGATC
>Ga0335075_10008673_pt1 | contig 15559 bp, 15 predicted proteins | sample Lox_Sample_24_FD_206723 | JGI IMG/M metagenome (GOLD analysis project Ga0335075, IMG submission 206723) | Soil microbial communities from Loxahatchee National Wildlife Refuge, Florida, United States - Lox_Sample_2.4 | ecosystem: Environmental > Terrestrial > Soil > Wetlands | place: USA... | reverse complement strand
GATGTTCGCGCAAAGGCTCGTCCAGGTGAAGACCGGCATCTTCATCAGGCCCATCCCCGGGGCGCGCAGCTTCAGGATCGTCACGAGCAGATTGATGCCCGACAATGTCGTGCCGACCCCGGCTATCTGGAGCGACCATATGTAATAGTCGACGCCGACATTCGGGCTGTAGGCGATGCCGGACAACGGTGGATAGGCGAGCCAGCCCGTCTGGGCGAACTCGCCGATGAACAGCGAGATCATGCACAACACGGCCCCGGCGGTGGTCATCCAGAAGCTGAAATTGTTGAGGAAGGGGAAGGAGACGTCGCGCGCGCCGATCTGCAGCGGGACGATATAGTTCATGATCCCGGTGATGAACGGCATCGCCACGAAGAAGATCATGATCACGCCATGGGCGGTGAAGATCTGGTCGTAATGGTGGGCGTTGAGATAGCCTTCGGACCCCCCGAACGCCATCGCCTGCTGGAGCCGCATCATGATCGCGTCGGCGAAGCCGCGCAGAAACATGACGAGGCCGAGGATCATGTACATGATCCCGATCCGCTTGTGGTCAACGGTGGTGAACCACTCCTTCCACAGATAGCCCCAGAGGCGGTATTTTGTGAGCGCCGCGATCATGGCGAGCCCCCCCAGAGCGACCAGAGCGAAGGTCACGATGAGGATCGGCTCGTGCAGGGGGATCGCATCGAGCGAGAGCCGGCCGAGGAGCGGTCCGGCTTCGGGAGCGGGGTGCGGCGACATGACGGTCTCGGTTCGGCTCAATATTGCGGGAGGCGCGGCTCGGCGCGGGCAAGCGACACGTTGGGTGGCGGCGGGCGCAGTTGGGCACGAAGCAGTCCTGCACCGGTCAGGGGCGAGAGGTCTGCGGGCCGACCGTCAGGCCGGACCGCCCTCCCCATCGGGATGGTGCAGGATGCCAGCACATAGCGTTCGGCCGCGTCCCTTATACTGCCGCGGGCGGCATATTTGTCATAGGCGAGCGGACGCACATTCCAGATTCCCGGAAGCCCGAGGCCGCCGCGTGCATCGACCGCCATCATGTCGTGCATGCACATCCGGTTCGGCTCGACGCACATGTTGACGACCGCGTCGAAGAGCCCGGGATCGACCGACGCGAAGTGGCGGGCCGGCTCGCGCTCGCTGGGCCGCTCCAGCGCCAGATAGGTGGTGCGATCGAGGCGCTGCGCCGACCCGCGGGCGCGCCGCACCCAGGCGTCAAACTCGTCCGAGCTGAGGCTGAGCGCCCGGAAGCGCATGCCCGAGAAACCGGCGCCGCTGTAATTGCCGGAGAAGCCCGTGAATTCGCCCGGCTCGTTGAAGACGCCGTGCAGCTTCGTCTCCATGCCGGCCATCGCGTAGATCTGCCCGGCCATTGCGGGCAGGTAGAAGGAGTTCATGACGGATGCGGAGGAGATGCGGAACCGGATCGGCCGATCGACCGGGGCCGCGAACTCGTTGACGGTGGCGATGCCCTGCTCGGGATAGATGAACAGCCATTTCCAGTCGAGCGCGACCACCTGGACCTCGAGCGGCCGGACCTCCGCCGCGACCGGCGCGCCGGGGGCGGTTCGGGCGAGCGGACGATAAGGGTCGAGCAGATGCGTCCCGACCCACGTGAGCGCGCCGAGGCAGATGATGATGAGCAACGGCGCCGCCCAGATGACGAGTTCGAGCCCCGTCGAATGGTCCCAGTCGGGATCGTAGGGCACATCGGCGTTCCTCGCCCGGTAGCGCCAGGCGAAGAAGATCGTCAGCGCCATCACCGGAACGATGATGATCAGCATCAGGACTGTCGAGATGACGATGAGATTGCCCTGCTGGCGCGCGACATCGCCGGCCGGGTCCAGCACGACGAGGCCGCTGCAACCGCCGAGCAGGGGCAACGCCAGGCCGGTCAAGGCGAGGCGCAGGCGGCGGCCAGGATGTGGTCGGGACGCGATCATGCTGCGCGCCTAGGGCGATGGCGGAGCACCGGACATAGGACATTTTGTCCAATCCCCGGCCGCGACCGGAGCGAGCAATGCGGGCCCCGCGCGCGATGCAGAGGCGCGCCGCCAAAACGCAGCCGACCCAAGCCAGATCAGCGAGCCGAAGCAGGATGACCCCAAGCACCATCGCGGAGACGCAAGCCGAGCGGGACGCACGCACGCTGCATGAGGATGGCTACAAGGTCGCGCCCGGCGAGATCGCGATCGGAGTCGTCATCGGCCGGACCTCCGAATTCTTCGACTTCTTCGTCTATGCGATCGCATCTGTGATCGTGTTCCCCAAGCTTGTCTTCCCGTTCGTGGACGCGCTGACCGGGACGATCTATTCGTTCGCGATCTTCGCGCTGGCCTTCGTGGCGAGGCCGGTCGGAACCGTCATCTTCACCGCGGTCGACCGGGCCTACGGCCGGGGCGCCAAACTGACTGCCGCGCTGTTCCTGCTGGGCGGCTCGACGGCGGCCATCGCCTTTCTGCCGGGCTATGAGAGTATCGGCGCCGCGTCTGCCATGCTGCTCGCCCTGTTCCGGATGGGGCAGGGCGTGGCGCTGGGCGGATCCTGGGACGGACTGGCCTCGCTGCTCGCGCTCAATGCGCCGGAAAAGCATCGCGGCTGGTATGCGATGGTCCCGCAGCTCGGCGCCCCTCTCGGCCTGATCGTGGCCAGCCTGCTGTTCGCCTTCCTGGTCTCGACCCTGGGCGCCGAGGACTTCCTGGCCTGGGGCTGGCGCTATCCCTTCTTCGTCGCGTTCGCGATCAACGTCGTGGCGTTGTTCGCACGCCTGCGCATCGTCGTCACGCCGGACTATGCCCGCCTGTTCAACATGACGGAGTTGAGGCCGGCCCCCGTAGCCGATACGATCCGCGCGGAGTGGCGCACGATCGCGATGGGCGCATTCGCCCCGCTGGCGAGCTTCGCGATGTTCCACATGGTCACGGTCTTTCCGCTCTCCTGGGTGTTCCTGTTCACCGACGAAAGCCCGACCCGCTTCCTGGTCATCGAAGCCGCCGCGGCGGCAGTGGGTACCGCGGCGATCGTCGCTTCCGGCCTGCTCGCCGACCGGGTCGGTCGCAGGACATTGCTCGCTTTTTCCGCCGCGGCGATCGCGGCATTCAGCGGCTTCGCGCCCCAGCTCCTCAATGGCGGCGCGGCCGGCGAAATCGCCTTCATGGTGCTCGGCTTCGCCCTGCTCGGCATTTCGTTCGGGCAATCGTCGGGCGCGCTGTCATCAAGCCTGTCCCAACGCCACCGCTACACCGGGTCTGCGCTGACCTCCGATCTCGCCTGGCTGTTCGGCGCCGGCTTCGCCCCGCTTGCGGCGCTGTGGCTCTCGAACACGTTCGGCCTGCTCGCGGCAGGCGGCTATCTGCTGTCGGGGGCGATCGTCACCCTGCTGGCGTTGTGGTTGAACCGCGAGCTCGGTCGCACCATCGAGTGAAGGACGGGTCAGATACCCGCTTGGTCCAGGCGACGGGAGACGACGCTCCAGTCCACTACGCGCCACCATTCTCGCAGATAGTCGCCCCGGCGATTCTGATAGGTCAGATAATAGGCATGTTCCCAAAGATCGTTGCCGAGCAATGGCACGCCTTTGGTCTCCGCGACGTCCATCAGCGGATTGTCCTGGTTTGACGTAGAGGCGACCGCCAGCCGGCCATCGCGCCCAAGGATCAGCCAGGCCCAGCCCGAGCCGAACCGGGAGGTACCCGCGGCGTCGAACGCGGTCTTCATCGCGTCGAGCGAACCGAAGGCCCCGCGTATCGCCGACAGGAGGGCGCCATCGGGCGCACCGCCCCGATCCGGCGCCGTCATACTCTCCCAGAAAAAGCTGTGGTTCCAGTGTCCGCCCGCGTTGTTGCGCACCGCCGCGGGGAGGCTGCCGGCGCGTGCGACCAGCGCGTCCAGCCCCATTCCCCGAAGGGCCGGTGTATCGCCCACGATCCGGTTGAGATTGTCGACATAGGCGCGGTGATGGCGCCCATGATGGATCTCCATCGTGCGCGCGTCGATCACTGGCGCGAGAGCGTCATAGGCATATGGCAGCGGCGGTACGCTAAAGGGCGCCCGCGCCTGAGCGGACTGGGCGCGAAGCATATGAGGGACCAGCATGGAGGCCCCGAGCCCGGTCAACATGGTGCGTCGCGTCAGCAGGTTCGGAAGCATGTTCGCGGTCCAATCCAGTCTGTGAGGGTCCAAATATCGAGATCGCGACGGGTTCCGTCAAATCCGCGACGAGACCCGACAGCCTTTCAGGCGTCTGGAACCCTTTGGGGAAATGCCCGACCATCACCCCTTGCCGCGTTCGGATGACCAGCATCGATAAGGGGCAGTTCACCATGCTGGCTAACCAGCCATGGACGAATGTCCGGCCAAACAGTAGCGATGCAGCCTTGTTCCGACCTCTACCAATTGGCCCGGCACTATCGCGATCTGGCGCACCGGACATCCAATGATCGGACGTCAAGCGCGCTCCGGCGCCTCGCGACCGAGTATGAGGAAAGAGCCCTTGCCGTGACGCTGGGGCGATCCGCCGGCTTCGGCGGTCGAGGCGAGGGGGCCGCCGACGATCCAGCGCGGGGGAGATTCCGGACGATAATGACAATTCACCGGTGACGGACCCACGGAGTCATGAGTAATCTGCTCAAGCCCAGGCCGATACCGGAGGAGTGCATATGATCATGGCGGTGCTTTCCATGCTGGTCGCCCAGTCCGCGCCAGCCACATGCACGGCCATGGACATTGATCTTCCACCGGCCATGTCCGCGTGGCGCGTACCCGAAGCGGCACGCCCGACGATACGCCCGGGCGGGGCGATGACCATCGGCCCGTCTACTCCATTGACGCTGGAGGTGACGCAGGCCGGCACCTATGGCGTTGCGGTCGATCAGGGTGCGTGGATCGATGTTGCGCGCGGAGGCGATGTGCTGCGCTCAACCGCGCATGGCCGCGGCCCGGCCTGCTCGACGATCCGCAAGATTGTGAGCTTCGCGCTTGAACCGGGACGTTACGCGATCACGTTCAGCAGGACGCAAGCGCCCGCGATCCGCGTCATGGTCGTGCGGGAGCCATAGGCACTTTGGCCTTCGCGAACATTGTGCCCCAAATCGTGGACCGCGACCTTTCGGGGATTCCTCACGTTGCGAAGCTTCGGTAGCGGACGACCCCGACGCCTTTCGGGACAGGTCGCGGACGTCGGCCATGCATGGGTTCGCCAGCCTAGAGCATGATCCTCGATCACGCGATCAGCCACCAGCAAAGCGCCATCAGCATCATGCCCCCACCGAAGCCTCCACTTGCGCTCCACCATAGAGATCGACGCTGCCCCTGCGCCGCACGCACCTGCTGGATCCCTGCCCGCAGCTCCCGCGCCAGCTCCGCATTCCCGCGATGCGCGGTCTCCAGCAGCCGGCGATCCTCGGCCCGCGCCGCCACCGCGGCCCGCTCTATCTCCGCCGCCATGCCAGCCGGCGTCAGTCGCAGCGCCGGCGTCTGGGCCAGCCGAACGATCCCGTCCGATGTCGCCTGCAACCGCGTATCGATCGCACGCAGCGTCTGCGAGTAATCCGGTGCATCCCGCCGTTCCGCGGCCAGGCCCTGGACCGCGCGGGTGCACAGGCTCACCTCGCGGCGCAGCTGATCGAACGCGCGGGCGGGGTCCAGCGGATCCTGATCTTCGTCCATCCGCGAAGTCTAGCGCCCGATGCCACGCCCGCGCGAGACGCCGAGATGTTCTGCGAGGTCATGGGATATCGACGCCCCACTCGGGGCGCCGATGCCGAGCTCCCGCGACCTGCTTCTGAGCAGCGACTCGACCTGCGGGTCGCGCTGCAGGCTCTTCGCCATCGCGCCCATCTGGTCGCGGACCTTGTCCGCCCGGTCATAATGCCCGTCGCCCGTCAGCGAGCGCGCGCGGCCGTCCAGCCGCCGCCAGTCCCGCACAAACCGGTCGGCCCGCTTCGCCGGGTCGGTGCGCACCGCGCGCTCGGCCTGCATGGCGCGTAGCGCGGGCGAAGGGTCGCCAGCCTTCGCCTTCTCAAGCAAGTCGGGATCGCGCCGAAGCGCAGTGCGCAGGTCTCGCGCGCCATCGGTTTCGATGCTGTCCAGCGCTTCGCCCGACCTCGCCAGCGCGGTGCGCTGATGCGGCATTGCCTCGCGGCCGGCGCGCTCCGCTTCGTCCACTTCCGCGAAGGCGCGCGCGTAGCGCTGCACCGCGGCGCCGAGATCCGGCGCCGGCACGGCCACGCCCGGCGCCACGCGCAGCTGTAATCCTTCGAACATGCCGCGCGGCCGCTCTGGCAGACGCGCTGACGGCAGTTTCAGGTCGGCGAAGCCTCGGCCACGTGTTCCAGGCGCTAATTCCGGGGTGTGGGCATAATCCGATGCCATATCCTTGGCGCGCTCGCGTGACAGCACTCGAGCAAGCTTGCCCTGGTCCGCGAAATCGTCCCGCCCATAATGCAGATCGACGCTGTCGCGATGCCGGGACAGCGCCACATAGGCTGCGTGCCGGTCCAGCCCCGGCGTCGCCAGCACGTGAACCTTGTCCACGGTCATGCCCTGCGCCTTGTGGATGGTGGCGGCATAGCCATGCTCGACATGGGCATAGTCCTTGAGGTCGTACGCCACGGCGCGCCCATCATCCAGCATCACCGCCATGCGCACCGCGGTGACGCTGTCGACGCGCCCCAACGACCCGTTCTTCACCCCCAAGCTGCGCTCGTTGCGCAGGAACATGATGCGGTCGCCGGCCGCGAACCTGCGCTCGCCCTTGTCGGCGCGAACCGTCACATCCTCGCCAAGCGCGCCGTTCGCTCTCATCCGCTCGCGCGCCAGTTCATTGATCGCGCGGACCTCGTCATTTGTATGGGTGAGGATGATCCGGCTCTCGCTCGGGGCCTCGATCCGTTCCCGATCCCAGCGATCGACCAACGCCTCACGCGCCGCCTCGCGCGTTTCCGCGGCGTTCAGGGCACCGTGCTCGGCATATGCCTGCAGCGCCTCCGCCGTCCGCTCGGTCGCCAGCATGCGCGTGGCATCGCGCTGCCAGTCCTCGCGCTGCCGGCGGACCTGGATCAGCTCATGCGCGCCATGCCGCTCCGCGATCGACCGGAACGCGCCGCCCGCCTCGATCGCCTGCAGCTGCTCGGGGTCACCGACCAATACGACTTTGGCGCCGCGCCGCTCGGCCTCGGAGATCACACGCTCCATCTGCCGCGTGCCGATCATCCCGGCCTCGTCGATCACGAGTACATCATTCGACCCGAGCAGCTCTCGATCCTGCGCCCATTGATGTTCCAGGCTCGCCAATGTGCGCGACGCGATGCCCGAGCCGGCCTCCAGATTCTCGGCGGCGATGCCGGACAGCGCAGCGCTCTGGACGCGGTAACCGGCCTGTTCCCAGGCCTCGCGCGCAACCCCCAGCATCGCGGACTTGCCGGTGCCGGCATAGCCGATGACGACACCCAGCCCCTTCGGCTTCGTCAACTGCTCGAACGCGTCCCTTTGTTCGCCGGACAGGACCATGCCGCGCCGTTCCGCGGCTGCCAGCGCACGCGCCTGATCACGCTCCGAGACGATGTGCCGGCGCCGCGCCTCGAGCCCGGCGGTTGCCCGTTCAAGACGCTGCTCGGTCTCCAGCATCGCGCGCGAGGTGAACCGCTCCTCGCCGCGCCCATCCTTGCCGACATAGACGACCTGATCCGACGCGCGGATCGCCGCCATGATCGCGTCGAACTGCTCCTTCCCTTCGCTGTGGCGGTGCACGAACATGGCCGCGTCGCGTCGCGTGAACGTCGCCTGCGCACTAGTGATCGCATCCAGCGCCAGCTCCGGGTTCGCCAGTAGCTTCTCGCCATTGCGGCGCGCAATGTCGCGATGCTCTTCGATACGCTCCAGCGCGAGGCCACCCTCCGCCATGCGCGATGCGGCCGGGCCGATCTTGTGCTGCGGCTCAAGCTCGATGCCCTGCGCTTCCAGCGACCGGTGATCGATGCGCACATCGATATCGAGCGCCGCCAGTCGATCGTTGACATGGTCGGCCCAGCGCTCGCGCCAATGCTGCAGCAAGGCAGTCCGGTTCCACTCCCGCACCTTCGCTTGGAACCCGTCCGGGCCCAGCTCGCGCATGCTCAGCATCACATGCGCGTGCGGCTTCGGCTCGCCGTCGGCGCCGATATCCCAATGCACGTTTAGGTCGGCGACCATGCCGTGGGCGACGAACTCGCGTTCCACGAAGTCGCGCGCAAGCCGGATACCCTCCGCTTGCTCCAGCTCGCGCGGCAAGGCGAACTCGATCTCGCGCGCAAGCTGCGCGTCTTTGCGCAGCTCCGCGGCCTCGACCGCATTCCAGAGCGCCGCGCGATCGCGATACTGCTCCGGCGCGCCGTCCGGCAGCATCACCTCGGAGTGAATGACACCAGCCTTGTTGGTGAAGTCGTGCGAACGGCCCAGCCGCTCGTCGTGCAGCCGCGATGCCGAGCGATAGGCAGCGGCCGCCAGCGCCGAGGATCCGGCCGCGCGGGAGATGACCTTGGCCGAGAAATGGTAGATCGCCATTGCGATCACCATCAAAGCGCACGTCGGCACGACGTATAAGCGCGCCCTCGACGAATCTCGTTCGTCTCGGGACCGGCGCCGGTCTCATGAAGGCCCAGCCGATTGAGGCGGAGCTCCGGGACCGATAGCCGGTCTATCCACCGCACAGATGGAGGACAGACCATGCGCAAACCCAAAGACTATGATGCCGAGCTACGGGCGCTGGACGAGCGTGCCAGCGAGCTGCGCACACGCAAGCTCGGCCAGCTCGGCGAGCTGGTCATCGCCACCGGCGCCGATGTGCTCGATGCCGAGGTTTTGGCTGGCGCGCTGCTTGCCGCCGCCGAGTCAAAGGACACTGCCGCGAAGGAGGCGTGGCGGCGGCGCGGCGCGGCCTTCTTTCCGCGAGGGGCGCGCCGCACTGCCGGCGGGGCTGGCGGCAATTCGGGAAGCGGCCCGACGCCTCAAGGCGGCACGCTCGCGCTTGGCCTTGAGCCGGGCAAGGCATGACAAGCGGGCCTGGGTCGTGAAGCGGCGCGTGCGAACGCGGCAGCTGATCGAGCTCGGCGGCCTTGTCGTGAAATCCGGTCTGGTCGCGCTGACCGACGACGATCGCCCGGCGATATTGGGGGTGCTGGTCGAGGGTGCAGCAACGCTGCAAGGCGAGTTCAGTGAAGAGGCGTTGATCCTGTGGCGCAGGCGCGGAACACGGGCCTTCGGCCAGTTGGTTGACCAGGCAACCAGTTCACATTAGTTGCCTAGTCAACAAAGGAAGCCTCACAATGTCTCCGGACCCTGTTCCCTCCGAGCTTGGCGCGCATCTGGGCTACTGGCTGCGCATGGTCTCGAACCATGTGTCCCATGGCTTTGCCCGGGGCCTGGGCGCCCACGACGTCACGGTCGCCGAGTGGTGCATGATGCGCACCCTGCATGGCCGCCAGCCCATCTCGCCGAGCCGGATCGCGGATGAGATGGGCATGACTCGCGGCGCGATCAGCAGGCTGGCGGAGCGGCTGATTGGCAAGGGTCTGGCCGTGCGCGCTGCCAGCCGCGGGGACGCGCGCGCGCAGACTCTCACGCTGACGGCGCAAGGGACTGAACTGGTGCCAAGCCTGGCGGCGGTCGCCGACCGCAACGACGAGTCCTGCTTTCGATGCCTGACCGCCAACGAGCGCGACACGCTCGAGCGTATCCTGAAATCGATGGTCGAGCGCGGCGGCATCGCGGCCGTTCCGATCGACTGACCCAAATGCTGAAGATCCAGGAGATGTGCGATGAATGACCGCGAGCGTGACATGGCGCGGCGTTGTCTCAAAGCGGCAGAGGCCGACAGGATGACCTTTCCGCAGATCGTGGGCGCGTTGATGGAGGCAGGGTTCGAGAGCTATGCGGTCGATTTCCGGACCGCGCGCGCGACCTATTACCGGCCCGATGGCGACAGCCTCGACCTTGCCATCCACAGGATCGACACCTCGATCGCGCCACAGCTGGACGCGTCCCTGCTCCAGGCGGCGATCCGCGAGGCGCAGCAGCTGGTCGCCGGCTACACCTACAAGGGCTTTTGCGAGAAGGCTGCCGCGGCCGGCTGCGCCGGCTACCTGGTTTCCTTTTCCGGGCGCCGCGCGCTTTATGTGGGGCGCGACGCGCAGACGCATGTCGAGCATTTCCCCGACTGAGCGACCGAAAGGCAGCGCGGATTCGGGCGTGGCCGCGGCGCCGGCGGGCGCCGCGGCCGTCTCGCTCAGCGGCTCCAGATCAGCCGGTGCCCGCCATCCTCGCCTTCGAGCAGCGAAGCGTAGACTGGGCCAGAGAAGCTCGGGTCGTCCAGCTTGACCGAGAGATAGTCGCGGTCCTCGCGCGAGGTCTTCTTCCAGGCCGCGCCGATCTCGACGTGGCCGGCGAAAAGCCGGTAGTCGGGCGCCTTGTCGTTGTCCTTGTCGGCGGGGCGGAACACCGCCTTGGCGTTGAGGGTGAGGGTCCGGATCGTACCGGCGATCTCGCCGCTCGCGTCGCGCTTGAAAGTGCCGATCTGTGCCATTGTTCGTCTCCTTGTACCGAAGCCGCCCGATGCGGTCTCGATGGCGCCATGGAGACGAGGCGGCGGCCGGCCCGCACCGAAGGCCGTAGCGCAGCGGAGGACGGCAAAGCCCGGGCTTCTTGTTCCGCGCGGAGCCGCGAAGCGGTGGGGAAGAAGGTTGGGCGGAGCCGTTGCGGGCTGAAGGCCGGGGCGCGTGCAGCGCGCCCGCACCGACTAGTCAGGCAGCCAATTGAAGAGGACGCAGGGGCCGCGCCTGAGCGTGGGAGACGCCTATTGAATCAGCCACAATTTGCGCGCGCCGCTGGGAATATCACCTGGTCGGGCATCTGGCAGAATGTCTGCTGTGGAGAAATCCGACCGGCGCTGGCAACGACTGAACGGGGTGGAAAGCGGACCTTATCTGGCGCGGCGCCGCCGGAGTTCCTCTGGCGTGCGAATAACGCCTTCGCAGACGGGGAACAGACCTCGGCCTCGATACTCCACGATCCCTCCTCGTCGTGCGCGGTTTTCGACTGTCTCCTCCCAAATGAGGACCGGCCGCCCGGCTAGGGTGCCATGATAGACGCGTGCATCGCTCGAATTGTAGTTTACGATGGTGAGTATTTCAAAGATCGCTGTCCATTCAGGTTCGTTGCTATACTTGACCGTCACGGTCGCGCCTTGGATTTCCGAGTGTAGAGTGAGGCCGTTCATCGGAAAGCTCACGACCTTGTTGTGGAGCACCATAACGTTCGTAGTAGGAACTTCCTGACGCCCAGCATTGAAACATCGCGCTGGAACCATCGTTAGACCCGGATCGGGGCTGACTTCAGCCTGCGCCGAAGCGCCTCCGGTCAAAGCCGGAGGACCATGCTCAGCAGACCCAGAAGCCGTTTGGGCTGCGGTGTCGCCTGTCAATGCCGAGAGCAGCATGCCCGACAGAAATAACGCGGTCATACTAGTGAACCTGCACCGTTCGGATAATGTCCGCAATGGGTCGCGTACGGCCGGTCCGGTTCTGAGAGCGAAAGCTCAATAGCGGACATCTTCGCTGGCCCCGTCAGGACTGTTCGATCAACTCCGCCTCAAGCCGCGCGATCCGCTCCGAACAGACCTCAAGGACGACCCGCCCCAATTCCTCGACCTGCGCGCCGAGCCAGGCGAGCTCTTCCTCGGTGATCCGGTAGTGCTTCGAGTAGCGCGCCTTCACATAGGCGTCCTTGAGCTTGGCGAACCGCGCCCGCTCCTGCCGCGTGTCCGAGGGCCAGACATGCACCAGCCGCCGGTCGATCCGCTCGGCCTGCGTGCGCAGGAAAGCGAGGTTGTGCACGTGCGGCGTGTAGAAGGTGCAGGTCAGCAGGACGCAGTGGTAGAGATATTCGGTGGTCTGATGCAGGTCGAACGCGGCCGGCTTCATGAAGCCCCTGTCCATGGCGATCTTGCCAAGCTCGAAGCGCTGCATCGCGCTCGGAAACCACTCGTCGAAATACTCCTTCGCCATCGCCAGCGCCTGCCTAGGCGTCTTCGGCTTCGGCGTGTGCAACTCGGTGTCGTCGCTCTGGTAGAGCGCGATCCCCTCGGCCTTCACGTCCATGAAGAAGTAACGGCCATGGGCGAGCCCATCGTTCACCTCGTGCAGGCTGTGCACGATGAAATTGACCGGCGTCCGCAACGTCTTCGTGATCGAAAGCTCGCGGATCAGCCGCTCCTCGGCCTTCGCCCAATATTCGACGCGGTCGGTCAGCCGATCGTCATTGACGACGATCAGCAGGTCATAGTCCGACTGATAGCCCTTGGCAGTGTGCGGCTCGTCGACCCAGCCCCCACGCGCATAGGAGCCATAGAGGATGATCTTGAGGATGCGGCCCTTCTTCTTCCAGTCCGAATTGGCGATCGCGGTCGCTTCGCCAAACTCCTCGAACAGGATCCGCACCACGCGCTCCAGCTCGCGCTGCTTGGCCGGCGGCAGATGATCGAGATCGGTGCGCATCGATCACTTCCTACCCACGATGGAACCACAATCCCAGCCTCGCCGGGCACGCCCCGGCGAGGCGAAATTTTCCGCCCTCACCTCACCAGAGTTTCCACCACGGCCGGTCCACGCGCCTCGCCAGCTCATACAGCGCCTCGGCGACATGCCGCTCCACCTCCAGGGCGGTCATCCCCAGCCGCGCCGCGACCTCGGCATAATCCAGCCCCTCCACCCGATGCAGCCGAAACACCTCCCGCGTCACCGGTGGCAATATCCCGAATGCAAGCTGCAACACGCGCAACTCCCGATCCCCGGCACCCATGCCAACCTCCTCTCCAAACACCGCACCCGCGCCGGACGGCGGGGTGGGCGACAGGAGCGGCCAGAAGGGCACGCCACAGCGGCGGGACGCACGCGCAGCGCCGCAGCGGAGCGGAGGGCCCGGGCGCAGCCCGGGTTGCGACCCGCCGCGGCGGGCCCAAAGGCAAGCGACGCCCATCCCGACGCCCAAGCGGCGCAGGACACGATCGAGCCGACGGCTCGATCGCCCGTCAGCCGGCCGTCACCCGCATGGGCCGAGACGCCGCAGAGCGACTCGGTGGCGCGCAGCGCCATAGGACGCGGCCGCGCCGCAGGCGCGGGACGGCAGGCCCCAAGCTTTGTACCTCTCCGACGAACCTCAGGCCCCGCCACCGCACCGCGGACCGCGGCCGATTGCGCCAAGCATCCGCCCGGACTTGAGCATGTCGCGCCGCCCCAAAAGGACAGAGACAATGCAGGACAGTCCCACCGTCATGGACAAAACCGACCGCTTCCTGAGGCTTCCCGCCGTGCTCGAACGCACCGGGCTCAGCCGCTCCACGCTCTACCGGCGGATCAGCCAGGGGACCTTCCCGAAGCAGGTCCAGATCAGCCTGCGCTGCGCCGGCTGGCGGGAATCGGCGATCACCGAATGGATGCGCAACCCGTTCTACTACAGTAGGGACGTCGCGACTAAATAGAACCGGGAGCCAGGTAGAGGACCATGAGGGTAAGCCGGTCGGGCGTCGGCACGTGGGGCATCAGTCTTCACCTTCGATAAACTGTCGGTAGAAATTGGTCAGATCTGCATTATCAAATGACGGCTCAGGCTTTGGGTGGACACGCAGCCTCGAGTATTGAGCAATTAGCTCGACCGAAGGCTGCTCTCCGAGCAGTGCTTTGAGCTGTTCCTCATCGGGATATTCCCGATCGACGTGCAGGGTACGACTAAAGCCCGCGGGTCCGAGACGATAGACCGCCGTATGCAAGACGCGGCCACCAAAGCCACGATGTGACTCGCGTCCTCCGAAAACTCCCTTCTCGCCGGCAATGATCCAGATGGCAGACAGCCCCTGGCGATCCAGCGTGCTCAAAAAAGCTTCTCGATCCACTAATGCGGCGTGAAAGCCCGGCTCGACAACCGATGGATCAAAAAAGCGGATGACACCTGCGGCATCCACGAAGGTAGGTCTCAAGCCGTCCAAAAGGCGCAGTTCCATGGCCTCAGCTAGCCAAGGAGCAGGTAACTGTATCCGCACGGTGTCATCGACGGAATAGTCGTAGCCCCCTCGCTCGCAGAGATACTCTGCGACCGTTGGTCGTACTGGAGCTGCGAACTTGTTCCAACGGTCCGGCCGAACCCAATCCTCGGCGTCTCCCAACGTCGGATGCCAAGGAAACTCACCAAGATAGTAATCGCTATCGAGATGGAATTCGGGAAACCCATGCGGATCGGTGATGATCCGCCCTTTCAGGCCCCTCGCAACCTTGGCTTCATCCTTTTTTGCAACAACGATGGTGCTGACTCGAAACCAAGTTTCCCGCTGCATTTCCTTATTTTCACCATCGATCCCGGACTGACGCCAGGAAGCGAAGCTGTGCAATGGCAGCCATCGGCGACCGGTTTTGGGATCGGTTAAATCGACCAGAGATGTGTCGTTGAGAAGATCATTATTGCTGTCGAGCCACGCCAACCGCTCCAAAGGAGTGATCTGACGCAGACGGGGTTCAACAGGCACCCACCAAGAGCGCGGCCACTGCTTCCAACCGTCGTAATGAGTCTTTGTTACCAACAGTGAAGGATCGATATCGCGTAGGCCGATTTCCCGGGCTCCGGTGTAAGGGCGCGGACCGTCGGTGCCATAGCTAGCCCCCATGAACAGCAAGTTGTCAGCCATTCTGGAAATGAGCTCGCCTAGAGCCAACCATTGGTATTTCTTGCCTATGCGTTCTACGCGGTGATCATGACGATCATAGCCCGAGCTTCGCTCAAGCGTCGCGAATCTCTCTGGCGTCCAGCCCAGTTCATGCGCGCGCTTGCATATCCAGCGGCGAGCCCATCCTTGATTGAACCGAGCCGAGTAGTCTTGGTGTCGGTCTGAAAAAAGCACATGGCGGATGTAGTGTTTTGCTGTGACTCGGTATTCTTCCCAAGCGTCACTCGTGACCGTTTCCTGGAATGCCCTCTCTGCACCCTCCAGCGCACTTCGCTCAGGGGTTTCCTTGTAGCTTATCTGTCCGTGCGCGGCCCGAGCTGCTGCAATCACCACCTCAAATGCGGCGAGTTGCTGGGCCGTTGCAGACGGGAGAAAACGGCGAAACCACTCCATCGCCAGATCGGCGCCGCTCGGACACTCGGAAGCTGACAGGAGCACCGGTGCCCATCGATCGACCTTGTGGTCAATGACATAGCGGGCGAAATCACCGTCATTGATGACGGAGCTAACGATCGCGTCGCCATAGAAGGATCCATTATAGTCCTGCTTATAGCCGTCGATCACTGCGTCCGGGACAAATTCAATCGGCCAGGCGCTGCTGTAGGGTGGCCGGATGCGTGCAAGATCCACCGACGACGACAAATGACCGCGCCATTCGGTGTAGGTCACGATTCCCCGGGCATGGTCCCGGAGCAACTCATTGAGCGGTGGCGATCCGCTCGCGAAAACAAGTTCATAGGTCATGGCCGCGAGTTCGGCCAAGCCGTCCGTCGATTTTCCCTGCAATGCCGCTCCGTAAGCCGCGCCGAA
>Ga0335075_10008672_pt1 | contig 15559 bp, 14 predicted proteins | sample Lox_Sample_24_FD_206723 | JGI IMG/M metagenome (GOLD analysis project Ga0335075, IMG submission 206723) | Soil microbial communities from Loxahatchee National Wildlife Refuge, Florida, United States - Lox_Sample_2.4 | ecosystem: Environmental > Terrestrial > Soil > Wetlands | place: USA... | reverse complement strand
AAGACATCATGAACACCATCCAGAAAGCCACATTCGCCGCCAGCGCCCTTGCCATCACCTGCCTCGGCGCGGCCCTCGTCACCGCCCCCATGGCCTTTGCCCGGCCGGTAGCGGTCGTGGCGCAGACTGAGTGCGCGGTGCCCACCGCGGAGCAGCCTGGAAATGCCGGCTGCACGGGTTTCAGCGGGCAGCTGATCGCGCTCAACGCTCGGTAAGCGATCCCCCAAAGCGCCGCAGGGACGCGGCGCGTTTCCGGGCGGCTGCCAGTCACACAATAAAATCAATGACTTGGCTGCGCAGCCCGCAGCGCTTCCCGGCCTGTCACCCCTCCCAGCCCGATCCTCGCGAGCGCAACCCTCCCGGCGGCGAATTTATTCGCCTTGACAATATTTGCTGCGGCAAGTATTGTTCCGGCAACCTTTGTAGGAGCAAGCATGAGCGATCCGTTCTACACCGTCGACACCCTCGAAGCCCCCAACAGCATCGGCTTTCTGGTGAAGCGCTGTGGCGGACTGATGTCGCAGCTGGCGGAGCGTCGCTTCGCGACGGAACAGGTCTCCTTCACGCAATGGATGGTGCTCGCGACCCTGGGCCGGTACGAGCACATGACCGCCACCGCGCTCAGCGAGGAGACCTGTCACGACATGGGTGCCCTGACCCGGGTCATCGACGACCTCGAGGAGGAGGGCCTCGTCCGGCGCGAGCGCTCGGAGCGTGATCGGCGCGTGGTGGAGATTGCACTCACGCCGGAGGGCCGGCGGTACCTGCAGACCGGCAAGCGCCTGGTGGTGCAGCTGCTGAACTCGCTCGCGGAGCCCTTCTCCCGCGAAGAGCTGCAGACGTTGATCACGCTGTTGCAACGGATGATGGCGCGCCTGCAGGAGGCTGCGGCATCGAGTGCCCAGCCGCAACTGCGCCAGCCCGCGGCCGCCCGGGCGCGGAGCGCCACGAATGCTGCGCGTCCGCGGCGGGCGCGGCGCGCCAGAACGAGAGGTGCCACATGATCCGCATGAATCCGTCAGGCCTGCGCTCCGGCTGGATGGCCAAAGGCGTGACGCTGCTCAAGAGCTTCGGTCCTTACGCGCTTCTCGAGTTCGTTCTCCCGGGGGGCACGCTGTTCGCGCTTCTCTTCTGGCTTTATCGCCATCGCGGCGAGCTTCAGGAGACCGGCGCCACGGGGCGGGCGTTGGCCCGGCTGCGAGGGTGGGTGAAGTGGATCAGGCCCAGGACGCTGGCCGTGAGCTTCGCCGGCACGCTGGCCGCCGGCTGCACCCTCGGTCCCAACTTCGTGAAGCCCGAGGCCCCGGCGGCCGCCTACACGCATTCGATCCCGCCCCCGGGGGGCGCGCAGAACTTTGCCTACGGCGGACAGGTTGCGGGCGACTGGTACCGGCTGTTTGGTTCCACTGCGCTGGACCAGCTGGTGCGCGAGGCGCTGACCAACAGCCCCGACCTCGATGCCGCCCGCCACGGCCTCGCCGCCGCGCAGGATGAGCTGAAGGCCGTCTCGGGCGCGGAGCTGCCGCAGATCGACGCGGGCGGCCAGATCGGCCGCGCCCACATCAATGGCAGCGAGCTCTATGCGCCGGTGAATGCGATCAACGCCACCGGCAACCGTTACGAGATCGGCCCGACGTTGGCTTACAACCTCGATCTCTTCGGTGGCCTGCGCCGCTCCATGGAATCCCAGCGGGCGCAGACCCTTGGCGTGAGCGATCAGCTTCGCGACACGTACGTGACGCTCGTCGACCAGGTCGTCATCACAGCCTTCGACTACGCGGCAGTGCAAGCGCAGATCCGGGTCACCCGCTCGCTCGCCGGCGAGCTCCAGGCGCAGTACGACCTCACCGCGCAGCTCGAGGATGCCGGAAAAGTCATCCACAGCGACACCCTCCAGGCGCAGACGCAGCTGGAGAATGTGCGCGCGACGCTCCCCGGCCTGGAGCAGCAGCGCGATGCCTACCGCGATGCGCTTGCGCGCCTCACGGGCCAGACGCCGGACGGGTTCCGGATGCCCGCGCTGACGCTGGCCGACTTCACCCTGCCGGGTCGGTTGCCGGTTTCCGTGCCCTCCGCTCTGGTGGAGCAGCGTCCCGACGTCCTTGCGGCAGAGGAGAGTCTGCATGCCGCCAGCGCCGAGATCGGCGTGGCCGAGGCGGCGCGGCTGCCGCAGCTCAGCCTCTCCGCGCAATACGCCCAGCAGACCACCTCGCTCGGCGATCTCTTCACGCGGCCCGGCGGCGTCTGGTCGGCCGGTCTCGGCGTCGCGGCGCCGCTGTTCCATGGCGGCACGCTCGCGGCCCGGGAGGATGAGGCGAAGCAACGCTATGCCCAGGCGGTGGCGACCTATCGAGGCACCGTGATCGGCGCGTTCGTGGACGTGGCGGACGCGTTGCAGGCATTGCAGCACGATGCTGATAGCTACACCGCGCACAACCGTGCGCTTGAAGACGCCCGGGCGAACCAGGACCTCGCGGTCGCCGAATACCGTGCGGGCAAATACACCGAGCTGCAGGTCCTGACCGCCGAGCAGCAATACCAGAACGCCGCCCTTACGCAGGTACAGGCCGATGCGGAGCGTTTCACCGACACCGCGGCACTGTTCCGGGCCCTGGGCGGCGGCTGGTGGAATGCCCCCGATCGCGCGCCGCTGAGCGCCGCGGCCACCGACTCCTCGAATTCCGATAACACCCATCCGACCCCTTCCGGGAGCAGCAGCCATGACTGAGCCGCAAACCACGAAAGCACCGGCGAGGGCCGCCACCCTGCTGCGGCGGGGACTCATCGGGCTGGCGGTGGCGGCCGTTGCCGTGGCCATCGGTGTCTATTACTTCGCGGTCGCGAGGTACCACGTCACCACCGATGACGCCTATGTCAACGGCTATCTCGTGCGGCTGACGCCGCAGATCTCCGGCACCGTGGTGGCCATCAACACCGACGAGACGCAGTACGTGCACCGCGGGCAGGTATTGGTGGAGCTCGATCCGCGCGATGCGAAGATCGCGGTGGCGCAGGCGAAGGCCAGCCTCGCGGAGACCGTGCGCGAGGTCGCGCAGCTCTTCGTCGAGGAGCGGCGCGATGACGCCCTGGTCTCCGCCGAGCAGACACAGCTGAGTCAGTCGAGTGAGGACCTCACGCGCGACCTCTCGCTGAAGAAGGTCCACGGTGTGTCGCTCGAGGATCTGGAGCACGATGAGAACGCCGTGCGCAGCGCCCGTGCCGCCCTGCAGCAGGCGCAGGCGACGCTTGCCGGCACGCAGGCCGAGATCGCGGGCACGACGCCCGCCACCCATCCGCGGGTGTTGCAGGCCGAAGCCAACCTGCGCGCCGCCTGGCTCCAGCTGACCCGCACGCGTGTGCTGGCACCCGTGTCCGGCTATGTGGTGCGCCGCTCCGTGGAGCTCGGGTCGCAGGTCTCTCCGTCGACCGAGATGCTCGCGGTCGTGCCGGTGAGCTCGATGTGGGTGGATGCCAACTTCAAGGAGAATCAGCTCGGCAACCTGCGCATCGGCCAGCCCGTGCAGGTCGCGGTGGACATGTACGGCTCGCATGTCCGGTACCACGGCAAGGTGCTGGGCCTCACCGCGGGGACCGGCAGCGCGCTCGCGGTACTGCCCACGCAAAACGCGTCGGGCAACTGGATCAAGATCGTGCAGCGGCTGCCCGTGCGCATCGGTCTGCAGCCGGCGGAGCTCGCCCGGCACCCGCTCTTCCTGGGTCTCTCGGTGAACATCGACGTCAACATCCACGACCTGGATGGCTCGTCGCTGTCGCGGTCCCCCGCCTGGCCGGCATCGCAGCGTACCGACGTCTATACGGAGCAGGATTCCGGGGCTGATCAGATGATCAACGACATCGTCTCCGCCAACCTGCGCGGCAACCGCGAAGCCGTCTATGCGCGCGTACCGGAGAGGAGCCTGCCGTGACCGCTGCGACTCGCGAGGCCGGCGCGGCGTCGGCCTCGTGGATCATTGCGCCGGTCGTCGCGCTGGCCGCCTTCATGGAGATCATGGACATCTCCATTGCCAACGTATCGCTGCCGCACATTGCCGGCTCCCTCTCCTCCAGCCAGGACGAGTCGACCTGGGTGCTGACCAGCTACCTGGTCACCAATGCGGCTGTCATGCCGATCTCGGGCTGGTTGTCCGCCCGCTTCGGCCGCAAGCAGTTCTTCCTGGTCTGCATCGCGGGCTTTACCGCGGCCTCGCTCCTGTGCGGGCTGGCGCCGAGCCTGGCGGCTCTCGTGGTGCTGCGCGCCCTCCAGGGGGCATTTGGCGGCGGCCTGCAGCCGATGGGGCAGGCCATCCTCACGGATAGCTTTCCTGCCGAAAAGCGCGGCATGGCTACGGCGATCTATGGCATCGCCGCCGTCGTCGCGCCGACGATCGGACCGACGCTCGGCGGCTGGATCACCGACAGTTACGACTGGCGCTGGATCTTCTTCATCAACGTTCCTGTCGGCTTCGCCGTCTTCGGCCTGGTGAGCGCGTTGATTCACCAGCCGGCTCCGAGCCGTGAGTCCAGGAAGCAGCAGCAGCCCATGGACTGGACGGGCTTCGGCTTCGTGGCGCTGAGCCTCGGCTGCCTGCAGATCGTGCTCGACCGCGGCCAGGAGGACGACTGGTTCTCGTCCGCCTTCATCACCGTGCTGGTGCTGGTTTCGGCCGTTTCCTTCGTGCTCCTCATCCGGCGGGAGCTGAAGACCCGCGATCCGCTGGTCGATGTGCGGCTGCTGCAGGACCGCAACTTCGCCGTGTCGTTCGGGCTGATGCTCATGCTCGGCTTCATGCTGCTCGGCAGCACCTATCTGATCCCCGCCTACACTCAAAGCCTCATGGGCTACCGCGCCGTGGATGCGGGAATGGTGCTGACGCCGGGGGGAATCGTCATGATCGCGCTCCTGCCGATGGTGGGCCGCGCGCTCAACAAGGTGGACCTGCGCCTGCTGATCGCGGTCGGCCTGACGGTCGGCGGCTTGAGCCTCCTCTGGATGACGAATTTCTATCTCGGCATTTCCTTCGATTGGCTGGTGTTTGCCCGCGTCCTGCAGGCCGCCTCGCTCGCCTTCCTCTTCATCCCCATCAACACGATGGCCTTCCGCGGCGTGCCGCGCGGCAAGACCGACAACGCCTCGGCGCTCATCAACCTGGCGCGCAACTTCGGCGGCAGCATCGGCATCTCGGTCGCCTCGACCATGCTCACGCGGCGGGAGCAGTTCCACCAGAGCCGCATCGTCGAGCTGCTGCAGGGAATGAACCCGGCCTACACCGACTACACGCATCACCTCGCCGCGGCGCTGGGCACCACGCCGGACTCCCAGGCAACCCTCGCTGCCGTCTACCAGAGCGCCGTGCAGCAGGCGACGCTGCTCTCCTACCTGGATGATTTCAAGCTGCTCGGCATCTTCTTCCTGGCACTGCTGCCGCTGCTGCTGCTGGTGAAGGGCGGCAAGGGCGCCGGCGGCGCCGCGCCGATGCATTAGGGATCGGGAGGGGGCGCGTCAGCGCCCCCTGCTGCTCTGCAGAAGCTGCTGTCCCGCGGCGGCGGCGTCCTCCAGTCTGGCCTCGCCGGTTCGCGCCTCGTTCTCCAGCCGGGTGCAGGCGGCGATCTGCGCGGGGTCGGGCGGCCCGTAGTCCAGGCCGATGTCCGACTGCAGGTAGGCGAGGAAGCTCCGCAGCCGCATCTCGTTCATCACGTCGCCCTCGCTGGAGCGCACTTTACGCTGCACCACCGCGTCGATGGCGGTCTCGAGTGACTCGAGCGCGGGTGCCGCCGTGGCCGCATCGAGCTTGTGATCGTTGACGGCTCGGGCGAGACGCTGCCTGATGCGGATCGCGGCATTGATCTGCCGGTCGAGAGCATCGACGGCTCCATGCAGCGCGAGCTGCAGGCCGAGATGCTGCTGCAGCGCCGCGGCCGTCGTGTGCAGCCGCGGGTCGAGATTGACCTGGAAGGTCTGCCTGTAGGACTCATCGCCGTAGTGGAGGACGGCCGTGTAGCGGCCGGGGTTCACGAGCGGGCCGCGCGCATCGGCGACCTCATCGTCCGTCTCCTCCGGCGGCTCGAATGCGATCACTTCCGTAGCGTCCGCGTACCGCAGGTTCCATTGCAGACTGTTCATGCCGGGCGATATCGCCGTCAGCTTCTCCTCGGCATTGCGCTGCTCCTGCTCGGGCAGGAGGTTGTCGCGGACGACCGCCGACAGCTTCGGACTCTTCTTCTTCAGATGCAGCGTGTACTGCCTCACCACCGTGCCGTGATCGTCGAGGAACTCCAGGCTCACCGGTGTCCTGCCGTCGTATCCAGTGGGAATGTGGAAGAAGACGTTCGCGCCGAAGGGCGCGTTGACGCCGATCGGCTCGCGGTATTTCGCGTCCTCGCTTTGTCCGTAAGCGCTGGTCAGCCAGGCGGCCTGCGGCGCATAGAGGGAGGCCGTATCGGCCGCGGGCTGCCCGTCGCGGCTCAGTTGCTCGAGCAGCGCCAGATCGTCCAGGATCCAGAAGGAGCGGCCGTGTGTCGCCGCGACCAGCTCGCCCTCGCGGGTGTCGATGGCGAGGTCACGCACCTCGGCGTGCGGCAGGTTGAGGCCGAGCGGCCGCCAATGCCGACCGCCATCGAAGCTCGCGTACACCGTGTTCGCGGTTCCGAGGAAGAGGAGCGACGCCTCGTTGGGGTCCTGGCGCACCACGAAAACGGACTGGTCGTCCGGCAGGCCGGCCGTCAGAACCGACCAGTGCCGGCCGAAGTCCGTGGTCTCGAACACGTACGGGCGATAGTCGTCCCACATGTAGCGCTCGGCGGTGAGGTAAGCCGTTCCCGCGGAAACGTGCGACGGCTCTATCGATGAGATCTCAGCCCATTGCGTCAGCTGCGGAGGCGTCACCGCCTGCCAATGTTGACCGCCATCGGTGGTGACATGGACCAGGCCGTCCTGCGAGCCCGCCCAGATCACGCGCCCGTCGACGGTCGAGACCGAGAGCGCCGAGATGTCGGGAAATATCTCCGCGCCGGTCTGGTCCAGATCGACCGGGCCGCCGCTCGGCTTCTCGGTCGCCGGATCGTTGCGCGTCAGATCGGGGCTGATGACCTTCCAGGTGTCGCCACCGTCCCCGCTCAGCATGACGTACTGGGATGCGAGATAGAGATCCTTCGGGTTGTCCGGCGAGAAGAAGATCGGGTGCGTCCATCCGAGGCGGTACTTCATCTCGGCCGAAGACACGCCGTCGAGATATTGCGGCCACGGGCTCACCGATTTACGCGCGCCGGTGATCCGGTTGTAGCGCTGCATCAGCGTGTAGTAGTCGCTGCCGTAGGTGACCTCGCCGGAGCGCGGCTCCGGCGCGACGAAGGTGCTCTCGCCGAGGGCGACTTCGTGCCATGCGCCGGTGGTGATGGCGCCGCCCGGCATGGTGCTCGGGCCCTGGAACGACCCCTCATCCTGCTGTGCGCCATAGACGTTGAACGGGAAAGCGTCGTCGATCGCGACGTGGTAGAACTGCCCCGTCGGCTGATTCTGGTCGCTGCTCCAGGTCTCCCCGCCGTCGGTCGATATGGTCGCTCCGCCGTCGGTCCCGACGAGCAGAACCCTCGGATCGTTGGGATTGATCCACACGGTGTGATCGTCACCGTGCCGCAGATGCAGCAGCGAGAATCCCTTGCCGCCGTCGTGAGAGACCCATACGCCGTCGACATTCGGCACGTAGAGCGTCCGCGGGTTGGTCGGATCGACATAGACGCACGTGTAATAGAATCCGCGCTGGCGCAGGCTCCAGTTGCCGTTGACACGCTTCCAGCTCCCGCCGGCGTCGGCGGAGCGGTACACGCCGCCGCCGCCGTCCTTGGCCTGGATGATCGCGAACACGATGTTGGGATTGCTGGCCGCGACATCGACGCCGATCCGGCCGAGGACACCGTGCGGCAGGCCCGGCCGCTGCGAGATATTCGACCAATGCGCGCCGCCGTCCGTGCTCTTGTACAGGCCGCTTCCGGCCCCCCCGTCATCGAGCGACCACGGCGTGCGCTGCGCCTGCCACATCCCGGCGTAGAGGACCTTGGGATCGCGCGGGTCCATCACCAGGCTGATGGCGCCGGTCCGGTCGTCGACGAAGAGGATCTTCCGCCAGGTTTTGCCGCCATCCGTCGTCTTGAAGACGCCGCGGTCGGGATTGGGCGCAAACACGTGTCCCAGCGATGCGGCGTAGACCACATCCGGATCGTGTGGATCGACGACGATGGCGCTGATGGTGCGCGTCGCGCGCAAGCCGGCGTACTTCCACGATTTGCCGCCGTCGGCGGACTTGAACACTCCGTCGCCGGTGACCATGTCGTTGCGGATGTCGGATTCGCCGGTGCCGACATAGAGCACCTTCGGGTTGGAAGGTGCGACGGCGATGGCGCCTATGCTGTCGCTCGCCGACGGCAGCTTGCCGTCGGTAATGTTCTGCCAGTCGACACCGTAGTCCGTGCTCTTCCAGACACCGCCGTCGACGCCGCCCATGTAGAAGAGGTTGCGCTCGCCGGGAACGCCCGTCACCGCGACGGACCGCCCGCCGATGTTCGGTCCGATGCTGCGCCAGTTGAGCTTGCCGTCGAGAAATTTGTGCGGGGCCGCGGCGTGCGCTGCCGCCGTGACCAGGAGCAGCGCCGCAATCGCCGCGATCGTGGATTTGCCGCCGATGAGATCCGGCCCAGCGAGTGCTGTCGTCATTCTGGCCCTTTCATTCCCGGCGCCGCTTCTGCACGGCGCGTGTACGTTGGAAAATCCAACGAGCTTAGCGAACTCGTCCAAGTGCCGCAATCAACGGTGGCATAATGACCCCAAGATGATCGGCGCTCCGTCCGAACGAAACGAGCCCCCGTATGCGGGCCTTCGCGTCCTCGAGCTGGCCCGCGTGCTCGCCGGTCCCTGGATCGGCCAGACGCTGGCCGACCTGGGCGCCGAGGTCGTCAAGGTCGAATCGCCGGACGGCGACGAGACCCGCCGCTGGGGTCCGCCGTTCCTCGAGAACGCCGACGGCTCGCCGGCGGATGCGGCCTATTTCCATTCCTGCAACCGCGGCAAGCAATCCCTCGTGCTGGATTTCCGCGACGCCGACGACCTGCGGCGCGTGTTGCAGCTCGCGCGCGAGGCGGACGTGCTCATCGAGAACTTCAAGGTGGGCGGTCTGGAGAAATTCGGTCTCGACTACACCAGTCTGGCGACGCTCAATCCCACCCTGGTGTATTGCTCCATCAGCGGTTTCGGGCAGGAGGGGCGCTACGCCGAGCGGCCTGGCTACGATTTCGTCGCCCAGGCGATGAGCGGGCTGATGGACGTGACGGGAGAGCCGGGACGTGCGCCGCAAAAGGTGGGTGTTGCGGTTTCCGACATCGTCACGGGCCTCTACGGGCTGATCGGCATCCAGGCGGCTCTCGCCGAGCGCGGGCGATCGGGCCGCGGGCAACGGGTCGATGTGGCGCTGCTCGATTCCACGATGGGCATTCTCGCCAACCAGACGCTGAATCACCTGATCGGCAACCTCAACCCGACGCGGATGGGGAACGCGCATCCCAACATCGCGCCGTATCAGGAGTTTCGCACCGCCGACGGATTCATCGTCGTCGCCGTCGGCAACGACGCGCAGTTCCGCGCCCTGTGCGACGCTCTGGGGTGCGCGGCGCTTGCAGCCGATCCGCGGTTCGCCGCCAACGCCGGCCGCGTGCGCAATCGTGCCGCCCTGGAGCAGCAGCTCGCGCCGCTTCTTGCCGCGCTGCGGCGCGAGGATGCGCTCGCGCGGCTCGCGGCCGCCCGGGTGCCGGCCGGCCCCATCAACACCGTGGCCGAGGCGCTGGCCGATCCCAACACCCGCGAGCGCGGCATGGTGGTCGCCAGTCCCGCCGAAGGCTATCGTGACCCGACGATCCCCGGCCTCGGGATACCGATCCGTTTCTCGCGGTCGACCACCCAACCGTCACGGCCCGCGCCCCGCCTCGGGAGCGCCGGTCGCGGCGAATCCGGCAGCGGATTTCCCTCCAAACGGAAGTAGCGGTATCGTAGCCGGGCGCTGCGACACAAAAGCCGACCCCGCGCGCGGGGCAGGAATCATCACAAGGCAGTCATCCTTCACATCTCTGTAATGGGGGGCGTCATGGGTATCATCGCTTGGCTGATCGTCGGGCTGATTGCCGGCTGGGCCGCCGGCAAGGTCATGAAAGGGGGCGGCTACGGCGTCCTCATGGACATCCTTCTCGGGCTCGTGGGGGGCATCGTTGGAGGATGGCTCTTCGGGATGCTGGGTGTCTGGCCGGGAGGCGGCCTCATCGGCTCGATCCTCGTTGCCTTCGTCGGCGCGGTCATCCTGGTTGCGATCTCGCGTGCGCTGAAGCGGGCCTGAAGGCCCGCTGCCGCGCTCGCCCGGCTCAACGGGCCGCGTGTCCCAGGCCCGGCTGGGGCACGCCGTGCGGGATGGTGCGCTCGATACCGCTCAGGCTGCCGTCACTCCAACCCTTGCAGCCACTCGCTCAAAGCCCCGAAGGCCTCCCGCCGCACGTCGGCATCCGCTCTGCCGCTGCGCGCGGGAACGTGAAACGAATGGTCGGCTTCCTGCAGCAAGTGCAGCGCCGCCCGACTGCCGAGCTCTTCGACGAGTGGCCTGAGAAGGTCGAGGGCGGCGAGCTCATCGCGCGTGCCTTGAATGAACAGCATCGGGATGCCGATCTCATGCAGATGCGCGGCGCGCTCGGTCCCCGGCTTGCCGGCCGGGTGGAGCGGAAACGCCAGGAAAACGAGCCCGCGCACGCCTGGAAGGGGACCCTGCGCCTGCGCCTGTGAGGTCATGCGTCCGCCGAAGGACCGCCCACCCGCGATGAGCGGCAGATCCGGCGCCAGTCGTGCGGCTTGCGTGACGGCCGCCCTGACGGTCGCATGACAGAGGGCAGGGGGATCCGGCCGCCGGCTCTTTTGCTCCATGTAGGGGAACTGATAACGCAGCGTCGCGATACCGCACTGCCCGAGCCCGTCCGCAACGGCCTGCATCGACGGATGCTCCATGCCGGCTCCGGCTCCGTGCGCCAGGACGAGCATTGCTCGCGCCGTCAGTGGCCGGCCGAACAGCGCGGATACGGTGCGGTTGGCGCCGACACCGAACGTCAGGCGCTCATTGCGCGCAGCACTGTGGTTCATACGGGCCGGCGCGGTGCGGGTCCTTCAGCCCCTTTGTCCGGCCCGTCGCGCTGTCTGACGAGCTTCGCCGGAGCGACGAGTCGCCACGCGCGCTCCACGGCCTCCGTCATCACGGTCTTGGAGGCTTTTTCAAGGCGCATGAGGACCATCGGATAGTCGCGATAGTGATCGGTCAGGAAGAACACATCCGGTTGCGCGAGCAGCAGGATCTGTCGATCCAGGAAATCACAACGGATGGCCAGAGCGCCCTCCGCCTCCGTGCGCCAACGCGACATCAGCTTGCCGCGAATCTTGACCGATGGTGTCCCATACGACGTAGACGTCTCCGCCGCGGGCATGGACAGCGCGATCTGGAGGAAGCGCTCATGACCCCTGGCGATTGCCGCCGGCATCGGCCTGGCCCGATTGGCAGGGTTCCGGGTGCGCTTTCTTTGGATTCGCAACAGTCACCTCTCAGGTTGATTATACTGACCGCAGTCCGTCCATTGCGAGGCCGCCGTGAAGTCCGTCATCGTCAGCGCGCGCGTACTGATCAGTCTCTTCGGCCTCACCCTCCTGGTGCTCGGTATCCTCTTCTGGACCGGCCATGCCCTGTCGCTGCTGTCTCTGCACATGGCGCTCGGCGGGCTCTTCGTCCTATGTCTGTGGGTCCTCGCCGTCATCGGGTTCCTCACGCCCGGCAGCCGGGCGTTCGCTGTCATCGTTCTCATCTGGAGCCTCATCGTCCCGGCGCTCGGCGTCACTCAGGTCAGCCTGATGCCCGGCGGCGACCACTGGGTGATCCAGGCGCTCCACCTGCTGGTCGGCCTCATCGCCATCGGACTCGGCCACGGTCTCGCCCGCCGTCTCCGCCCGGCACGCGCCGTCTGAGCAATACGACGAGCTGACCTCGCGAGCGGGACGAGGCGGGTCCCGCGCGTCTACGGCGGCGCCGGCGGCCGGTAGTATGATCGTCAAATGCTCCAGCGCTTCGCCGTATTTCTCACCGTGTTTCTCGCTGCGTCGACCGGTCTCGCTCGAGCACAGGTTCTGCAGCCTCGGTATCCGCCGACTCACTGGCCCATCCGCAACGGCGTCTACCACATTCACAACTTCCGCTTCGGCACGGGCGAGACGCTGCAGGACCTCCGTCTTCACTACGTAACGCTCGGTAAGCCGCGGCGGGACGCGGCCGGTCACACGATCAATGCGGTCCTCTTGATCCACGGCACCGGCGGCGATGCGCATTCATTGCTCAACCCTGTGTTTTCGGACGTGTTGTTTGGGCCCGGGCAGCCCCTGGATATCAGGCGATACTTCATCATCCTCCCGGATCTGATCGGACACGGCGAGTCGAGCAAGCCTTCCGACGGCCTGCGGATGAAATTTCCGCGTTACACCTACGATGACATGGTGCGGGCCAGTCACGAGGTGCTGCTCGACGGTCTGCATGTCGACCATCTGCGCCTGGTGCTCGGGACCTCGATGGGATGCATGCAGTCCTTCGTCTGGGGCGAGATGTACCCCAGGTTCGTCGATGCGCTCATGCCTCTGGCATGCATGCCCATGGAGATCGCCGGCCGCAACCGCATCTTCCGCTACATGGCCATCCAGGCCATCCGCGATGATCCCAACTGGGATGACGGCAACTACACTCACCAGCCGATCGAAGGGCTGAGGGGTGCCGCGAACATGTTCATCATCGCCGGGTCCGCGCCGCAGCAGATGCAGCAGGACCTGCCCACCCGCAGGCAGGCCGAGGCGTACTTCAACCGGACCGTCGACAGGCTGGTGGCGCACTTCGACGCCGATGATCTCATCTATCAGCTGGACGCGTCGCGGGATTACAACCCGGAGCCCCGCCTCGGCTCCATCACCGCGCCCCTGATGTGGATCAACTCCGGCGATGATTTCATCAACCCGCCGGAGCTGAGCGATATCGCGCGGAAGCTGGCGCCGCGGATACCGCACGGGCGTTACATCCTGATCCCCGCGTCCATGAGCACCTACGGCCACGGCACGCATACCCATGCCGCGGTCTGGAAGCAGTACCTGGTCGAGCTGCTGGCGGAATCCGCAAAACACTGAGCAGATGCGGTATCGTATCCCGCATGCAGCTCATCGGAATGCTCGATTCGCCGTATGTCCGCCGCGTCGCGGTCTCGCTGCAACTGCTCGGGATCCCGTTCGAGCACCGCTCGCTGTCGGTGTTCCGGACGTTCGATCAGTTCCGCGCCATCAACCCCGTCGTCAAGGCACCGACTCTCGTGTGTGACGACGGCACGGTCCTCATGGATTCCACGCTGATCCTGGATTACGCCGAAGCGTTGGCCGCTCCGAAATCACTCATGCCGCGCGGGCTCCCCGAGCGGCAGGCCGCGCTGCGTACGATCGGTCTGGCGCTCGCCGCCTGCGAGAAGAGCGTTCAGCTGGTCTACGAGCGCAATCTGCGCCCGGCGGACAAACAGCACGAGCCGTGGGCCGATCGGGTCCTCGGCCAGATGCACGCGGCGTTCGGCGAGCTCGAGGCGCAGCTCGCCAGACGGGCGCGGCCGGCCGGCGCGCGCGGCATCGGCGCGCCGGAGGTCGCGATTGCCGTCACCTGGTATTTCACGGAGCGAATGTTGCCCGGAGCCGTCAAGGATGCGCCTTACCCGCGCCTGCGCGAGCTGTCGGCATGGGCGGAGCAATCGCCGGAGTTCGTCGCGGCCCCATACGGCGACGGAACAGTCCGGCCGCGGAATTGACGCCCGCTACGGCAGTACCTTGATCCGCATGTCGCGGATCCTGACGCCGCCCGGATGGTTCCCCTGGATCCCGATCAGTCCCTCGGGCGCCCGGCCATATCCCGGATAAGCAGAGAACTTCGAGGCGGCCACCCGCTTCTTCCAGTCGGCGCTGCCCAGGTCGTAGTCGACGATCCGGTGCCCGTTCATCCAGTAGGTCACGTGGCTGCCGCGCACGACGATGCGCGCCTGGTTCCACTGGCCATAGGGATGGACGAAGCCGGCCGGCGCGGGGTACATGGCGTAGACCGAACCCGCCGCCGTGATCCGGTGCTTGCCGTCATCGGTGTTCCTGTCATCGAGCAACTGATATTCGGGGCCGGTCCAATAGACCTCGTCGTACTGATGCGTCGCCCGGTAGAAAATGCCGCTGTTGCCTTCCTTGCCGATGTTCCACTCGAGCTCCAGGTCGAAGTCCCGATATTTTCGCGTGGATACCAGGTCGTCCACCGGACCGCTCTTCGAGAGCACGCCATCGTGCACGGTCCAGCCCGCAGGCAGTCCCGGATGCGTCCAACCGGTGAGCCCCGGCGCGGAGTTGCGCAGGATGAGGGAGTGCCATCCGCCGCCGCCCTTTAGCAGATCCTGCCCGCGTTGCGCCGGGCCGTGCTGGCCTAGCTGGGGGCCGGCTGCGGCCGCAATCTCCGCGGCACCCAGCGACAGCGCCAGGGCCAGCGACGGGCCGATCGATCCGAGAGTGCGCATTGCGCGGGCGAGCGATGTTTTCATGCGAGTCCCAGTTTCTCGAGCAGCTCGACGGGGGGGCCGTCGAAATGGGTCAACGGCGCGTTGCCGATGTACTTGAGGTCCTTGCGGCCCGCCAGCGTGGTGTAGAAACCGGCGGCCGTGAGGTTGCGATAGAGGGCGAAGAACTTCGCCGGCGCTTGCAGGTCGGCAGAGGCCCGGCTGACATTGCAGATGGGATCGCAGATCGCGCGCCGCTGCGCGTCATGAAGGCGGGCGAACGGCCGCTGGTGGCGGCGCTGCGCCTCGCCATCGATCCAGGTGAATCCGCTCAACACCGCGGCGCGGTCGGCGCGCTGCTGTGGATAGGGCGCACTGATCCACTCGTCGACGAAGTCCACCACCCCGACCGCTGACGCGGACGGGGAATGCTCGTCCTCCGGGATGATGAGATCCGCGAGCGCCGCCGCGAGCTGCCGCTGCTGCGGATTCAAGGTCAGCGGCCAGATCTCGCCTTTTTCGTACGCCTTGATCAGATCCGGGTCGGGGCCGTAGCCATCCATGAACGGCACGTACTGCTGCACGTTGCCGCTCACCTTCGGGTCCGGCTGAAAGTCGCTGTGGTCGGTCGCTCCCGCCCGCAGCGCCGGCATGGCCGCCGCCGCGGCGACGATGAGCTTGATGGTGGTGCGCCGGTCGGTCATATTTCTCTCCTGCGCATCCGCTCCAGGATGTGATCGGACATCCGCCACGACAGCGCCATGATGGTGAGCGTCGGGTTCTTGTCCGCATTGTAGGGGAACACGCCCCCGTCAGCGACGAAGAGGTTGGGCACGTCCCAGGTCTGCGACCATCTGTTGGTGACCGAGGAGCGCGCCTCCGCCCCCATGACGGTGCCGCCGACCTCGTGGATCATCTGGCCGCCGGATGAGATGGCTTTCACCGGGTC
>Ga0335075_10008669_pt1 | contig 15561 bp, 13 predicted proteins | sample Lox_Sample_24_FD_206723 | JGI IMG/M metagenome (GOLD analysis project Ga0335075, IMG submission 206723) | Soil microbial communities from Loxahatchee National Wildlife Refuge, Florida, United States - Lox_Sample_2.4 | ecosystem: Environmental > Terrestrial > Soil > Wetlands | place: USA... | reverse complement strand
CGCCAGCGTCTACGACTTCCTGATGAGCGGCCCCGACGACTGCCCGCTCTCCTGGCGCGGAATAACCCTGTACGGGCGGCTCGACTACGGGGTGGACTACGAGTCGCACGGCGCCCCATTCAACGGAAATTATCCCAACGGGGTCAACACGCTCATCAAGAAGAACGGCCGTGAGTCGCTCGTCACGATCGCGCCGAACGGGCTCGGGCAGTCCTATGTCGGCGTCAAGGGCAAGGAGCCCGTCGCCGCTGACTGGTCGCTCGTGTTCAACCTCCAGAACGGCTTCGATCCATACACCTTGCAGCGCGCCAACGGCCCCAAGTCCCTGGTCGAAAACAACACGACGCCCCTCGACCAGCAGACCGCCAACGGCGACTCGAGCCGCGCGGGGCAATTGTTCAACACCGAGGCCTATGCCGGATTGAGCCATCCGACCTATGGTCAGCTGACAGCGGGAAGGCAGAACTCGCTCATCCTCCAGGGTCTTGGCGACTACGACGCCATGGGCTCGGCGCCCGCCTTTTCGGTGATCGGCGTTTCGAGCACGGTCGCTGGCGGGGGAGACACCGAGAACGCCCGCTACAACACGTCGGTCAAATACCAGGCGGACGCAGGCCCGCTGCGATTCTCCGGGCTCTACCAGTTCGGCGGCTTCGACCAGGGCAACGGCTCGAACGGCGCGATCTCGGGCGAGGTCGAAGGCCATTTCGGCCCGCTCAGCCTCGACCTGGTAGGGCAGAAGGTGAAGGACGCGGTTTCTCTCTCGAATTTCGGACAATATCCCCTTCCCGCCGGCGTGCCCCTGAACGGTCTCAAGGCCACCCTTTCGAACAAGGCGAGCGGCATGGCGGCGGCCCGCTATGCGTTCGACCGCGCGACGATTTACGCCGGCTGGGAATATATTCTGTTCGCCAATCCGAGCGACGCCTACGCCGACGGCTTCACCGCGATCGGCAATTATCCCGTCCCGGCCGGTTTCGTGAACGCGACCGCCTACGACAACCACAAGATCCTGAGAATCTTCTGGGCCGGCGTGAAATATGCGCTTCGCGACAATGTCGACATCGCCGGCGCTTATTATCATTACTATCAGAACGACTATAACACGAGCCCCTGCACCGACGGCGGCCTTTCCGACTCGAGCTGCCGAGGCGCTCTCAATGCGTACACCGCCATGATCGATTATCGCCCTTCAAAGCGCGTCACCGCTTACGCCGGCTTCATGTGGTCGCAGGTGACGGGAGGGCTGGCGAGCGGCTATCTCTATCGCGTCAACTTCGCCCCCACGATCGGCGTGCGAGTCCAGTTCTGAGGCCCTGAATGTTTCCCGCCGATCTTGTCCTCCGCGCCTGCGCGCTCATCGCTCGATATCGCGCCGCCGGGCGGATGATCGCGACCGCGGAATCCTGCACCGGCGGGCTCATCGCCGGGCTTCTGACCGAGGTCCCCGGCTCCTCCAACGTGCTCGAGCGCGGCTTCGTCGTCTATTCCAACGCGGCCAAGCAGGAGCTGCTCGGCGTTCCGGCCGAGACGCTGGCGACGCACGGCGCCGTGAGCCCCGAGACCGCGCGGGCGATGGCCGAGGGCGCGCTGGCCAACTCGCGCGCCGAGGTCGCGGTCAGCGTCACCGGGATCGCCGGGCCTGACGGCGGCGCGGCGGCGAAGCCGGTCGGCCTCGTCCATTTCGCCTGCGCCCGGCGCGGCGGCCCGACGGTCGCGCGCGAAGAGCGGTTCGGCGACATCGGCCGCGAGGCCGTGCGGCTCGCCTCCATCAGGGTCGCGCTCGATTTGCTGGAGGCGGCGGCCGGCGCTTAGCGCGGCTTGTCGTTGGACCGAGCCGGCTCGCCTCCGCGGCCGCTGATCGGGTCGATTTGGGTTTTCTTGACGCTTGGGCGTTTCGCTGCGATCGCCCCCGCTTGGAGCTATTGGATTCTCTTGGATTTCCTTGGATTCTCTCGTCTGAATCGAGACTTTTCAATGGGTTACCGCTGATTTCCGCGGCGAGAATTTTTCCCGCCGCTTTTTTCCGCGGCGGGGCGCCGGCGCCTGGCGATGCGGAAGCGTGCGAATGTTCATGAAGCAAACATAATTTCGCTTCTGATTTTCTGCAAGGGGTCGCCCAGTAAATTCTCGTCCGGCCGTCCCTCGCCCAAGGCCCGAGGCCCCGTGGCGCCCGCTCTCGGCGAGCCAGCTCAAATCCGGCGAAGCTCGCCGCCGCTCGTCAATGCGGCCACCCGGCGCCCCAGCGATCCGCGTGGGCGACCTCGCTCACCGGCTTGCGGGCGAGCGGGCCGAATTTCCCCTCCGGATAGCCGATCGGCATCAGCGCGTAGGTCGCCACGTCCGTCGGCAAGCCCAATAGCGCCTTGACCTCATCCTCGCAGCGGATGTGGTTGGTGGTGATCAACGTGCCCAATCCGAACGCGCGGCACGCCAGGATGATGTTCTGCGCGGCGGGATAGATGCTCGCGCCGCGAATCCGGCGCTCATAAGCCAGCTCTCGCTCATACGCCGCGTCCAAGGACGGCGGAAGCGCCGCGCGCGCCGGCGCCGCGCGCTCTTGCGAGCAGAGGACCAGCAACACCGGCGCCTCGCCCATATGGTCCCACAAATACGCCCCGGAAACGAGCATGCGCTGATATTGCTCATCCGTCATATGCGCTGGCCGAGGACGGGCCTTGTACATCTCGCTCGCGATGTCGGAGGCCTTGCGGTAGATCATGCCGAGCCGGCCCCGCAGCTCGGCGTCACGCACCACGATGAACGCCCAGTTCTGCGCATTGCCGGCCGAGGGCGCCCGAATGGCGGCGTCCAAAATGCGAGTGATGATCTCCTCCGGGACCGGATCGGGCTTGAGCCGGCGCAAGGCGCGCGCGGAGTAGATGGCCTCGAACAGTCCGATCTCACTCATCGCGAACCTCGCGCGGCAAATGCGTTCGATAAGCCTATCGACCTCTGCCCATTGGCGCCAATCTGGGGCGTCGATGGCCCCGAAGCCCAGGCTTAGAGCCTTATCGGTTCCGATTGAATCGGAACCGGGCGTCTCAAGTTCTTGTTTTGAGCGTGATCTTGTCCGAAAACCGGCATCCACTTTTCGGGATCACGCTTTAACAGCCGCGCGCCTCAAGCGCGCCGGTAGACCACGTCGGCGCGCCGCTCGAAAGCGCCGGCGAATTTGCGGAACGCGGCGTCGAACATCGAGCCCATCAGCGCGCCAAGCGTGCGGCTCCTGAATTCGTAGTCGATGAAAAAGGAGACGCGCGAGCCCTCGCCTTCGGGCTCGTCCTTGAACGTCCACACGTTTTCGAGCCGGCTGAACGGCCCGTCGATATATTCGACCCGCACGTTGAGATGGCGCCGGTCGAGCGTGACCCGGCTCGTGAAGGTCTCGCGAATGAGCTTGTAGCCGACCGTCATGTCGGCGACGAGGGTCTCGCGGCCGTCGGCGTCCTGCTTCCGGCTGCGCAGCTTGAGCGCCTTGCACAAGGGTACGAACTCCGGATAGCGCTCGACGTCGGCGACGAGATCGAACATCTCGGCGGCCCGGTGGCGAACTCGGCGCTCGACGCGGAACAAGGGCAAGGTCGGGGACCTCCAGCGCCCGCGTTGGAAGTGACGGTCAGGGCTTCGGCGACGGGGAGGGAGCGGCGGGGGCAGGCGCGGCCGGAGCGGGAGCGGCGGGGGGCGCCGAGGACGGCTTCGACTGGCCCTCCAATTGCTTGAGCTGGTCGAGAATGTTGCCTTGCGAAGCGGGCGCCGGCGCGGTCTGCCCGGCGGGCGCCGGGCCGTTCTCGATGATCGAATGCGGCGCCCGGCCCCAGCTCGAGAGAATGGACATGAGAAGCGCTGTGGCGAAATAGAGCCCGCCGAGGATGGCGGTCGCGCGCGAGAGCGCGTTCGCTTGTCCCCGGCCGGTCATGAAATTGCCGGTTCCCCCGCCCGTCCCAAGCGCGCCGCCCTCGGAGCGCTGCAGCAGGACGACCCCGATCAGCGCGACGACGATGAGAATGTGAATGACGAGCAGGACCGATTGCATGAAGAGTTCCGGACGGGGAGGTTCGCCGCCCCTTGGCGCGGCGGCGTCTTAAAAAGATGGCGCGCTCCTAACATGGCGCAAGAGGGGCGTCCATCGCGGCGCGCGGGGGCGCGCCTCCGTTCCGGAATTTCAGCCAGCGACGCTTTTCGGACTCTCTCGATGGGGGAAGGTGTCCATCGAACTGCGCGGGGCAAAGCCATCCGACGCCGCTGCAATTGGCGACCTCACGCGTCAGGCTTACGCGAAATGGGTTCCTCTGATCGGGAGAGAGCCCAAGCCGATGACGGTAGACTATGAATTGGCGGTGCGACGTCACCGGTTCGATTTGTTGTTAAGCGACGGCCAGCTCGTTGCATTGATAGAGACTGTCGACGAAGGCGAGCAGTTGCTGATCGAGAATCTCGCGGTCGCTCCCGACTTCCAGCGGCGAGGATTTGGCCGGTTGCTGTTGTCTCACGCGGAACAACTGGCGAGGAATCTCGGAAAATCTTGCGTGCGCCTCTATACAAATCAGCGCTTTGCCGAAAACATTCGGCTTTACGAACGCGTTGGCTATCGAATCGACCGCGAAGAGGATTATGGAATCGGCATTGCGATCCATATGAGCAAAGCGGTCCGTCCGAAGGCCGGCTAACTAGCCGGAATTCAGGTCCAAGGCGCGACGCCGGACCCCGCACCTCTCACCGGTACGCCGCGGCGATGGCCAGAAATTCGGTCGCTCTCAGGCTCGCGCCGCCGACCAGCGCGCCGTCGACATTGTCGAGCGTCAGGAGCTCGCCGCAATTGCCCGGCTTGACCGAGCCGCCGTAGAGGATCCGCATCCTTAAGCCTTGGGGCCCGTACATTTCGGCGAGCAGGGTGCGGATCACGAGGTGCATTTCCGCGACCTCCGCGGGTTTCGCGGTGAGCCCGGTTCCGATCGCCCAGACCGGCTCGTAGGCGACGACCAGGGCTTCCGGCGCGCCGGCCGCCGGCAGCGAGCCGAGAACCTGGCGCGGGACGACGGTCATCGCCTCGCCCGCCTCGCGCTCCGTCTGCGTCTCGCCGACGCAGACGATGGGAACCAGTCCCGCCCCGAGCGCCGCTTCGACCTTGGCCCGCACCAGGGCGTCGGTCTCGTGATGCAGCAGGCGCCGCTCGGAATGGCCGGCGATGACGTAATTCGCGCCTGCGTCCTTGAGCATGGAAGCGGAAATGTCGCCGGTGAAGGCCCCGCTCGCGAGCGCGCTGCAATCCTGGGCGCCGAGGCTGAGCTCGCCGCCCTTGATCCGCCACGCGGCCTGCGCGATCAGCGTCGCCGGCGGGCAGACCAGCAGTTCGGCCAAGCCGGATTCACCCGCGTCCGCCGCCTGCCGCATGGCGTCGATCTCGGCCAGGGACCCTGACAGGCCGTTCATCTTCCAGTTGCCGGCGACCAGCGGCCGCACGCCAGGGGTCATTCAGCCCTCCCCGCCTCTTGGCAGGCGCGGTTGTTATCATCGCGCCAGCGCCTATGCAAAACACGCCGGCGTCGCTAGATAGGGCCCGCTCGCGGCCCGAAACAACGAGAGAGGGACGGAGCGGAAAGGTGGTTCAGGCGACATGCTCGGAGCAATTCGCAACGCGTCTCAGGGGCTCGTCGGCAAGGCGATCATGACCGTGGTCATGGGGCTCATCATCGTGAGCTTCGCCATCTGGGGCGTGGGCGACATGCTGCGCGGATTCACGACGTCGACCGTGGCCTCGGTGGGGGGGACGAAGATCTCCGCCCAGGAATATCGCGACGCCTACGATCGGGCGGTGCAGCAATATCAGCGCCGGCTCAAGCGCCCGTTCACCAACGAGGAGGCGCATGAGATCGGCCTCGACCGCAGCATCCTCGCGCAATTGCTGAGCGAAGCGGCGGTCGACGACGAGGCGCGCAAGCTGGGCTTAAACATTTCCGACAGCGCGCTGCGCGGGATCATCACCTCGAACCCGAACTTCCGCGACAAGTCGGGCGCGTTCGACCCGGCCCGGTTCGAGGAGGCGCTGCGGGACATGGACATGACCGAGCGCGGCTTCGTCTCCGAGTTGCGCAAGCAGGTCCTGAGGCAGTTCATCGTCGCGGCGCTGGCGACCGGGATCGCCGCGCCCCAGGCCGAAGTCGAAGCGGAAGCCGATTACCGCGGCCAGATCCGCTCGGCCGAGTATTTCCTCATTCCCGCCTCGGCTGCGGGCGACATTCCCGCGCCCTCGGATGAGGCGCTGAAGACGTTCTTCAACGATCGCAAGGCGAGCTACCGCGCCCCCGAATACCGGGGAATGAACATACTCGCGCTCGAGCCCGAGACGATCGCCAATCCGGCCGACGTGAGCGACGCCGACGGTAAGGCGGCCTACGAGAAGCTCGCCGGCAAGGACCCCAAGTTCGGCGCGCCGGAGAAGCGCGACCTGGAGCAGATCCTGTTTCCCAATGAGGGCGAGGCGGAGGCGGCCGAGGCCAAGCTCAAGGCCGGCGTGAGTTTCGACGACCTCATGAAGCAGCGCGGCCTCAAGCCCGAAGACGCCGACCTCGGCCAGACGACCAAGGACGCGATGCTCGACAAGGGCGAGGCCGACGCCGTGTTCGCCTTGCCGCAAGGGGGCGTGAGCGGGGTGTTGAAGACTGAGTTCGGTCCGGTGATCGTCCGCGTCAAAAGCATCACCCCGTCCACGATCAAGCCCTATGCGGAGGTCGCCGAGGAGGTGAAGCGGGAGGTTTCCGCCTCCCGCGCCGGCGACAAGATCGAGGCCCTGCACGACAAGATCGAGGACCTCAGGGTGTCGGGCAAGACCATCCTCGAAGCCGCCAAGGCCGTGGGCCTGACGGGGCGGACGATCGACGCGGTCGACGCCTCGGGCCATGACCCCAAGGGCGCGCTGGTCAAGCTGCCGGATGCGCAGGAGCTGTTGCGCGCCGCCTTCGCCTCCGACGTCGGGCTCGACGAGGCGCCGCTCGAAACGAAGGACAATGGCTTCGTCTGGTACGACATCACCAGGATCGATCCGGCGCACGACCGCACGTTCGCGGAGGCGAAGGGAGAGGTCGAGAAGCAATGGCGGGCCGAACAGGTCGACAAGGCGCTCGCCGGCAAGGCGGACGATCTCGTCAAGCAAATCAGCGCGGGCGGGAAGATCGCCGATGTCGCGAAGAGCGCGAGCGCCGAGGTGAAGACGGCGACCGACATCCACCGCGACGAGGCCAGCCTGCCGGAATCGGTCACAGCCGCCATTTTCCGCGAGCCCGCCGACGGCGCAGGGTCAGCGGCCACGCCTAACGGACGGGTGGTGTTCAAGATCACCGCCGATCGGACGCCGCCGGTCGATTTCGCCGACGCCCGTGTCAAGGCGATGGCGTCCGCGTTCCAAAGCTCGACCCGCGACAGCGTCATCGACCAGTATGTCGCCGCGCTGCGCCGCACGCTCGGCGTCTCGGTCCATCAGGGGGCCCTCCAATCCGCCGAGGGCAGCTAGATAGACGCATGACCACCCTCCCCGACTACGAAGCGTTTGCGCGCGCCTATCTCGCGGGCGAGGCCGAGGTCGCGGTGACCACGCTGGTCGCCGATCTGGAGACGCCGGTCTCGGCCTATCTCAAGCTTGAGCGCAAGCGGGCAGGCGCCATGTTCCTGCTCGAATCGGTCGAGGGCGGGGCGCAGCGCGGCCGCTATTCGATGATCGGCCTCGATCCGGACCTCATCTTCCGTTCGACCGGCGATCACGCCGAGATCAACGCCCATGCGCTCGTCGATCCGGAGGCTTTCGTTCCCTGCCCCGGCGATCCGCTGCACGCGCTGAGAGCGCTGCTCGCCGAGTCGCGCATCGCGATGCCGCCCGGCCTGCCGCCGATGTCGGCGGGCATATTCGGCTATCTCGGCTACGACATGGTGCGGCGGATGGAGCGCCTCGCGCCCGCCAAGCCTGACCCGATCGGCATGCCGGACGCGCTGCTCATCCGCCCGACGGTGATGGTGGTGTTCGACGGCGCGCGCGACGAGATGGCGATCGTGACGCCTGTCCGGCCTACGCCCGGAATCTCCGCCCGCGCCGCTTACGAGAGCGCCATGGCGCGGCTCGACGCGGTGGTCGACGCGCTCGAGCAGCCGCTCGATCACGGCGCGGCCATGCCCGTCGACCCCATGGTGAAGGCGGGCGAAGCGTGCTCGAACACGACCGAGGCCGAGTACAAGGCGATGGTCGTGCGAGCGAAGGAGTACATCGCCGCGGGCGACGCGTTCCAGATCGTGCTGTCGCAGCGGTTCACGAGCCGCTTCGAGCTGCCGGCCTTCGCGCTCTACCGGGCGCTGAGGCGGGTCAATCCGTCGCCCTATCTCTGCTTCCTCGATTTCGGCGCCTTCCAGATCGTCTGCTCGAGCCCCGAGATCCTGGTGCGCGTGCGCGACGGCAAGGTCGTCATCCGCCCGATCGCGGGCACAAGGCCGCGCGGAAAAAGCCCGAGCGAGGACGAGAAGCTCGCGGCCGAGCTTCTGGCCGATCCGAAGGAGCGCGCCGAGCATCTGATGCTGCTCGACCTCGGCCGCAACGACGTCGGCCGCGTCGCCAAGATCGGCACGGTCAAGGTGACCGACTCTTTCTTCATCGAGCGCTATAGCCACGTGATGCACATCGTCTCCAACGTCGAGGGGGAGCTGCGCGACGGCGTCGATGCGGTCACCGCCCTCGCCGCCGGCTTTCCCGCCGGCACCGTCTCCGGCGCGCCGAAAGTGCGGGCGATGCAGATCATCGACGAACTGGAGAAGGACAAGCGCGGCGCCTATGCCGGCTGCATCGGCTATTTCGGCGCCGGCGGCGAGATGGACACCTGCATCGTGCTGCGCGCCTCGGTGGTGAAGGACGGGCTGATGCACGTCCAGGCGGGCGCCGGCATCGTCTATGATTCCTCCCCCGCCGCGGAGCAGAACGAATGCGTCGCCAAGGCGAGCGCCTTGTTCCGCGCGGCGGAGGAAGCGGTCAGGTTCGCGGTCCGGGGAAAACGCGGGCAGTAGGCTCGGCGCCAATCCGCCGCGCAATAATTGCCAAGCCCCCTGGCCGCGCAGCCCCCTCCACCGCCCTTCGGGCGGTCCCCCTCCCCCATTTCATGGGGGAGGATGAGGTCGGCGCTTTCCGTGGTCTGTAGGGCGGCGTCGCTGACGCCGCCTGGCCGGGTCCATAGCCCGTCGTGAGACGGGCGTCCTCTAAGGACGCCCTATCGACCCGGACACTACAGGGCCCACGAAGCGGCGGGAAAGGGGGACCACACGCAGCGCGGGCGCGCGCCTTAAGCCGTCGCCAGCTTCTTCTCGCTCGCGAACGGACTGAGGCCGAGCCACGACTGCATGTCCTTGGCGAGACGGCGATCGCCGGTGAGCGTCAGTTTGTTCTTGGCCAGGGAATCGCCGACCGTGGTCAGGCCCATCCAGATCGCGGTCATCGTGCGCAGATCGACCGTGACATAAAGATCGACGTCGAAACCCGGATCGACCGAGCATAGGTCGACGTCCGCGTCAGGCTCGATCACCAGCCACCAGCACCGGCGCGCGCTCGGCTGTTCGGGATAGATGAACTGGACGACGCAGCGCCGGTCCGGCATCGGCGTCGGGTCGAGATTGCGGCGCATGTCCCACATGAGCAGCGACGGGTCGAGATTCTCGAGCGAGAGCTGCGCCTCGACCCAATGCTGCCCCCATTTGCCGATCGCCATGATCACCCCTTCGAGCTCGCGCCCGGCCGGCGTCAGCTGATATTCGAGCACGCCCGGCTCGGCCCGCGAAGCTACACGCACGACGATGCCCGCCTCCTCGAGATCCTTGAGCCGCTTGGACAGAAGCGCCGGCGACATCCGCGGCACGCCGCGGCGCAGATCGTTGAACCGGGTCGATCCCGCGACCAATTCGCGCAGCAGGACGACGGTCCAGCGGGTGCAAAGCACTTCCGCCGCCATCGCGACCGGACAAAACTGCTTGTAGCTGCCCTGCGTCATGAGGCGCCTTTCACAGTTCACGTTTTCGTGAACGTTAGGCCATGAGTCAGGCGTGCGCTAGTTCAAAATCTGTATCGGACGGATTCATTTCGTGAACTGGACGCTTTTCCCGCGCGCTGCGCATGCTCGCCCATCGTCGCCGGTCCGTCGCGATTAAGGCGGCGATCCATTGATTGAGAAAGCCGCGCGCCCATGGCGGCGGCCCATTGTTCCACGAGGGAGGTTTATTCCATGAACCAGCAAACCATTGCGACGCCTGCGCTCAGCCTTCACGGCCCGGTTATCGACCGCGCCCATCCCGAATATGACGAGGCGCGCAAGCTCTATAACGCGATGATAGACAAGCGGCCGATGATGATCGCGCGCTGCGCCGACGCCGCCGACGTCATCGCCGCGGTGAATTTCGGCCGCGACCACAAATTGCCGATCGCCGTTCGCGGCGGCGGCCACAACGGCCCGGGGCTGGGCAGCGTCGACGACGGGCTGGTCATCGACCTCTCGGCGATGAAGGGCGTCCGGGTCGACCCAGGCGCGCGGACCGTTCGGGTCGAGCCGGGATGCACTTCCGGCGACGTCGACCACGCCACGCACCCGTTCGGCCTCGCCGTGCCGTTCGGCATCGTCTCGACCACCGGCGTCGCCGGGCTCACCCTCGGCGGAGGGTCGGGCTACCTCAGCCGCAAGTTCGGACTCACGATCGACAATCTGATCGAGGCCGACGTGGTCCTCGCCGACGGCTCGTTCGTGACCGCGAACCAAACGAAGAATCCCGATCTCCTCTGGGCGCTCAAGGGCGGCGGAGGCAATTTTGGCATTGTCACGAGCTTCCTGTTTCAGGCCCACCCCGTCGGCATGGTGTTCGGCGGGCCGATCGCGTGGGACCAGGCTCACGCGCGCACGATCCTGCAGACCTACCGCGATTTCCTGCCGAAGGCGCCCGAGGAGCTTTGCGTCGTCATCGGCCTGAAGAAGGTTCCGTCCAACAGCCCCTTCCCCGAGGGCGCGTGGGGACACAGGATCTGCCTCGCCGTCTCATGCTTCAACGGCCCGGAGGCCGAAGGGCGAAAGGCGCTCGCGCCGTTCCTGGGAGCCCTGCCGCCCCCTGCGCTCGACTGGACAGGGATGATGCCCTACCCCGCCCTGCAATCGATGTTCGACGGCCTCTATCCGAAGGGGCTGCAATGGTGGTGGAAGGGCGACTTCGTCGACGCGCTCAGCGACGCCGCGATCGACGCCCATCTCGCGCAGGCCGCGGAAACGCCGAGCGAGCTCTCGCTCATGCACCTCTACCCGATCGACGGCGCGGTCCATCGTGTCGGCAAGGCGGACACCGCATGGAGCGCGCGCGACGCGAGGTGGTCGATGGTGATCGCCGGAATCGATCCGAGCCCGGACAAGGCCGAGAGCGTCACCCGCTGGGCCAAGGCCTACTGGACCGCGGTTCACCCCTTCAATCCCGGCGGCGGCTACACCAATTTCATGATGGCCGACGAGGGCGAGGCGCGCGTCAAGGCGGCCTATGGCGAGAATTACGCCCGGCTCGCCGCGATCAAGGCGAAGTACGACCCGACGAACCTCTTCCGCGTCAACCAGAACATCCGCCCCGCCTGATCGCGACACTCGTCATCCGCCCTCCGCCTCGTCGGGAGCGCTGCCTGCGGCGCCGCGCCCCCTCTCCCCGCATAGCCCGTCGACAGACGGGCGTCTCTCGACGCCCTATGCGGGGAGAGGGGGAGTCGCGGCCGACTCACTGGGTGCGCCCGTAGCCGAGACTTTGGTGTAAGGCTTGTCAATGCGCCCGTGTGAGCGCCGTGTGATCCCGATCACTGACGCCGCGGCTTAGCGCCTCTACCCACTCCTCACGTCAACCGAGTGTCACCCGCGATTTCTATCTGACCATCCGATTCGGTTGGCCTGTTTTTGCTCCGCTCACGAGGGGAAGACTCCATGTTCATCAGCAAATTTGCCTACGCGACCGCCGTCGCCGGAACGATCGCAGTCGGCCTCGGCGCGCCGGCGGCCGCCGGCCAAGCCCAGGCGCCGGTCAAGGACCAGGCGACCTATGCGCCGATCCAGAGCATCCGCTACGATTTCGGCTCGAAATCGATGAGCGGCTACTTCGTGAGCGAGACCGCGCGATGCGTGGTCATGCTGATGGTCTCCGAAAAGGCCGACCCGGACACAGGCGCGGCGGCCACCGCGACGCGCGTTCGCCTGGCCCTCAATCCCGGCGAGACGGCGGGCCTCGACAGCGAGGAGGGCCGCTCGCTCAACTTCACCTGCGGCGACGGGGCGACGGCGCTGCTCGTCGACGCCGGCGAGCGAGAGAAGCTTGTCGCGCTTCAAAGACTGTCGTTGGTGAAGACCGCGGCGAACAGCTCCGGGAATTGACGTAACCACCCTGGCTCCGTACCCTTTCGCCAAAGGCGCAAGCCTTAAAGCGTGATCCCGAAAAGTGGATACCGGTTTTCGGATAGGATCACGCTCCAGACAAGGGCTTGGAACCCTATCAGTTCCGATTCGATCGGAACCGATAGGGTTCCAAGCCGCGCGGAGCCAGGGAGGGACGGCCCATGTGCCAGATTTGCGGGATCGCCGCGCCGGAAGTCGGGGCGGGCGCGGGTTTGCGCCTGGCCGCGTCCGCCGCCGAACCGGGTATGCGGCGGGCCGCCCCGGTCAACCTTGAGGCCGCTCATGGGCAAGCGGCGGCGTCGGCCATGCCCGAGGGCGTCGGCGCTCAGGGCCGCAAGGTTCTCATCAAGAGCGGAACCGTGTTGTCGATGGACGAGCGCGTCGGCAATCATGGCGTCGGCGACGTGCTGATCGAGGGAACGAAAATCGTCGAGGTCGCGGCCTTAATTCACGCGCCCGAGGCCGCCGTCATCGACGCGACCGGGCATATCGTCATGCCGGGCTTCGTCGACACCCATCACCACCAGTTCGAGACCGCCCTGCGCTCCTTCCTCGCCGACGGCATCCTCATCAACGACGGGCGGCCCGAGAGCGCGCACAATTACTATGAATCCATCCTGCAGAAGCTGTCGATGGGCTATCGGCCGCAGGACGTCCATATCAACGAACTGTTCGGCGGGCTCGCGCAGATCGACGCCGGCGTGACGGCGGTCATGGACGTGAGCCAGATCCACCATTCGCCCGAGCATTCCGACGCCGCGATCGAAGGCCTTCGCGCGGCCGGGCGGCGCGCGGTGTTCGGCTATTTCGAGGGCTGGGGCGAGAAGACCAAATATCCCGGCGACGCCAGGCGCATCCGCGAGCAGTACTTCTCCTCGTCCGACCAGCTCATCAGCATGTTCATGGGCGGCGAGATCTACCTGCCGGGTTATGAGGAGGCGTGGAAAGTCGGCCGCGAGCTCGGTCTCCCGATCGCGCTCCATGTCGTCGGCACTTTCGGCATGCAGCCGACCTTCGACGAGCTCGCGAAAGCAGGCAAGTTCGGGCCGGACTGCTTCTTCATCCATATGACCGGGATGAGCGAGGCCGGCTGGAAGGCGGCGGCCGACGCGGGCGCGCATGTCTCGATCGCGGCGCCGATCGAAATGCACATGCGCCACGGGACGCCGCCGATCCAGACGGTGCTTGATCTCGGCATGAGCGCGTCGCTGTCGACCGATGTCGAGTGCACGATGACCGCGGACATGTTCACCCAGATGCGCGGCGTGCTGACCCTGCAGCGTATGCTCGCCAACGAGCTCGCCCTTCAGGGCAAGGACTACCCGAAGCTCATGTCGGTCAAGGACGCGGCGCGCCTCGCCACGATCGGCGGCGCCGAGGGGCTCAAGATCGATGGAAAGACCGGCTCGCTGACTCCGGGCAAGGACGCCGACATCATCCTTCTCGATGCGACCGCGCTCAACGTCGCGCCGCTCAATCACGCCGCGGGCGCGGTCGTCACCCTGATGGACCGCTCGAACGTGTCGACGGTCATCTGCGCCGGGCGGATCAAGAAGTGGCGCGGCGCGATCGTCGGCTACGACATTGCGAAGCTGCGAGCGGAATTGGACGCCAGTCGCGACTACGTTTTCGCGGCGGCAGGGATCGAGCGCGACCTGTTTCGCGCGTAGCCATATAGCCGCGATCAATGATCGCGGGGGCGTGGTCCGAAGGACGCCCGTCTTTCGACGGGCCGTGGAGCCGCGCCTAGGGGCGCCGCGGCCCTGGCGAATGTCTGCTAGACTGCGGACGCCGCTGAGCCAAGACGTTCCGCACGACGATGATGTTCCCCCGATTGCAAGAGCCGCTCCGGCATATTCTCTGGGTGACCGTGCTCGCGGCGGCGCTCGGCGCGATCTATTCCGAGATGCACGTCTTGCAGGGGGGCGGTCAGCCGCTCGCGATCTATGGCTTGGCGCGCGGCGCGCTGACTGCCACGGTGATTGCGAGCATTCTGACGTCCTTCGATGCCTTCGTGCTGGGCGGCCGGCTGGGAGCGCCGCTCCGCCGCGCGCCGTTTGCCGCGCATGTGGCGGTCAAGACCGTCATCTATCTCATCGTCATTCTGTTCGGTCTCAAGCTCGGCGGGTGGGTGTTCCCGGCGCCCGGCGAGACCGGCATCGAGACCACGGACGTGCTGTTCGGGCTCGCGGTCTCCTTCGTGTTCGTCTTCATGCTCGACGTGAACAGCCTGCTCGGCCAGAACGTGCTCATCAACTTCATCTTTGGCCGCTACCATGCGCCGCGGCTGGAATCGCGGGTGTTCCTCTTCATCGACATGGAGGGCTCGACCGGATTGGCCGAGCGGCTCGGCCCCTTGGCCTTCCACCGCCTGGTCAACCGCTTCGTCAACGACCTCACCCAGCCGATCGTCGCGGCGCGCGGCGAAATCCATCGCTATATCGGCGACGAGCTCATCGCGACCTGGAAGCTTGAGGAGGGGATCACGCATGGCCGCTGCGTTCAGGCCTGTTTCACCGCGATCGATCGCCTCGCGCAACGCGCGCCCGATTACCGCCGCGAATTCGGCGCGGCCGTCACGGTCCGGGCCGGACTCCATTGCGGTCCGGTGGTGACCGGGGAAATGGGCACGGTGCGCAAGGAGATCGTTTTTCTCGGCGACACCGTCAACACCGCGGCGCGCATCCAGGAGCTTTGCCGCGAGACCGGAGATCGCGTGCTCGCCTCCGCGGATCTGATCGATCGCCTCGAACTGCCGGCGGGAATCGCCAAACGCTCGCTTGGCGACCTCAGACTGCGCGGCAAGGGCGCCGACCTTGCGCTTTACGCGCTGACCAAGAGGCCGCCGCGCCCTGGCCGCGCTGAGGCAAAGGATCGCGAAATCGCGCCGGCGGAAACGCCCTCGGCGCTGCCCTGACCCATGATTCTCAAGGGATTTGAGAAGGATTGAGCTTGCAATGAATGACGGCTTTGCGACAGAGAATTGTCGCAATGATCGCAGAGCGGTATAGGTTGGGGGCGAGAGTGAGCAAGCATGCCGTCGCAGAATACGCTGGTCTGGGCCGGAGCGGCAGCGTCGGCGATCGTGGTCGCCGGAGCGAGCGCGCTCTATTGGACCCATCCGGGCTTCCTC
>Ga0335075_10008668_pt1 | contig 15562 bp, 15 predicted proteins | sample Lox_Sample_24_FD_206723 | JGI IMG/M metagenome (GOLD analysis project Ga0335075, IMG submission 206723) | Soil microbial communities from Loxahatchee National Wildlife Refuge, Florida, United States - Lox_Sample_2.4 | ecosystem: Environmental > Terrestrial > Soil > Wetlands | place: USA... | reverse complement strand
CCCACGCCACGAACCCGGCGAGGTGAACCTTGCCGCTCTGCAGGATCGCGAAGTTTGGACCGACGACGGCCATGCTGCCTTTGTCGAAATACCGGAAGGATTTCCGTATTGGAACGTCTGTGACACGTTTATGAATTAGATCTCCTGCGTATCGTCCCTGCTGCATCGCAACTTGTGCGACACCTGGCAAGGGCTTGCCGTCCTGATCAAGGGACGACGTGTCGCCAACGACGAATATCTCGGAGTGGCCAGGTGCCGAGAGGTCGGGTTGAACGCGAACGCGGCCGGCGCGATCCGTCGGGACGTTCAACCATTTGCCTACCGGAGACGGCGCCACTCCGGCGGTCCAGATCACCGTTTTGCTGGCAATTCGTTCGCCGCCCACGACAACACCGTCAGCATCAACCTGCTCGACGGCATGACCGAGCCGGACTTCGACGCCGAGTGCTTGCAGTCGATTCCTTGCGGACTCGGAAAGCCCCTCCGAGAACGTGCCGAGAACACGCGGGGCCATATCGAGAAGTATGATTCGTGCGGTGCGCGGATTCACTCGCCGGAACTCGCTCTCCAGCGTGTTGCGAACGAGAACCGCGATCGCGCTGGCCATTTCTACCCCTGTAGGGCCGGCGCCAACGAGTACGAACGTCAAAAGGTCCCCGTGCCTGGTCGGATCCTCCTCGGCCTCCGCGAGTTCAAACGCGCTCAAAATCTTATTCCGGACCGCAACCGCATCGGCGAGGCTCTTGAGACCTGGGGCAAACTTCTCGAACTCATTATGTCCGAAGTAGCTGTGAGTCGCACCAGTTGCCAGAATGAGGTAATCATAAGGAACTGGCACAGCGATCCGGTCGGCGGAGTTGACGAATACACAGCGCTGCTCCTTGTCGACACCAGTAACTTCGCCGAGAATTACGGTAGTGTTCTGCTGTTTCCCTACGATGCCGCGAAGCGGCGAACTGATCTGCCCAGGGGCCAGCACCGACGTCGCCACTTGGTAAAGCAGCGGCTGAAAGAGATGATGATTCGTGCGATCGATAAGGATGACCTCGACCGGCGAGTGTTTGAGTGCTTTGGCGGCGGCTAAGCCGCCAAAGCCCCCGCCTACTATTACGACACGTGGAGTTTCCCGCATGGCCTACCTTTCAGCGCGCACGTCCCGGGCGCTACGATTCAGATTTGGCTCACATTCAGCGCGCCAAGTCCTGCCAAACGGCAGCATTGGCGGCGCGCCGTATCGATCTTGCCGAAAGCCGGAGAGCCTTCCGGGGGTAATCGAATTCGTTCGCCCAGCTACATCAATAGAGAGGCGGGACCGCGCCGTCTGGTTTGATGCCAGGATTCGGGCATTGCAATCAGGTAAGTGAGGTGCTCACTACGGATGGGGGCGTTTCTTATCGGCTAACGCCGGATTCGACTCGATATAGCTGGTGAACATGTTCGCTAACCTCGTCGCGGGACTTGCAAGCGGCGCGACGATTGCGATTGGAGCGGTTGGAATCTTGGTGGCTTTGAGAAATCAGCATCGGCAGTTGAATGCGAAGATGTACATTGAGTTCTCTGGCCGGTTTCAGCAGCTGCTACGGTCGTTTCCCACCGAAGCTTGGCTTGCTAATGCCGATCCTTCTCATCCTATGCCAGCTCCAAGTAAGGAGGTGACTGAATACACGCTTTACGCCTTCCAGTTCGTTTCCGATATCTTTTACCTTCACCAGGGCGGCTACCTTTCCGCAAACCTCTGGAAGTTGTGGGATCGAGCAATCAAGAAGACGTTAAGTGGTCGCGTCTTCGGCGAGAGTGGGAGACACTGTCGGCGGAGTTTATCTACAGCCCGCATTTTGTGGAATATATAAACACGACGATGGACTCTACGCCGACGCGGCTGATAAGTGCCCTCTAGTATGCGTACGGAGACAATTTGTGGAAGGCGCAGCGCCAGCTGAGGCCGCTGGCGTTCAAATACACGAAACCAGAGATGAATACTGCCCGCCGTCTGGTAGCTCACGGCAGGATCGATCGTGTCAAGCAGCCCGGCGATTCAGATCGCAGACGGGGCTCAAGTGGGCCGCCAACTTTTTCTTGGAGTTGAATAATCTCCACTTGGCGGTCCCAATGGGAATCGACTGAACGGCGGCGATCTCGTGATATTCCCAGCCTTCGACAAAGCGCAGGGTCATTGCTTCACGCTCCGGCGCATCCAGAAACTTCATCCACTCATTGAATTCCGAAGCAGGCCCGACTGGATTACGATTCGGGGCCGGCAGGAAGTCGATGATGTCGGTCACGTCCAAGATCGGCACCTCGCGGGTGCGCTGTGCGAAGTGCCGGGACGCGGTATTACGAGCAACTTTGAAGAGCCAGGCGCGGAACAATTTGTGATCTCTGATCTGCCGGGCCTTCCGGTAGACCGTGAACATCACTTCCTGCGCCAGATCCTCGGCAATGCCATTTTCAAAACCCCGCCTCCGATAAAACGCAACGAGTTGCGGTGAGAACACCCGGAACACGGCATTGAACGAGTCATCGTCCTCTCGTTCAAGAAATCGCTCCACAATCTCGCACTCGTGCAGGTCCCTCATTGGTGATGTCCGTCCTTTCAGCGAGCATTTCTCTCATCGCTCGCTAATTCATACATTGGGGGATCTGCCCACGGGATTGCATCACGCGATTGGGAGTTTTTGGATCGGCCCGTCTGCAAAAGAATGGCCTAACCCATTGGGGGTATTTGCTAATAACCACTGACGTACGGGCTACGGCTTCCGGATCGTCAAACAAACCACGGCGTATGCGGCTCTTCGTAGGTGAATATGCGGCACCGACACAACCCAACCGGAAGCGGCGCAATGAGCGCTTTCGCGTTGCTGTTCTGCTTCAAAGTAGTGGCGATTGCGGCCACAACTGGCTTGCCCTTAAGTTCGACGAATATCTTCGCGCCTGCGTCCACGCCGGCAAAAACTATATTCGGCTTGTCTATGTTTGTGCTGGCCGTGACCGCGCTAATATTCGTGGTTGTCGGTGGTTTGCTGGTATACTCCGTCGTCAAGTTTCGAGCCCGTTCTGATGATGGCGGTCGCGAACCCGCCCAGGTGTACGGAAGCACTCAAATCGAACTGGCCTGGACAGTCATTCCGGTTCTAATCGTCATTGTTTTGTTTCTGGGTACTGCCCGGGTCATTCATGCTATCCAAGATGCTCCCGAGCCGCGGACCGCTCTCGACGTTACCGTCGTCGGCCATCAATTCTGGTGGGAATTCCGGTATCCCAAGCTGGGAATCGTCACGGCAAACGAGTTGCACATCCCGGTAAGCGATCCCGCGCATCCTACGCCCACATTCCTGAAGCTGCTCTCCGCAGACACCGACCATAGCTTCTGGGTCCCGGAACTCGGCGGTAAAACCGATCTGATTCCAAATCGCGTGAATCACATGTGGCTCGACCCTCCGCATCCGGGCATCTATCTCGGCCAGTGCGCCCAGTATTGCGGAGTAGAGCACGCCAAGATGCTGTTGCGCGTCGTCGTAGAGACACCCTCAGATTTTGCCGCGTGGGTGGCGGCGGAGCAAAAGCCCGTCGTTCAGGATCCACGGGTAAGTGTGGGCAGGCGCGTTTTTGAAACCACTGCATGCATCAACTGCCACGCGGTCCGCGGCACGCCTGCGGACGGACGCTTCGGTCCCGATCTGACGCACCTGATGAGCCGCAGCACCATTGCTTCTGGTGCGGCCGACAATACGCCCGAAAATCTCCGCCTCTGGATTAAGAACCCGGACGCCTTCAAACCCGGCTCGCTGATGCCGGCGATGAAACTGAGTGACGCGGATTTGGACGCCGTCACCGCGTATCTGGAGACGCTGCGCTAGACGAGAACTTGGAAACCACCTATGTCAACGATAGCGATCGGAATCGACAATCTTGAAAGCGCGACACGTCCCTGGACAGACGCTCTACATGAGTGGGTGACCACAGTCGACCACAAACGGCTCGGCATTCTCTATATCCTATACGGCCTTTGCTACCTCATGATCGCCGGCATTGAAGCGTTGATCATTCGGATCCAGCTCATGCACGCGAACAACAATTTTGTTTCTCCGCAAGTCTTCAACCGGATGTTCACAATGCACGGAACCACGATGATCTTCTTCGTGGTTATGCCGATCCTCTTCGGGTTTGCGAATTACCTTGTACCGTTGATGATCGGCGCGCGCGATATGGCTTTTCCGCGGTTGAATGCGTTCAGTTTCTGGTTGACCGCACTCGGCGGGCTGCTGCTCTACTTCAGTTTCCTCGGCGGCAACGGCTTGTATGGCGCCGGAAATGCACCCGACGTGGGCTGGTGGGCATACGCACCATTGGGTGCGAAGGCGTTCTCGCCTGGCCACAGCACAGACTACTGGACCATCGCCCTTCTCGTCTCGGGATTCGGGAGCGTCGGTACCGCGGTCAACATCATCGCCACCGTCTTATGCATGCGATGCCCCGGAATGCACCTAGGGCGAATGCCCCTGCTGGTCTGGCTGAACCTTGTGATGTCCGGCATGGTTCTGTTCGCGATAACTCCGTTGACCGCGGCGCAACTCATGCTACTGGTCGACCGTTACCTGGGTGGCCACTTCTTCGATACGCAAGCCGGTGGCTCCGCGACACTTTGGATGCACTTCTTCTGGATCTTCGGGCATCCCGAAGTCTACATCCTCGTGATTCCTGCTTTTGCTTTCTTGTCGGAAATCATTCCGGTGTTTTCACGCAAACCTATTTTCGGATATCCCGTCATGGTTGCGGCCACCATCGCGATCGGTGTCGTAAGTACGAGTGTCTGGGCCCACCACATGTTCACGATCGGAATGAATTCCTACGCCAATAGCTTTTTCGCCATCACAACCATGGCTGTCGGCATCCCCACCGGAATCAAGATCTTCAACTGGATCGGGACGATGTGGGGCGGGAGGATTCAGTTCAAAGTGCCTATGCTGTTTTGCGTTGCCTTTCTGTTTCAGTTCTTAATCGCTGGTCTTACCGGCATTATCCAGGCGTGCGCACCCGTCGATTGGCAGCTTAGTCTCTCGTACTTCGTTGTCGCTCACTTCCATTACGTGATAGTTGGCGGAATTCTTTTCGCTCTGTTCGCCGCATTCTATTACTGGTACCCCAAATTCACCGGGCGCATGTTGAGCGAAACGCTCGGCAAATGGCACTTTTGGCTTTTCGTGATTGGTTTCCATTTGACCTTCGACGTAATGCACATTCCTGGAATTCTCGGCATGCCCCGGCGCATCTACACCTACGAGCCCGGCCGGGGCTGGGATACGTTGAACCTGATCGTCACGATCGGTGCATTCATTCAGGCAATCGCGATTCTTGTCTTTGTAGGGAACCTGATTGTTTCTTACTTCAAGGGAGATCGGGCGGGAAACGATCCATGGGACGCCTGGACCCTGGAATGGTCAGTCAGTTCTCCGCCTCCTGCATATAACTTCGCCACTATTCCGGTCGTCGCCAGCCGCCGGCCGTTGTGGGACGAGAAGCATCCCGAGGATCCGGATAGCAGATACGAGTAGAGGAATTCCACATGAGCGCACTTACGATTCCAGTCACTTCGGCCTCTCGGTCGTGGGTTCTTCCCGATCGCGGCAAGGTCGCGATGGCTGCCCTCATCATTGCCGAGTCCGCCATCTTCACGATCTTCGTCGTGGCGTACCTCTTCTATATCGGGAAGAGCCTGACCGGGCCCACTCCGGCGCAAGTGCTCGAGACGCCAGTGTTCTTCACCATCTGTCTTTTGTCCAGCAGCCTAACTGTGCACTTCGCCGCGAAATCTCTCGAGCGAGGTAAACACGTGGTCTTTTTATGGCTGTGGTGTTTGACCGCGCTCCTTGGGAGCCTTTTTCTATTCGGCACGGGTCAGGAATGGCATCGCCTGATCTATGAGAAAGGCCTGACCATCTCCACGAACCTGTTTGGAACCACCTATTACTCGCTCGTCGGGCTTCACGCATTCCACGTAACCGCCGGGCTAGTCATGCTTCTGATCGTCCTGCTCTTCGGTTTGGCTGGCCGCGTGAGTCAGAGTGAGTCGGGCCGCATCGGCGTACTGGCTATGTACTGGCATTTCGTCGACGCCGTCTGGGTGGTCGTTTTCACTGTGGTTTATATCATCGGGCGCTGAGAGGAACATATGGCAACCGCGCAATCAACAGTAACGACCGAGCAGACCTCACGGCCACCAAGAGAGATCGCGTCGCCCGCATCGACGGCTTGGCCTCTCGTATTGGCCTTTGGTTTCACGCTAATATTCGCCGGCCTGCTCACGAGTGTATCGGTGAGCCTGCTCGGCGCCGTCTTAACGATTGCAGGTTGTGCCGGCTGGTTCCGGCAAGTTCTCCCAACGAACCATGAAATAGAAGTGCCAGTCACTCCGGGCGAATTTACGGCTGTCACGAATCGGCCGGTGGTCGACCGTTTGCCCGTCGCGCCCGATCAAGTTCGCGCCTGGCTGCCTCTGCGCACGCACCCGATATCGGCTGGCCTAAAAGGCGGATTAGCCGGCGGAGTCGCGATGGCAGTGCTGGCCTGTACCTATGGACTGCTTAAGGCGGGAAGTATTTGGTATCCCATTAATCTCCTCGCCGCGTCAGTGTACGCGCAGTCGATAAAGCTCGGGTCGGCGCAATTATTCTCATTTCATGCCGATAGCTTCGCGATCGCCCTGGGTCTCCATGCGATCATTTCCGCCGCCGTCGGATTGCTGTACGGAGCAATGCTTCCGATGTTCGCGCGACGGCCGATAATCCTGGGAGGCCTCATCGGCCCAGTACTGTGGTCGGGCCTTTTGTATTCGATCCTGTCTCTTCTTAATCCTACGCTGGAGAGCCACATCGATTGGCTCTGGTTCGTGGCGTCACAGGTGGCTTTTGGCCTCGTCGCAGGACTGATTGTGGTACGGCAGCCGCGCGTACCGACTAGCGAGAACCTATCCTTCGCCATCCGTGCGGGCGTAGAGGCCCCAGGAATCATTTCGCCGCACGAATCAGGAAAGGAGAGACCGTGAATACTTTCCGCCCAGCCTGTTCATTCATGGTGTTCGTAGCGTTACTGCTATCTGCCTGCGGAACACCGCATGGTGAGCCGCGAAAAGATTCCGAGAGCCTCGCGCCCAACGAAGTGTTGGATTTCGGACCGCTCTTTTTCCAAAATTGCGCCGGCTGTCACGGCGAAAACGGCCGTGGGGGCGCGGCAATCGCTCTCGCTGATCCGGTCTATCTGGCTGTTGCCGGCGATCGAACGATTCGGAACGTTATCGCTAATGGCGTCCATGGAACCTCCATGCCCGCGTTCGCCGAGAGCGCCGGCGGACTGCTTACGAACAAACAAATCGATGTACTGACGAGACAAATGCGGGCGCGGTGGAGCAGGCCCGGAATTCTGGATGGCGCCAATCCGCCTTTCTACACAGCGAAATCCGACGGCGACGCGGAGCGCGGCCAGGTCGTGTACAAGACCTATTGCGAATCCTGCCATGGCCCCAATGGCCGCGGAGGTGCAAAGGCAAGCGACATCACCAACGAAACCTTTTTGGCGCTGATCAGCGATCAGGGGCTGCGGACCGAGGTCATCGCCGGCCGTCCCGAGTTGGGAGCCCCCGACTGGCGAGGTGATCTTCGCGGCAAACCGATGTCCGACCAGGAGGTCACGGATGTGGTTGCCTGGCTCGCTTCAAAGCGCGTCGAAGCGCCCGGCCAGCCCTATTCCGCCGCGAATTACCCACAACACTAGGAGGCTGAACCATGTCAAATGAAACAACAATGATCTCCCGGCGCGGATTGCTCGCCAAACTGGGGATTCTCTTCAACGGATGCGTGGCGGCCGTCCTAGCATTTCCCGTCGGGCGATTTCTGTTGTCATCGATTACGCGGGGGCGCGCGAACGGCTATCTGGATTGGGTATCCCTCGGTCCTGTCGCTCAATTCCCGGAGGGCGAGACCCGGCTCGCCACTTTTCGCAATCCGCTGGTAATGCCAACGGACGGCAAGACCGTGGATACTCCCTGTTGGGTTCGGCGTATTGTAGGCGATCGATTCCAAGTCTTCGCCATCAACTGCGCGCATCTGGGGTGTCCGGTCCGCTGGTTTCCGCAATCCGGTCTGTTCATGTGCCCGTGTCATGGCGGGGCATACTATCGCGACGGTTCGCGCGCATCGGGCCCGCCAGAGCGTGGTCTTTTCGAATATCCGTATAAGGTGGAGAACGGTCTGATCACAATCCAGGCCGGCGAAATGCCCACTCCGGGGCCGAGCGCATCGCTGATGCGAAAGGAACCGAGATGCGGAGGATGCGCATGATCTCCCGGATCGGAAAATGGTTCGACCAGCGCCTGCAGCTCGCTGCGCCCATTCGCGAGGCGTCGGAACATCGGGTTCCGCGCAATACCGCGAGCTGGTTTTACGTTTTCGGCAGCGCCGCGTTGGTCATCTTCTGTCTGCAACTCGTGACCGGCATACTGCTGGCTCTGACTTATGTGCCCTCAGCTGGAGAGGCATGGAGTAGCCTCCAGGCGCTCAACCACAACATCGTACTGGGATGGTTTATCCGCGCGCTGCACGGCTGGGGCTCGAATTTCATGGTGGCGATTGTCTTGATCCACATGGTGCAGGTCTTTCTATTCGGCGCCTACAAGTTTCCCCGTGAACTCACCTGGGTCCTCGGCATCTTTCTCCTGCTCATGACGCTTGGGATGGCATTCAGCGGGCAGGTGCTGCGTTTCGATCAGGACGCATATTGGGGGCTGGGCATCGGCGCCTCGATCGCGAGCCGCATTCCCTTCGCCGGTCCCGCGATCGTGAAGTTGATGTTAGGTGGGCCAATTATTGCGGGGGCCACGCTCTCGCGATTCTTCGCCTTGCACGTTTTCGTGATCCCGGGCTTACTGATTGGTTTCGTATGCCTGCATGTGCTGATGGTGTTCAAGCTGGGCATCAACGAATGGCCAATGCCTGGGCGCATCGTTAAGCGAGCGACTTATATGACTGATTATCACGAGCTGACAAAGAACGATGGCGCTCCCTTCGTTCCGTACGCCATCTGGAAGGATATGTTTTTCGCGGCCTTCATTCTTCTGGCCGTCGCGGCCTGCGCATGGTGGTTCGGCCCGTTTGGGCCGTCCGGCCAGCCCGATCCTACGATCATTCAGACAGTGCCAAAACCAGACTTCTTCTTCCTGTGGCTTTACGCTTTGCTCTCGCTGCTGCCGCCTTCGCTCGAAACACCAGCCCTGATCATCGGTCCCGTCGTGATCATCGCCGGATTGCTCCTGCTGCCGTTCCTTTCCGGCGAAGGAGAAAAAAGCTGGAAACGGCGGCCAATCGCAGTTTTGACTGTGATGTTCATTGCCGTCACGCTCGGGACGTTCACGCACCTCGCCCAGTACGCGCCCTGGAGCCCACAGATGAATGCTTGGAGCGGCGCGCCGATACCCGCGCAATTCCTGCACGCCTCGACCGCGCTGGAGCGGCAAGGTGCGCTCGTCTTTCAAGTCAAACAGTGCCGTAATTGCCATTCCCTCGGAGGCGATGGAGGAAACCGCGGTCCAACACTCGACAGTGTTGCGCTGCGGCTGACGCAGGACCAACTCATCCGCCAGGTGATCCAGGGAGGCGGCAACATGCCTGCCTACGGCAATAATCTGAGTCCAGCGGAAACCACAGCGCTGGTGGCATTTCTCGAAACCTTGCATCCGGCAGGACAAGCGCCCGCGCGCGACGCTTCACGCGATCTAGCCGGAGAGCAATAGAGCGGTACCATGGCAGCCGTCATCCTGACACTCGTTATCATTTTCGCGGCAGCAATCTACTTGCGCGGGGCCATTCACTGTCGCGCGCTTCCGGTGTGGCGGATATGTAGTTTCTTTTTCGGACTGCTCGCGATTTGGATAGCCATGGTTTCGCCGGCTGCTTCAATGGACGGCCGCATGCTGACGGCCCACATGATCCAACACCTGCTGCTCATGACATTCGGTCCGCCTCTGATCTGGCTGGGCGAGCCACTCATCATGGTGCCGGCCAGACCCTGGCCTTTCCCGAGAGACCTCGGGAAAGTGCTCGGACATCCCGCGTTTTGTTGGATTGCTTCCGCTGCGGCCTTGATCGTATGGCATGTCCCGGCGATATTCCGGCTGGGAATGGATTCACCAACGTGGCATTTCATCGAACACGGCTCCTTCCTGGTGACCGGCCTCCTATTCTGGTGGCCCGTGATTCAGCCCTGGCCGTCGGTCGCAGTATGGCCGCGGTGGTCGATGCTTCTGTATCTGTTCCTTGCTACCGTGCCATGCGACGTCATCTCCGGCTTGCTTGTTTTCTCCGGTCGAGTCGTGTACCCAATGTATCTCTCCATGCCGCGAATGGGCGGCCTCTCGGCCCTCGAAGACCAGCAGTGCGCTGCAGCGCTGATGTGGACTTGCGTCACCGTTGTCTTCATGGTGGCGAGCACGATTATCGCGATGGAACTGCTCTCGCGGAAACTCCGAGCTCAGGAGGCCGTTTCCGTATGACGCATGCCGCGACCACGTTGATCAACCAGGTGTTGAATTGGACTTACGTTGCATTTCTGCCCACGATGCTCGTTGTTTTGGTAATCCAGTTACTGATCCACCGGAAAAACTAGGCCATGCGAGACTACCTTGAGTTGACGAAACCGCGAATCACGCTGCTCATCCTGATTTGCGCCGCGGTCGGCTACTGGTTCGGTTCCGGCGCTTCGTTCCACTTGATGATTTTGGCTCACGCTTTGTTCGGCACAGCATTGCTGGCGTCAGGCACCTCGGCACTCAACCAATGGTACGAGGTGGATTCGGATAGAAAGATGCACCGCACACGCCAGCGACCTCTTCCTGCCGGAAGGATCAAGTGCAGAAACGGGCTCATCTTCGGCCTATTGCTCTCGGTGACCGGCTTTGCCGACCTTTGGTACGGAACGAATCGGCTGGCGGCCGCTCTTGGTCTCTTCACTCTTCTCAGTTATCTATTGCTCTACACCCCCCTGAAGCAACGGTCGACGGCATGCACCACCGTGGGCGCGATCCCAGGCGCTGTGCCGCCCCTCATCGGGTACGCCGCCGCGGGCCATGGCATCGACGCCGGCGCGCTGGCGCTGTTCCTCATTCTCTTCGTCTGGCAATTTCCCCACTTCGACGCCATCGCTTGGATGTATCGGGATGATTATGCCCGCGGCGGCATCCGCATGCTGCCCGTCATAGATCGGGATGGCGAATCCACCGCCAGGCGTATTATGGTCTGCTCGCTTCTGCTGATCCCGATCAGCCTGTCGCCACTCTTCCTTGGAATGACGGGTGGGTGGTACGCTGCCGCCGCGATCGCCGGCGGACTCGGTGTGCTCTACTTCGGCGCGCGAATGAGACGTGAAAGAAGCGTGGCGCGTGCACACGCGCTGCTTCTCGCGACGGTCTTCTATCTACCCGCGTTACTCGGCGTGATGGTGTTGGATCGGACACCTTCGTTCTCGTTCGCATCATCCAACATTTCGATAACAACAACATCTTCATATCGATGAGTTGTCGATGGCCAACAGTAGAGGGAATATTCTGGTTGTGTTTTACTCTCGTGACGGCTCTGTGGAGGCGCTTACGAAGGCCGTGGCTGAACGGGCGCGCGAAGCCGGAGCCGAAGTGCGACTCCGTCGGGTGCCCGATATCGTTCCTCCGGCCGTGATGGCTCATGTTCCAGGCTGGGAGGATCGCAGCAAAAGGATGCTTGCTGAGCACGGAGCACCGACTCAGGCCGATACGGAATGGGCTAACGGTATCACATTTGGCACGCCGACGCGTTTTGGGAATACATCGGCGGAGCTGAAAGCGTTTATCGACGGCCTTGGAAGTCTGTGGTTTCAAGGTAAGCTGAATTGAAAAGCGGCAGGGCCTTTACATCGACGGGAGGACCGCACGGCGGGAATGGGACGACGTTGCTCTCTATTTACATCCCGATGGCGCATTTGGGGTTCATCATCGTACCGAACGGCTACACGCCCCCGAAGCTTTCCCAGGGTACGGGACGCCTTACGGATCGTCCTCGGTTTCCGTGCTGAACAGTGCACCGACCGCCGATGGCTTGAAGTCGCCAACCATTACGGTGAACGAATCACGCAGGTCGCGGCGGCACTGAAGGCCGCACAGTAGAGACCAAACACAGGCTCACGCCGTTCCTCGTCCTTAAGCGGCCGGTTCCGCCCCGGGACTGCGGCTCTCTAAAAAGCAGCCCCTGCGCCGGCCAAAAGTACCCTGAAATCCGAACGTCTTGCAGGTTGCCGGCTCAGGTTCATGCTTTTATGCACGCTCGAACCTGACCTCACTGATGTCGATGGAAACCATCAACATTTCCTTAATCGGCATGCGGTCAGGCCCGCGCGTGTAGGCGCGGCGCTTCGTCGGCAAATGAATTCCGTCCGCAACGACATAGTCTGACGTGAGTTGGGCGGCGGGAAAACCACCTGCAATATCCACGCTATAGTCGTGGCGACGCAGATGCAAATCGGTGTCGAAGAAGAACTCCTGAATGGGGCTGTGCGTCTCTATGGAGCCGGGAAATTGTGCCCGTAATACATGCCACGTTTCGGCACCCTCTCGCCACGGTTGGACTTCCTCGACATGTACACCGTCCATGGCTAGAAGGAAAGGCGTAGTGAGATAGGTCCAGAGCGCTTCGCCGTTGAAATAGGCCCGATGAAGAGCATCCCAAGGAGTGCTCATCTGATGACCGGCGAACGAATCTCTGGGTCCGTGTCGTTCCGAAACCAACGTACCGTCCAGTTTTTCGATTGCAATTCTGTCCGGCGTGAACATCGTACGCTGATCAGGTTTCCCAAACGGACATACGGACGACCGTTCTTCGTGCAGCCAGGCCGTCATACGGCGCGGGGTTTTGTCCTGTATCATTCCTTTCAGCGCAAAGAAGCCACCTCCGCTGACGATGGTCGCCTCGACCTTTTGGTAGTCCCGCCAGCGATCGATGCCACCATGAGCATCAAGAATTCTGCTGAGTAATTGGTTCATCCGGCCTCCCCACTTCTACTTCATGACCCTTGAAGTCACGCTGCGCGCGACCTCTTCCCTCTGCTCCTCCGGGTGTTTCCTGGTTTGTACGGACCTGCGCGGCCGAGATCCCGAGCGTTGCCCTGATCGATTCTCCGACGGTCCATGTTTCCCTGGGGCTTCGTAGCCGACGCGATGCACCGGATTCACGCGCTGTCAAAGCGGCGGCCAAATGCCTCACAAGATTACAGCAAAGCGAACCAGCAACACATCGGCGCGCCGTTGGTGTGCCGCCACCTCGGCTGTGAGCGGGTTCCAGATGTGCTGGTAACTCGGGATGATCCTGAGCGCCGGAGTGATCGCAAAATCGTAAAAGACTTCTAAACCCTTCTCGTTCTGGGTCCCGCTGCGACTTCCGATAAGCTGATTGAGATCTAGTTTCAAGACACTACTGATTCCGTTGTAATAAACCCCAGTTCCAAAATTGTCGTTCTTCCGAGAATTGAGAAGACCACTCGCAAACAGTGCCATGCTCCCATCGCGAGTAATTGTGTTGGTCTGCTGAGGGGCATAGCCGACCCGTCCAAATACTCCGATTCCACGAAGCGGTTGGCCGCTCCCGAGTTTGTGAGCGACCGCCTCGGAGTGATCCTTTACAAAGACATACTGAGACACGTTTCCTATCGTGACCCAGCTATCGGAGCTGTAGTTGATCGGCAGACCCTGAACTGAAGGACCGCCCAAGAGGGCACCGATGGCTTGCGAATTCGTACCGGGCGGCAACTGCCCGAACGGCGTTCTCAGATCGATTTTCGGTTTGTCGGTCCAATTGAACTGCGCCCAGGATTGGCCAGGCAAGCCGCCGATTTTATATGAGAAGATTGCGGTGCCATATAGGTTGACACGATCAAAGGCTTTCGTGGCGATGTTATCTGCCTTGCTATTGGGATCGAACACGCCCCCGAAAACGACCAATTTCTGTGATGGCGTCCACACTCCACCCGCTGCCAGCGAGGTCGTATTATAAAAATTGAGCGCCATCGGATTCTTGTTGAAGTTAAGATTTGCGAAGTCGTATTGGTAGCTGTTTCCGAATAAGGTCTGATCGCACATCGTGAGTACATTGATCCTGCCCACCAGTACGCTGAATTGTGGCGTCAGGGATTGCAAAAGAAAGTATTCCGTGGGAAGGACATCATGCACGAAGAAGGGACCTGGGAAAGCAAGCCCGGTATATTGAGGAACAGTGGAGCCCACAGCGAAAGTGTTTTGCGGCGAGGAGCTTCCATATCGGGACTCCAAGGTGACGTGGAACAGGCCGCCCGACCAGAGCCCAGCGCGCCCCGTGTCGATGTTGATTGAAAGCTGCGTGTTTTGTATGAACGCGCCGCCGGTTTTTAGACCGCCAGACGCCACATCCTGAAAGGCGCTTGTCAAATAGAGATCAATGAACACTCCGTGATGGGCTAGCTCTGTGCGAGTTCCTCCCCAGTCGCCACTGAGCTGAGTACGATGCCAGAAATCAGTTACGTCCGTTCCTGGCAGTCCGAATACCGGTCCGTTGTTGAAGTACGGCAACAGAGCAGCTGCTAGATTCGCCAAAGAGGCGTTTTTCGTCGGCACTGGCGCCCAAGCGTTTGCTTCAGGAGTGTCTTTGGATGAATCATCACGACTCGCGGTACTGAGCGGATTGGCTACCGGGTCCTCTCCCGTACCCAAAGTAGCGTCCTTCGTTTTCTCGGAAACGGAGGGGAGTTGTTCCGGCGGCATTTGGGCGCTGGCTGGCGTTGCGACGGCGATGATCAGTCCCAGAACAACGAAGAGCCCGGCGATCGAGAGAGACCTGCTGATACGACAGTCGCTGGTCAATCGATACACTGTCATGTGGTTTTCCTTGTGACTGAATCGCGGTTGGTCCTCAGCAGGCCCACCGGCTCATAACTCTTCGGAGCGGAACTGGATCTGCCTTTGTATCCAGCTCCGTCCGACCTTTAGTGCCTCGTGGGCCCGCTGCCTTTGCCAGGCAACAGTGTTGTTACCTGCGATCAGCCCGTCGACGTCCCCGCCCGAATTGGATTGTCAGGCAGCGAGCCATTCGGGTTTGCTCGAGCCCCGGGGGACAAGCACCGTCCTGAAGGAACCCGGGGTTTTGGACAAAACTACCTGTTCTGTCATGCCTTGATACGTTCCCAACGGAGTTTCGGCAGTGAAGAGATCAGGAGCCACGGCCTTGTGCTCGTCTGTAGAGCCGGCGGTCTGCCGCGCATAGGCCTTGTCGAATATACCCATCGAGAGCAGCCACAGCACGGTCCTGGTAAGGGAGACCACGACGCGATAGCTTCCCCCTTCCGTGGCACGTCGTCGCAGCGCCTCAAGAACACCGACGGTTGCGAGCCAACCCACAACGTTGTCGCAAATCGGGAGAATCGGCGGAGACGAAGGCTTAGCCGGTGTTCCCTCGATGGCAAACACGCCGGACACTGCTGCCCCGATCTCGTCGAAGCCAACCCAATTTGACCAGGGACCCCG
>Ga0335075_10008667_pt1 | contig 15562 bp, 14 predicted proteins | sample Lox_Sample_24_FD_206723 | JGI IMG/M metagenome (GOLD analysis project Ga0335075, IMG submission 206723) | Soil microbial communities from Loxahatchee National Wildlife Refuge, Florida, United States - Lox_Sample_2.4 | ecosystem: Environmental > Terrestrial > Soil > Wetlands | place: USA... | reverse complement strand
GCGCCGCCGCGTCCCAGGTCCAGCTGGTCGGGGTCGACGCGAACCCGAAGGCGACCGAGGTCGAGGACGTGCTGTCGTACTCGCAGCTGCACGGGATGACCTACCAGTGGCAGTACCTCACCGGGTCGCTGACGCAGCTGCAGAGCGTCTGGAAGGCCTACAGCGTCGGCGTGACCATCAGCCAGAACCAGACCGACCACGAGCCGGCCATCTTCGTCATCAACCAGCAGGGCAGGCTCGCGAAGCTCTACCTCACCCAGCTCGCCTACTCCGCCGTGCCGCAGCTCGGGCAGCTCCTCGCCAACGAGGTCTCCAGCCTGCTGCCCACCCATCCCGCGGTGCACTCGCACCTGTCCTACGCCACCGTCAACGGCATCACCCCGGCCACCGACAGCACCCTGCCCTCGGCCGGCGGCGGGTACGTGAGCCTCGGCCCCGGCCAGCCAGGCCAGGGCAGACCCCGGCTGTACCTCTTCTTCGCCACCTGGGACCAGGAGATCACCACCCTCGGCGGACAGCTCGACGCGCTCAACGCCTACCAGTCCGCCGCGGCCGCGGCCGGCCTCCCCGGGCTGACCGCGATCGACGAGGGCGGCGTCGAGCCCTCGGCGTCGGCGCTGCCCGGATTCCTCGCCACCCTGAAGCAGCCGCTGTCCTACCCGGTCGCCATCGACGGCAGCGGGCAGGCGGCGGACGGCTACGGAGTGCAGGGCGTGCCCTGGTTCGCGCTCACCTCGGCCGACGGAAAGGTCATCTGGTCCTGGGAAGTGTCCACCTCCGGCTGGCCGTCCCGCGCCAGCCTTGACCAGCACATACGGGCCGCGCTGAGCAAGAAGTGAAATCGACTACCGAGAGGAACTCTCAACCTATGACTGATCGAGCGGGTATCTCGCGCCGGGGTCTGGCGCCGGTCGCAGTCGCCGGCCTTACCGCTCTTCTGGCGGCCGGATGCGGCAATTCCGGCTCGGCCGCAGCGAAGTCCACTATGCCGATGTCGGCCACCCCGACCGCCGGCGTGAACGGCATGAGCGGGATGGACATGGGCTCCACCCCCGCCGCCGCCGGCAGTGCAGCCGCCAGCGCTGAGGCCGCGGCGGCCGGCGTTGTCAGCCCCGTGCCCACCCAGCAGCTGGGCACCTCGGTCTGGCAGGGGATGCGGATCACCGCGGACGCGATGACGCCGGTCCCGTTCCTCATCTACAACGGCACCACCATGCAGGAGGTCAAGCCAGCCAAGAACACTAGCTTCCACCTGATGGTGACGCTCAGCGACGCGCAGACGAACGTGGCGATCCCCTACGCCAGCGTGTGGGCGACCATCACGCAAGGCGGCAAGACCCCGTACGACGAGAGCCTGTGGCCGATGATCTCCCGGTACATGGGACCGCACTACGGCAACGACGTCGCCCTTCCCGGCGCCGGCGACTACCAGCTGACCCTGCTGATCTCGCCGCCGGTCTCCGCCCGCCACGTCGAATACGAGGACGTGTGGCTCAAGCCGCACAAGGCGACCTTCGCCTTCCACTGGAAGCCGACGGGATGACCGGCGCCCGGACGGTCACCCGCAGGCTCGCGTCTCTGAGCCGGCGCCGCCTGCTCCTCGGCGCCGGCGCCGCGGTCGGCCTGGGCGCGGCGGCCGGCGCCGAGGCCGGAATCCGCGAGGCGCGCAGCGCCGGCAAAGCCGCCGCCGCGCCCGTCCCCGACGTGCCGCCCGGTCCCCAGCCCGTCGGCCTGCCCGCCCGGCAGCACGCGTGGGACGCCTACCTCACGGTCGACCTCCAGGGCAACCCGGTATTGCCGAAGTTCGACCGTCTGCTGTTCTTCGACGTCATCGGCGACCCCTCGTGGACGTACGCGCGGCTGCTCGAAGCCGCGCTGCGCACGCTGGAGCGCACCTACCCGTGGCAGCCGTCGGGGCTGCTGTTCACCGCCGCCTGGGGCCCGCCCTATTTCCGGGACGTTCTCGGGATCCCCGCGCCGGTCCCGCCAGCGACGGCGCTTTCCGACTTCGAGCAGCCGATGATCGACGACTACCACCTGTGCCTCCACCTCGCCTCCGATGATGAGGCGCGGCTCGCGGCGGTCGAGGCCGCCCTCACCCGCGGCACGCCCCTCCCCTCCGCGAAGGCAAGCGGGCAGCTTGACATCTCCAGCGCGCTGCGCTTTCGGCAGTCCCGGACCGGGTTCACCGGAACCGGGCTGCCCGCCCGGAACCAGGACGTCAACGGTATCCCCGGCGGCCGGCCGGTGCCGAAGGACTCACCGCTTTTCATGGGGTTCAAGTCGGGCCTGCGCCGCAACCAGGCCAGCGAGGACGACGTGACGATCCCCGACGGCCGGTTCGCGGGCGGCACGACCATGCACGTCAGCTACATGCGGCTGCGGCTCGGCACCTGGTACGGTCAGCTGTCGCAGCCGGAGCGCGTAGCCCGCATGTACGCGCCGCAGGTCACGCCCAAGCAGGTGAGCGAGTTCACCACCGACGCGGAAAGCGACCCCGACCTGCTCGGCCAGGCGATCACCCGCTACGGCGTGATCGGGCACGCCCAGACCTGCGCCCGGGCCCGCCGTAACGGCAACCCGATCATCCTCCGCCGTGACTTCGACACCACCGACGGCGGCCTGGCCGGCCTGCACTTCGTCTCGCTCCAGCGCACCATCGCGGACTTCGTCACCACCAGGACCGCGATGAACGCGACCAGCGCGCAACTACAGAACCCGTCGATCACCGACACCGTCAACAACGGCATCAACGAGTTCATCTTCGTCCTCAGCCGCGGCAACTACGTGGTACCCGCCCGCAGCCAGCGCTCATTCCCGCTACTCTCGCCAGGCGCCTAGGACGGGACCGGCGCTGTCACGCCCGGCAACACTCGGAATCGCTCATGAAGGCGCGTCTCCCGGTCCGTAGTGGCGGGTGATGATCTCGAGGAGATGCCCGTCGGGATCCCGGCAGTACACGCCTCGCGCCGTCGTTGTGGTTGACCTCGCCTTTGCCACTGAGCCCGGGGTTCGCCCAGTGGTCCTGCCCGCAGCACCGCGAAGAACTCGGTCACGCCGGCGATCACGGCCACGATGCTGGGCGGGAAGGTCCCAGCCTAACGAATGCAGCAATCATCTCCAGTAACCGGCGAGATGCCCAGGAAGCGCATCGCCAGTTCGCGCCGCTCCCGTTCCAGCGAGCATGGTTCCGCCGGTGCCAGCACAGGCGCGGACCCGGGGCGCGGCAGGGCTGCGTCGGCGGCATCTCCGGCATCGGCGGCGGCTCGATTCTGGCCCCCGTCCTCATCGGGACCGGATGCCCGCCCAAGGAAGTCGCCCCGGCCGCCCTGGCGTCCACCTTCGTGACCTCGATAGCAGGACTTATTGCCCTCCTGATCCTCTCGGCCCATCACCACGGGCGGGTTGCCCCCGACTGGCCGACCGGCATAGCGCAGGGCGTCGGCGGACTGGCAGACTCGTACACCGGCGCCGGATCCAGCGCCACCTCCCTGACACGGTGATCCGCCGCGCGATGGGCCTCCTCGTGATCGCTGTCGATCCGGCGCGCGGCGTCGCCCTCGCGCGTAAGTCGCCGGATTTGCCGCGTCCCTGCTGGCCTGATGCGCCGACATTCCACTGGCGCGCCTATTGTTGGGGGATGACTCCGGATGCCCCCGAAGCAGTAGGCCACGAGCTCATCGATGATGTGCTGGCCCGTATGCGTGAGCAGGGCGCCCGCGTCACCTCGGCGCGGCGGCTGCTGCTCAGCGTGCTGCTGGAAAGCCACGGCCACCGCAGCGCCGAGGAGCTTGCCGCCGATGTCCAGGCGCGCGCGCCCGAGGTCAACCTGTCGACCATTTACCGGAACCTGGAAGAGCTGGAGCGGCTGAAGATCGTCGACCGGACGCATCTCGGCCACGGCCCGGCCACGTATCACCTGGCGACAGCCACCCACGGCCACCTGGTCTGCGAGCGCTGCGGCTCGATGACCGAGGTTCCCGACATTCTGTTCGACGACCTTGCCGAGACGACACGCCGGGACTACGGCTTCGTGATCGACCCGCACCGGTTCGCCGTCATCGGAATCTGCACCAACTGCCAGTGACGGCCTGCGCCGGGCGGGCATGAGCGGCCCTGGAACGGGGGACAACGATGGCGTCGGCGTGCAACAGCCCTCTGCCGCGTAGCCGCAGGTGCCAGTATCTTGCAATAGCGCGGAGTACGCAAGTACCCTTCCTGGCATGCGGGATGTGGCTTGGGATCCCGGGGCCGGCGCGGGCCCGGCGGCGGAGCGTGACGCGGTCGACGCAGTGCTCGCCCGGCTGCGCGAACGGGGCGGCCGGGCCACGCCGGGGCGGCGGCTGCTGCTGAGCGCCCTGTTCAGGGACCGTCGGCACCGCAGCGCCGAGGACTTGGCCGCCGAGGTTAAGGCGCGGGCCCCGGATGTTAACCGGAGCACCATCTACCGCAACCTCGAGGAGCTCGTGCGGCTGAGGGTGGTCGACCGGGCCTACATAGGAAGCGGCCCCGCGGCCTACCACCTGGCCTCGGTCGCGCACGGCCATCTGGTGTGCGAGACGTGCGGGTCGATCACGGAGGTCCCTGACGAACTGTTCGGCGGCCTCGCCCGCAGCGTCGACGAGCGCTACGGGTTCGCGGTGGATCCGCACCACTTCGCCGTGGCTGGCCGTTGCGCCGACTGCCAGTGACCGCAGCCTGCCGCACCGGCATGGCCAGCCCCGTCGGCTGCAAGGCGGACGCAGGTAACAGGATTGCTTTCATACAAGAAGGTCCTACTTGCATGTCATTCGCATCTGTGGCTACGCTCTTAACGATCCCGCCGGGGGTCCGGGGCGCCCCTGCGCGGCCCCGCCAGGTGAGGGGAGCAGGCATTGGCCACGGAGACCGCCGCGCCGAAGCTGCGAATGACGACCATGCTCAGGCAGTCGTTCAAGGCCATGACGCCCGAGGAGCGCTTCCGGGTCATCGGCATGTATTCCGTGATCGTGTTCCTGCACGCGCTCGGGTTCTTCGTCTTCATCGTGTTCGTGGTTCCGGCCCACTACAAGGGCCTGGGCATCGGGCTGAGCCTGACCGCCTACACCCTCGGACTGCGGCACGCGTTCGACGCCGACCACATCTCCGCCATCGACAACACCACCCGCAAGGTGATGAACGAGCGGCAGGGCACCGACCAACCCCGGCCGTTCGCGTTCGGGTTCTTCTTCTCCCTCGGCCACTCCACCATCGTCGTCGCGATCGGGGTCGGCATCATCATCGCCGAGAAGACCGTCTTCGCCGCCGTCTCCAACGACGGGTCGGGCCTGGAGCAGTTCGGCGGCCTGTTCGGCACGGTCGTCTCCGCCTCGTTCCTGTTCCTGATCGGCCTGCTCAACCTGATCATCCTGGGCGGGATCGTCAAGGTGTTCCGGTCGATGCGGCGCGGCCAGTACGACGAGGCGGAGCTGGAGCGCCAGCTGGAGAACCGCGGCTTCTTCTACCGCTTCTTCGGCCGCTGGATGAAGGCCATCACCAAGGAATGGCAGATGTACCCGGTCGGGGTCGTCTTCGGCATGGGCTTCGACACGGCGACCGAGGTCGCGCTGCTCGCCACCACCGCGCTGCTCGCCTCTCAGCACATCCCGTGGTACGCGATCATGTGCCTGCCGATCCTGTTCACCGCCGGGATGACCTTGATGGATACCACCGACGGCCTGTTCATGAACCTCGCCTACGGCTGGGCGTTCTTCAACCCGGTCCGCAAGGTGTACTACAACCTCTCGATCACCGGCCTCTCCGTCGCGATCTGCTTCTTCATCGGGGGGATCGAAGTGCTCGGCCTCCTGCCGGCCGAGATCCACAGCATGCCGCAGGACGGCTTCTGGGGGTTCATGGAGAACTTCGACATCAACAAGGCCGGCTTCGTCATCGTCGGCATGTTCATCGTCACCTGGGCGGCGGCCATCCTCGTCTGGCGCTACGGCCACATCGAGGAGAGATGGTCCGCCCGCCTGCAGGGCGTCGGCCCGGTCGCCCAGGACGAGGCCGAAGAGCTGATCATGACCAGAACCGACGAGGAAGAGCGCACCAGGGGCAGCCAGCACCTGCCCGGTGAAAGCACGGCGTGAGCTCCGACGTCACTCGCGATATCCGCGGCTACTGGGACGAGGACGCCCGCCATCTCGCGCCCCTCGCGGACACCGACCCGGCGGTACGGCAGTCCTGCCCGAATACCCGGAGTTCAACGGCGCGCTGACCGCCCTTCCGCGCCTTTCCGCCGGGCAACTGTCCGGCTGACAGACCCCCCCGCCCCGGAACCGGGCCTTCGTGAAGGCAGGCGGGCGCCGTGGGTATTGCCACGGGAGTTGTCGTAGGTGGCCGCGGCGTGCGCGGCCACTTCCTCGCGGCGGACCCGGCGCGGGGGAGGGCCGCCGGGGGTCGCTGCCCCGGGCAAGGTCGAAGCATGCGAGCGGGATCGCCGGCAGCGAGGTCGACGGGTCGGGCAGCACGGCGTAGGTGAGGACGATCGAGCCGTCGGTCTGGTGGCGCCGGTTTGCAGCGTGGACCGCTGTCGGGCCGGCCTGGTCGACTGGGGGCATCGCGATCCGGCCGGCGGCGTCGTCCGGGCTTTCGGCCGCGCCCAGTCGCCCGGTCGCCGGCGGTAGGCGAGCCGGCCGCCCGGCTGGCAGCGGAGCAGGTAAACCTCGACCGACACGCGCCGTCCGGGCGCCCCGTCGGCCGCTCCCGGCCTCGCCGTCGGCCGGGAACCCAGCTGTATAAGAGTTGCAAGTGCTAGGTACTTGCGGCACCTGTATGAGGTTAGCCCGCGAACGGGCAGCTCGCGGTGGTTGGCCCCAGGTCAGCGGGTTCGGGTCATCAGCAGCCGGGTGGTGCCGTCCCTGGTGCTGGGGACCAGGCGGGCAGTGTGCCAGCCGCGGCTGCGGTACAGGCCGAGAGCGGGCCGGGCGGCCGGGTGGGTGGCCAGCCACCGCCGCTGCGGCCCGGATACGGCCAGGATGGCGTCGTGCAGGGCCGCGCCGGCCCCGCGTCCCCGGGCCGACGGCCGGACGGCGAGCTCGCAGAGCTCGAACGGGGGGATGCAGCCCGGCTCCGGCTGGTACCCGCCGAGGACCGCCGGGTGCCAGCCGGGCAGGCCGTAGGCGAAGCCGGCCAGGCCCGGGCCCGTGGGCGCGAGAGCGATGGCGAGCACGAACGAGCCGTGCCGGGCGGAGGACAGCATCTGGTCGACCGCCCGGCCGGCCTGGTCAGCGGTCTCGTTCCAGGGCGGCCCCGCGAACGCCGCCGCCGCGATCTCCGCCAGCGCGGGCGCGAGCCCTTCGGCGGCCATGGCCGCGGCCGCCCCGGCGAGGGCGAACACCTCGGCCCGGCCGTGGCGGGCTGTCTCCGTTCGCGGGGCGGCGGCTGGGGCGGGCGTCATAGCCGGGCCTGGCGTCTGGTTAGGCGTTCGGGCTGCCGGCCGCGGCGGCGTAGCGCGCGGCGACGTCGGGCCAGTTGACGAGATCCCACAGCCGTTGCACGTAGTCAGGGCGGACGTTGCGGTATTGCAGGTAGTAGGCGTGCTCCCAGGCATCGAAGACCAGCAGCGGGACGGTGCCCTGGCCGACGTTGCCGTGGTGGTCGTAGACCTGCTCGATGATCAGCCGGCGCGACAGCGGCTCGTATCCCAGGACCCCCCACCCGAGCCCTGCACCCCGCTGGTCGCGGTGGACAGCCGCTTGCTGAACGCCTCGAACTACCCGAAGTACTCGTCGATCGCGGCGGCCGGCTCGCCGCCGGGCCTGCCGCCGCCGTCGGGCGAGAGGTTCTGCCAGAAGATCGAGTGCAGCACGTGCCCGGACAGGTTGAACGCGAGCGTCTTCTCCAGCCCGACCGTGGCGACTGGGCTGGCCGACTCCCCGGCCTCGGCGAGCTGGTCGAGGGTATCGTTGGCGCCCTTGACGTAGGCGGCATGGTGCTTATCGTGATGCAGCTCCAGGATCTCGCCCGTCATCGCCGGCTCCAGCGCGCTGTAGTCGTAGGGAAGATCCGACAGGCTGTAAACGGCCATCATCAGCTCCTTTGTCCGCCGTCGCGGCCACCGAGCCCGCCACAGCTATCGCCTATAGTTTTTACCTGCAAATTACTCGCAACTATACGGGTGCCGGGCTCGCTGTGCACGCCCGGGCGCGACTGGCCATTCGGCGCCCTCGCTGACGTCTGGCGGAGCGGCCAGGACCGGTCCTCGCGGGCGCGAGGCGTTATGGCGGGCGAGTCGGCGGACCGGCACGTGGCAGTGCTCGCCGCGCTCGCCCACGACAACCTCATCCACAGCGTCAGATGAGGTCCCAGGGCACGGGCGCCAGTGAAGCACCCGCCAGTGGGCCCAGCCTGGGTTTGCCAGGAGGAATCACGAAGCGTGTCGACCGCTCAGGCACGGACCTGGACCACAGACCGCGCCGGACGCTTACACCTTTGCCGACGGTGCCCCACGACCTGTTTCGACTGCGTCTTCGGCGTCCTCGATACAGTGGTCTAGACCAATACACATCCATGTTTGCTCCATGTTTGCTCGGATGCCCCGGTACGGTCCGGCACAATCCGGTATCCGCAGTGAGGCACGGATGCGGGCGACCGGACAAAATGGCAGCTCCCGGCACGTGGTAGCATCGTTTGACAGCAGTTCAAGAAGAAGAAACGAACAGAGCAGCGGACTCTTAATCCGCGGGTTCGGGGTTCAAGTCCCTGGCGGCGCACCCGGTCTGATCTGGCCGTTTAGCCTGAAGGCTAAACGGCTTTCGTCATTGTGGGGCATGGATGGGGCATTCCTGGGTCACACGCGGGCGCCCCGCCCGTCGACGACGCGCCCGCGCCATTGGCCGGGAGTTCCTATGTGACAGCCTGTTGAGCTGTGGGAACTCACATCTGGCAGTAGCCGGGGCGGTGATGACGGCCGGGATGTCGGGCTGAGCGCGGTGCTCAGCCGGGGATGTTGACGTCGAGGCTGAAGTTGAAGTTCCCCACGCCGTGGCGGCCCAGGCCCACCATCACCAGGCCCGTTCCCTCCAGCCAACGAGCCATCGCCAGGGGGCCGGCGTCCAGCGGGCGCAGCCCGAGGCTGCTGATGAACGCAGAAACGCTCCCCTTGGCCGGCGCGTCATCGCCGGCGATCAGCACATCCAGTCTGCGGTCCTGGGCCAGGGCGTTGCCGAAGACGGCATTGAACGCCTTCACCACATGGGCGCTGGCGGGGGCGGCCTTGGCGATGTCCTGCGCAGCGGACGTGCCCTCGGGGGTGGCCAGCCCAGTGCCGCCGGGGTCGGGGTCGTTGGACATGTCGACGATGATCTTTCCGGCCAGCGCGTCCCCGTACTGAGTGACGACGGGCACGCAGGCGGCGTACTTCACCGCGAGGAGAACGATGTCACCGGCCGGGACAGCGCCGAATGTCCCGGCCGTCGCGCTGGCGCCGAGCGCCTTGGCCAGGGCCGCGGCCTTAGCCGCGTCGCGACCGCTGATCTCGACGGTGTTGCCGCCTGCGACCGCCTTGGCGCCAATGAGGCGGGCCATGTTTCCCGGTCCGATGATGCTGATGGTTCTCATGACGTACCTGCTTCCCTTGTTCGAGAGAGAGGAGGTTGATTTAGCAACCGTCCATGTCCTGGTTTTGGCTTTTCGCCTGTGTGGTTTGCGGCTGGGTCCGGCCCAGGCCCGTCAGCCGCGCTCACTCCGGCGGCTGTCAGCGGCCAGGGCGGCAGCGGGCTTTCCGCTGTCTTGACCGCTATCCTGCGGTGCTACCTGCGGCGGGGGGACGAAGTCGCGACGCCGGATGAGCGCGTAGCTGAGGACGGCGGACGCCAGCGCCACGCATGCGCCGATGACGAGGATGTCGTTGAGGGCCGCCGCGTATCCGGCTCGGCCGACCCCGAGCCTCGCGGTGAAGACCGAGCCGAGCACCGCGATCCCCGCCGCAAGTCCCACCTGTCGGAACGTGATGTTGATGCCCGAGGCCATCCCTGCCCGCGAGACCGGGACGACGCCGACGGCGGTGGACGCCAACGGCACCGTCACCATGCCGATTCCCGCGCCAGCGACGATCATGCCGGGTAGCAGGTGCGTCCAGCCACTGGCGGCCGAGACGCCGTGCATCAGCCAGATTCCCGCGCTGACGAGAACGAACCCGGTGCCGATCATCAGGCGCGCCGGCACGGCGTGGGTTAGCCGGCCGGCCACGGTGGAGGAGACGAACATGGGGGCCGTCAGGGCCACGAACCGCAAGCCGGTCTGCGCGGCCGAATAACCCAGTTCCTCCTGCACGTACAGCACGAGGTAGGTGAAAAGCGAGTAAATGGAGGCGTTGAGCCCGAATGCGGCGAGCAGCCCGCCAGTGAACGTGGGCTTGCGGAACAGTGTGAGGTCCAGCATGGGCCGCTGCTGGGTGATCTCGGCGACGAGGAAGGCGGCGAGCAGCGCCCCGGCGCCGGCCAGGCTGCCGTAGACCCTCGGAAGGTCCCAGCCGTCGGAGGAGCTGATCAGACCGTAGATCAACAGCCCCAGGGCACCGGTGAAAGTGATCAGGCCCGTCCAGTCGAGCCGCACGGCCTCGGGATCCCTGGACTCGTCCACCTTCATCAGCGTCACGGCGATGGTGGCGACGCCGATCGGAATGTTGACGAAGAAGATCCACCGCCAGCTGATGCCGCTGGTCAGGAATCCTCCGAGAACCGGCCCGAGTGCGGCCCCGATGCCCAGCACCGCACCGTAGATGCCGAAGGCCGTCCCTCGCTCTTTGCGCTCTGCGCCGTGGAACGCGTGGCCGATCAGCGCGAGCGAGGTGGCGTATACGACGGTTCCGCCGAGCCCTTGAACGATCCGTGCGACGACCAGGAATACCGGGTCGGTGGCCAGGCCGCACAAGAGCGAGCCGAAGACGAACAGGGCGGTCCCTGCCACGTAGAGCCGCCTCCGTCCCCACCGGTCGGCGAGCGATCCTGCGGTCAGCAGCCCGGCCGCGAGCACCAGCGCGTACGCGTCGATGATCCACTGCAGGTCTGGCAGCGACGAGTGGAAGTCCTGCCCGATGTTAGGCAGTGCGACGTTCACGATTGTGATGTCAAGTACCAGCATGAAAACGCCGGCCACGACCGCCGCCAGCGTCCACCACTTCCGAGTCATCAGACGAGTCCCTTCTGTCATGCGAAAACACGCTGTCTCCCGAGCGACCCTCAACTTATGATCCGCAAGACAAACTGTCAATGATCCAAACTATTAGTGATAGTGCTAGTTTGGCTTGCTGACGACTGACTGCTACTGTGGGATCGTGACCGGCATCGACGCACGCGCAGACGCGCCCCCGGCGGCTGCCGGGCCGCCGATCGAAGACAGGCTGGCCACCCTGACCGGCTATCTGGCGCAGCTGGCGGCCGCGCGCGCAGAGCAGCTGGCCCGGGCAGCTTTCCCGTCCGGACGGGACATGCGCGACCTCGCGATGCTGAGCTTGCTCGCCGAGGGGCCGCTCTCCCAGGCTCGGCTCGGGGACCTCGTCGGGGTGAACCGAACCGTCATGATCACCGTGGTGGGCCGTCTGGAAGAGGCGGGCCTTGTGCTCCGCCAGCGAGATCGAGCCGACCGACGGCGGTACGCGCTTGCCATCACACCCGACGGCAGGACCCTGCTCGCCGCAATGCAGACTGCGGCCCGGCAGGCCGACAGCGCCCTCATGGCCCCACTGAGCGCTGCTCAGCGGCAGCGGCTGAAGAACGCCTTGCTGCAGCTCCAGCCGGACCTGACAGGCACGCTTCCCGACTCACTGACCAGCCTGGCCGGATTCCTGCTCGGCCGGGCCAACCGCTGGCTGCGCGGGCGGCGTGAGGACGCGATGCGCGGCCTCGGCCTAGAGCCTCGATGCGTCCGGATGCTGGTACCGCTCGACTCCGCGCAGCCGTGTACGCAGGAGCAGCTGGCCAGGCGGATGGACGTCACTAGTCCGACGATTGTGCAGTCCGTCGATGAACTGCACGACTCAGGACTGATCACTCGCGACCGCAATCCCGACGACCGGCGCGAGCACGTGCTCCGGTTGACCGGCGACGGCCGCGATTACCTGAACCGAGCGCTCACAGCGGAAGACGGCGCACAGGACCTGCTCGCCATCCGGCTCGGCGCCGACGAAATCACGCACCTCAACGAATCACTGACCCTCATCCTGAACGCATCCTGACCAGCGGGTCACGGACGAGGCGGCCAGGCCTTGAGGCCGGTCGGGCCGGCCGCGGCGGCGCGGACCGGCGCCAAGGCGCGGTGCCGCTGAGCAGCGGTTGCCTGGAAGCTGGCCCTGAGCTGCGATGCCCGGGACCGGTTTCCCTCGAGGATGAAACGGCCGGACGGGTGCCAGACATGTGGTGAGGAGAAGCACCAGTCCAGCACGAGAGGAATCCAGTGCCTTCTTATCGTTCATGGCCGTCTGGCCGGTGGTGCGGGTGAGCGGATGACCGACGACCTGCGAGGGCGGTTCGAGCAGGTGTACGCCGTCCACCACGCCGCCATCCTCGGCTACGCGCTGCGCCGCACTGGCAGCGCCGACGACGCGGCCGACGTCATCGCCGAGACCTTCCTCACCGCCTGGCGGCGAATCGACGACATCCCGGCCGGAGAGGCCGCCAGGCCGTGGCTATACGGGGTCGCCCGAAAAGTGCTGGCCAACCAGCGCCGCGGCGAGCAGCGCCGCACAGCGCTGGGCGAGCGGCTCCGGTCCGAACTGGCGACCGAGCCGTACCATCGCGACCCGCCGCCCGGCCTCGAAGGGGTGGCGGTCGCGCTCGGCCGTCTCGGCGACGCCGACCGCGAGATCCTCACGCTGGCCGGCTGGGAAGGCCTCGACGCCGGCCAGATCGCCGTCGTCATCGGCTGTTCCCGCAACGCCGCCCGCATCCGCCTGCACCGCGCCCGGCGTCGGTTCGCCGCCGCGCTCCACGACACCAGCACCGCATTCGCGCCCGAGTTGATCAGAGGGAACTCATGAACGACGACACACTCCTGTCCCGCCTCGCACCAGTCACCGACGAGCAGGCCTCGGCCATGGTCAGCCGGCTGGCCCTGGGCGAGCTGGCCGAGGACATCGTCCGCACGGCGCCGCATCAGCCTCCGGCTTCCCCCGCCCGCCGCCAGGCGCGGCCCGTCAGCCGGACGCCGCCCGTCAGCCGGACGCGGCGCAGGCTGACCTGGGCCGCCGCCTCGGCGCTGGCGACCGGGGTGGCGGCGGCGGTGGCCGTCACGGCCTGGGGCGGGCAGCCGGCCCCGGCCGGGAACACCGCGCAGAACGCGACACCCGGATCGAGCCCGAAGCCGGACCCGGCCTCCTCGACCACGCTGACCGCGTGGACCGTGACCGAGAACCCCGACGGGACGCTGAAGGTCACCATCCGGGAGATGAAGGACCCATCAGGCCTGCAGGCCACGCTCCGGGCAGACGGCGCGCGGGTCGTCGTGACCGCCTCACTGGCCTGGCCTCACGCCTGCAGCGAGTGGCGGGACGGCAGCTACCAGATGGGCGACCAGGTGGTGCAGACCGAGAACCGCACCGGCCTGCCGTCCGCCGACGGCACCGAATTCCTCATCAAGCCGTCGGCCATACCGGCCGGGGCGCTGCTCTGGATCGGCCTTAGCCAGACCGGCAAGCCGAACGGGGTCTACGGGCCGCCCGGGCCCATGGGCTTTGGCTACCTGACGGCGGGGCAGGCCTGCGCTCGATCGTGAGCAGGGCCGCCTGGCCGCCCGGGGTTCGCAGGCCGGGCGGCCAGGGACCCGGACGAGTCAACGGCCGGACCGGCCAGGTGAACCGCTCCGGCCCGGTTCGAGTCACCACGATCCGGATACCTTGTCCGGACAACTTGACCGACGCGGCGCTACCCGATGTCCCTGACAGCGTGTAGCGTTGCCTCGTCGGGGCCAGCCCGGCGCGCGGCACGGGTTGCGGCGCCGGTCCGGGCGTCGGCTCTGATGCGGCCGGGAAGATCACGATGAGCGCGACTCCGACGGCCTCAAGCCCACCGCCGAGCTGGAGACTGGGACCCGCACTTGCCTTCGATCACACGACGTACTCCCGATGCCGGGCGGCGCGCCCCGGCCGAGGCGGAGATCCTGGCCGCGACCCGGCGCCTGCTGACCGGCAGCGCGAACTTCACCGAGATCGGAGTGCAGCAGATCTGCGCCGAGGCCGGCGTCGCCCGCTCAACCTTCTACACCCACTTCCGCGACAAAGCCGACCTGCTCATGCGGCTGGCCACCACGATGGTGGCCGCGTCCTTCGACGTAGCCTCCGCCTGGGAGCCGACCGACGGCCCCGACGGCCTCGCGAATACCTTCCTGCAGGTGATCGGGGTCTACCGGGAGCACATCGGCGTTGTCCGGGCGGTCGCCGAGGTCGGCGGCTACGACGCGACCGTCCGCGCCTTCTGGCACGATCGATTGGACCGGTTCAGGGACCGGACGATCGCGGTGCTTCGCGCTGAGCAAGACGCGGGCCGCAGCCCCGCGAGCGTTGGCCTGGCCAGCGCCAGCCAGATCATCGTCATCGGCGGCGAGCGGGCCATCTTCGATCACGTTACCGACGCGGGCTCAGACGACGATGCCGCATTCGCCCGCGAGCTGGCCCTGACCTGGTGGTACGGCGTCTATCGACGCCCTGTCGGCTAGCGGGCGAAGGGCCTCGGACGGCACGGCTCAGCGCAGGTGCTTGATGACCTCAGCGAACGCGCTCATGTGCGGCTCCAGGACGCTGATGTAGCTGGTACCGAACGTTTCGCGGTACCGCAGCAGGCGGTCCGCGATCTCGCGCGGTGCACCGACCAGCACCCCGGGCACCTGCACCAGCTGATCGTCTTCCAGGCCGCTGGCACTACGGATGATCGACAGGTCAACCTCGTCCGCGCTCGCGCCGACGGCCGCGACGAACAGGTTCAGCTCAACGTCGTCGATGCGGTCCCCGGCGGCCTCGCGCAGCAGCCGGACCCGGCGGGCCAGCGCGTCCTCCGGGGCGGTCCCCGGTGCAAGCCCGGCCATGACGGAGAAGCTGAAGATGTCTGCCTGCCGGGCGCCGAGACGGATCATGCGCTCACCCGAGCCCGACAGCATGACCGGCGGCACGGGCTTGTCGGCCTCCGCGGCCAGCAGCGCCCGCGTCTGAGTCAGGGTCTTCTCCAGCTCCCTGAGCCGCTCCCCGCCGGTTCCGAATGGGGCACCCACGGCCTCAAACTCGGCCGGGACATAACCCGCACCGAGCCCAAGCTCGAGGCGCCCGTCGGTGAGACGGTACACGTCGGCGACATCCCGGGCCAGATAGGCGGGGCTGTGCACACCGGCGTTGAGCACGTACGTGCCAAGCCGCATGCTGGTCACGTCAGCCGCGGCCACCAGCGCCGGGAAGGGCGCGGCGGTGCCCAAGTGGTCGGGTACCTGAAGTACGTCGAAGCCGAGGCTCTCCGCCTTGCGCACGCGGTCATGCCAGGACGACCGGGATCCGACATTGAGCAGAGAGACGCCGAAACGGAACGGGCGGGTAGTCATGAAGCCTCCAAGACATGCC
>Ga0335075_10008666_pt1 | contig 15562 bp, 17 predicted proteins | sample Lox_Sample_24_FD_206723 | JGI IMG/M metagenome (GOLD analysis project Ga0335075, IMG submission 206723) | Soil microbial communities from Loxahatchee National Wildlife Refuge, Florida, United States - Lox_Sample_2.4 | ecosystem: Environmental > Terrestrial > Soil > Wetlands | place: USA... | reverse complement strand
GCACGCCGCCCACGGTCTTCCAGCCGTGCGAAGCCAGCAGCGCCTCAGCCTTCGACGGGTCGTAGGGGTAGGGGCCCTGGCCGCCGTTCTCGGTCATGTCCGAGGAGATGAACGGGTTGCCGGCCGACGGCTCCGGCGGCACGCCCGCAGTGGTCGGGTACGAGTAGCCGCGGCCGACCGACGATGACATCGACTTCTGGTTGTCCAGCTCCATCAGCGCCTGCCGGAAGTACAGCTGCTTCAACGTCGGCCCCAAGGTCGGGTTGTTGAAGTTGATCAAGGCGTAGCCGATGCCGTACTCGTAAGCCGGCTCGAGGCCGTACCCGGCCGATGCCAGCGGGTTCGATGGCGGCACGAAGCCCTTGCCGGCCGATGCCAGGTCCGTGCTCGGCACGGCGACGTTCGGGCCGTCACTGCTCAGCGCACCGGTCCGCAGGCCGGTGTACACAGCGGTGTCACTGGTGTACTCCACGAACTTCAGCGTGACCGCGGCCTTCGGGCTGCCGGAGTAATCCGGGTTCGGCTTCATCAGGTAGTTGCCGTCTACGTTGAAGGAGTCCAGCTTGTACGGGCCGTCCACGACCTTCCACAGCGGGCTGGTCGCATACGTGGCGGTGTTCTTGTTCTGCGTGTTCAAGAACGTGTACACGGCCTTGCACTTGGCCCAGCCATCGGCTGCGCTGTCGGTCGCGCACCCGCCGCTGCCCGGAGCACCGGTCAGGCTCGTCACGTCCCACGCCAGCGGGAACGGATCGAGGATCGCCAGCTGGTTGTAGGTGAACCAGGTGCTGCCGTAAGCCTGCTTGAGTTGGAGCGTCACCTGGTCCGGCCCGGTCGCCTTATACGACGACATGTTGTCGGGCAGCAGGCCCGGTGTGTATGCGGCGTAAGTGGTCTTCTCCGCCTCCAGCAAGTTGAGGAAGAAGATCAAGTCTTCGGCGTCGACTTTCGTGCCGTTGGACCACTTCCAGCCCTTGAGGTTGATGACAACGGTCTTGCCGCCGTTCTTGTAGACCGGCGCGTCCGCCGGCGACAGTGCGTAGTCAACCGTTACGTTTGTGTTGCTGTTGCCGCCGAAGGCGTACAGCGGAAGGAACATCTCCCACTCGAAGTCCTCGAGGTCGGCCACGCTGTAGCACTGGGTTCCCTCGAAGATGTCGATGCAGTTCGGCCCGGTGCCGGTGACGATCGGCAGAGTCGCCACCGCGTTCTTGACCGAGGTGGTCGAGCTTGGGCTGCCTGAGCTGCTGGAGCCGCACCCCGCGGCCAGCAATGCGGTAGCCGCTACCGCAGCGACCCCCGCGACGCCTATTTTGCCTCTGCGCTGAAACATCTGCACACACACTCCTCTGGGTTTGAACGACGCCTAAAGAACCGCCTTCCTGGTCCTTGAGCCACGGGCAGAACTCATAACAGTGGCTTATCGGACGAGCGCCGATGATGACTAGACAGATTCGGCCACGTAAGCATCGCAACCCGGTAACGCTGCGGGGCCTTGACGTCTGTGAGCGGGCAGGATCGTACGCGGCGTCAACCACGGTAGTGGCGACTAGGAGGTAAATGTGATGTCCAGCGATTCCGAATGGCCGGATGACCGGCGCAACACCATCAGCGACCTGCAGGCTGCCACGGACCGCGGTGAGCGATGGTCGATGCTTACCAGCTATGACGTGCTCACCGCGGGCATCTTCGAGCGCGCCGGGGTCCGCGCGCTGCTCGTCGGGGACACCAGTGCAGAACTGGTGTTTGGCTATAGCAGCACGCTGCCGGTCACGATGGCCGAGCTCATCAGTATGACCAGGGCCGTCGTGGCCGGAACAAGGACAGCCCTGGTAGTGGCCGACCTGCCCTTCGGCAGCTACCAGGCCGGGCCGGAGGTGGCACTGGCCAACGCAGTCAGGCACCTCAAGGAAGGTGGCGCGCAAGCAGTCAAGCTGGAGGGAGGAAGCCGGGTGCTGCCCCAGGTCCGGGCCCTGGTCGGCGCGGGCATACCGGTGATGGGCCATCTCGGGCTGACCCCGCAGAGCGTGAACGTGCTTGGCGGTATGCGCCGGGTCCAGGGTCGCGGTGACGCGGGCGAAGAGTTGCTGGCCGACGCCCGCGAACTAGAACGAGCGGGCGCGTTCGCAGTCGTCCTCGAGTCGGTGCCGGCCGAGCTCGGCAGCCGGGTGTCCGCGGCGCTCCGCATCCCGACTGTGGGCATCGGCGCCGGGCCTGGATGCGACGCGCAGATCCTCGTCTGGCAGGACATGGCAGGCCTGACCTCTTCTCGGTTGCCCAGGTTCGTCAAGCAGTACGGCGACATGCATGCTGACCTGCTGGCAGCCGCCCGCCAGTACGTCCACGAGGTAGCCGCGGGCAACTACCCCGATCAGGCCCACAGCTATCAATAGCTTTCGGGTTCACCGGCCGCTGGTCACAGGCTGAGGGTCAGCCCGTCGTGCGCGGCCTGGAACGCGATCGGGTCGGGGTGGTCGAGCATGTCGGCGGACATGTGGGTGAGCACGATGCGTATGGCCGTGAGCTGTTCCCGGTGGGCGTGGAGGTCGGATAGCCGCAAGTGGTACGGGATGTTCTTGTCCCGGTAGTAGGCCTCGGCGATGAGAAGGTCCGCTCCGGCAGAGCACTCAAGGAGAGTGTCTGTCCAGGCTGTGTCGCCGGTGTAGGCGATGGTTTTCCCGTCGAGGCCGAGGCGGAGGGCTAGGGCCGGGGCGCCGCTGGGGTGGTTGACCTCCCAAGCAGTGACACCTACGCCGGCCACGGTCGTCGTGGCGCCGGGTTCGATCTCGATGGCGCGGATGTCGAAGCGGCGGGGAGTGCGGGAGGAGCCGGGGAACAGGCACTCCATGGTGTCGGTCAGTCGTTGGGAGATGCCAGGCGGCCCAGCGACGGTCAGCGGGGAAGTGCGCCGGGAGAACTGGCCGTCCAGGATCAGGAAAGGCAGGCCACCGAAGTGGTCGCCGTGCAGGTGGGAGACGAACACGGCCCCGACCGCGGTTCTCTGCTGCGGGCACGGCTGTCATTCTCGCTCGTGGGGGTCAGCGCCGGGAACGCGGATACTCAGGTTGGTCTTGAATCGCTATCATCGGCGGTAGCATTGATTGCATGGGGTGGTAGCAGTGGCGGCATTGAACATCCGGAACCTTGACGAAACGGTGAAGCGGCGCCTTCAGGTCCGCGCGGCCCGCCACGGCAGGTCGATGGAAGCAGAGGCGCGCGCGATTCTCGCGGAAGCCGTTAGCGAGCCGGCGGACTCCGCCGGGCTGTTCACGACGCTCCTCGACCGGTTCTCCGCGCTGGGCGGAATCGACCTGGACCTCCCTGGGCGCGAGGAACCGGCGCGTGCTGCGGATTTCTCTGCGTGATCATCCTCGACACGAACGTAGTTTCGGAGCTGATGCGCCCGGAGCCGGCACCCGGCGTCGCAAGCTGGGTCCGCGACCGTGACAGGCGCGAGCTGCGCACGACCGCTATCACGCTCGCAGAGATCAGGTACGGCATCGCCCGGCTGCCCGACGGACGCAGGAAGCAGGTCCTTCTCGCCGCATCTGACGACATCTTCTCGGCCTTCTCGGACCAGGTCCTGGCGGTCGATGCCGCAGCCGCGGAACATTACGCGGTCATCGCCAGCAGCCGCGAGCGGGCAGGGAATCCGATCGCCGGATTCGACGCGCTGATCGCGGCCGTCTGTCGCTCCCAGGGTGCGACGCTAGCGACCCGCAACGTCTCCGACTTCGACGGCACCGGCATCGAAGTTATAGATCCCTGGCTTTAGTGATCAGGCTGAGGAACTGGCCCACAGCGTGCACGCGGGGTGACCTTTCTCTTGGCGCCGCCCCGAGGCGTTGATTTAATGACGCGGGTGACTGCTCCCGAGCCGGCGCCTGCGCTCCGTGCGGCGCTGGCTAACCGCAAGCCAGCGGGCACTGGAGGCGTGGAGATTCCGCCGGTCGCGCTCGGCTGCGGCAACATCGGTGGCGTCGGGTCGGCGCCCGAGTTCTTCGGCGGCGGGCTTACCGATGACCAGGCGCGCGAGCTGATGGATGCGGCGTGGGAACTCGGCATCACGCACTTTGATACTGCCGACGCCTACGGAGGCGGACGCAGCGAGCGCGCAATCGGCCAGTGGATCGCCAGCAGGGGAGTAGTGCCGCAGCTGACCACAAAGACCTTCAACCCCATGGCAGCCAGCGCGGATCGCGGACTGCGTCCCGAACGAGTCGCCCGCCAGCTCCAGTCCAGCCTGGAGCGGCTGGGCGTGGCGCAGGTCGATCTTTATCTGGCGCACGAGTTCGACCCGGACGTGCCGCTAGCCGACACCCTGGCCGCGTTCGAGGACGCGAGGGCGGCCGGACTCATCCGCGCGTACGGAGTCAGTAACTTCAGTTCCGCGCAGCTCTTGTCGGCACTGGCCGCGGGAGCTCCGGCCGCGATACAGAACAGCTTCTCGCTGCTGGCCCGCGAGGATGAGCCGGACCTGCTGGACCTGTGCCAGCAGCGTCACGTCGCATACCTCGCGTTCAGCCCGCTCGCCGGCGGCTGGCTCACCGGCAAGTACCGGCGCGGTCAGCCGTACCCGGCCGGGTCCCGGATGGCCCAGCGACCAGGGCCCTACGCCGGCATCGCGCGCGGCCAGACCTTCGATCTGCTCGACCGGCTGGCCGTGATCGGGCACGACCGCGGGACGTCGATGGCCGGACTGGCGCTGGCCTGGTTGCTGGGCGACGGTCGGGTCGCGCAGATCGTGGTCGGTCCGGGCAGCCGTGCGCAACTGACGCCGGTGACCGAAGCGTTCGAGCATCCGCTCAGTGGCGACGAGCGGACCGCGATCGAGAACGCGCTCGCCCTGCTAGACGACTAGGCAACAGAACCGGAGGAACGCTCAGCAATGACAACGCTCGCAGCGATCGAGGCAGCGCGGGAGCGTATCGCGGGCGCCGCGATCCGCACGCCGCTCGTGCGGCTGCAGGCAGACGATGCGCCCGCCGAGATCTACCTGAAGCTGGAGACGCTGCAACCCGTCAACTCGTTCAAGATCCGCGGCGCGACCAACGCGGTGCTCCTGGCCTCCCCGGCGGAGCGGGCGCACGGGCTCGTCACGGCGAGCGCGGGCAACATGGCGCAGGGTGTGGCATGGGCGGCACGAGAACTGGGGCTGCCTGCAACCATCCTGGTACCGGACACAGCTCCTGAGGCGAAGCTGGCTGCTATCACCCGCCTGGGTGGGAAGATCCGCAAGCTGCCCTATGACGAGTGGTGGCAGACGATCGTGGCCGGCCGCGCTGACGGCATCGACGGTTTGTTCGTGCACCCGGTGCAAGACCCGGCTGTCATCGCGGGCAACGGAACCATCGGGCTGGAGATCCTCGAGGACCTGCCAGATCCCGACGCGATCGTCATCCCGTACGGCGGGGGTGGCCTCACCTGCGGCGTCGCGAGCGCTGTCAAGGCGATGCGTCCGGCCACGCAGATCATCACCGTCGAGCCGGAAGGAGGAGCCGCGATGGCTGCGGCCATGCGCGCGGGTCACCCGGCCGACGTTGAATTCCGCCCGTCATTCGTTGACGGAGCGGGGAGCCGTCGCGTACTCGACAGCATGTGGCCGCTGGTATCTCCGCTGGTCGACCAAGCGCTGGCGGTAGGCGTCGAGGAGGTGGCCACGGCGGTCCGGGTTCTCGCCCAGCGCGTCAGAGTGATTGCCGAGGGCGCGGGAGCGCTGGCACCCGCCGTTGCGCTCTCCGGCCGCGCCGGAGCGGGAAAGGTCGTGTGCATCGTCTCCGGCGGCAACATTAATCTGGGCAAGCTGGCACAGATCCTGCTGGATACTGAAGCCTGACGGCGGTGCTGGCAGCCACTCCTGCGGGCACCGGCCGGGCATTGACCGCGCAGTGCTTCTGGACTTAGCGTCCGGTTGGTGAGCAACCTCCCGGCCGATACCCCGGCTCCCCGCGTTCCCCGTCCTGTCGACACTGTTATGCCCGCACCGGACCTCGCTGCCCTCCGTGCCCGCTTCAGCTCGCTCGGCGGTGACTTCGTCTACCTCGATGCCCCTGGCGGCACGCAGACTCCGGATGAGGTCGGAGGCGCAGTGGCCGAGGTCTACCGGCAAGCAAGCGGGAACACCGGAGCGCCGTACGCCACCAGCAGACGGCTGGACGCCCTCGTGGATGAGGCCAGGGACGCCTCCGCCCGCTTCTTCGGCTGTGCGCCTGAAGAGATCATCTTTGGCCCGAACATGACATCCCTGAACTTCACGCTGTCCCGAACGCTCGGGCGCGAGCTACGGGCGGGCGACGAGATCGTGGTCACCCGGCTTGATCATGACGGCAACGTCGCCCCGTGGCTGGACCTGGCCAGCGACCTCGGGCTCCGGGTCCGGCACGCGGACGTGCACGAGGACACCACACTGGACCTTGCCGACCTGGAGCGCCAGCTTGGACCGCGCACGAAGGTGGTGGCGTTCCCGTGGTGCGCGAACTCCACGGGAACCATCGTGGACGCGCGCGCTGTATGCGACCTAGCGCACCAGGCAGGCGCGCTGGCCTGGGTGGATGCGGTCCAGTACGCGGCACATGAACCGATGGATGTGCGCTCGATCGGTGCGGACATCGTGGCGTGCTCGGCCTACAAGTTCTGCGGGCCGCATCTAGGCATCGCTTACGGCCGCAGGGAGCTGCTTGAGGCGTGGCGACCCTACAAGGCCAGGCCCGTGCCGATGGCGCCAGTTGGTCACCGCTTCGAGACCGGCACACTGCCATACGAGCTGCTCGGCGGCTTGCTCGCCACCTTCCGCTATCTGGACAGCCTGGGCGGCATGGCGCGGCTTGCGGCCTGGGAGCGCGAGCTCGGCGAGCGGCTGCTTGCCGGGCTGCCCTTGGGTGCGCGGCTCTATGGCCTGCCCACCATGGAAGGCAGGGTGCCAGTGTTCCTGATCAACTTCGCTGACGTCCCGTCGGGATTGCTAAGCGAGGAGCTGGCGAAGCTCGGCTTCGGGGTGTGGAGCCATGGCAGCTACTACGCCCTCGGACTGCATGACCGGATCGGCTGGGGGGAGGCGCTGCGAGTCGGTCTCGCGCACTACAACTCAGCGGAGGAGGTCGACCGGTTCAACGAGGCGCTGGGCAGCCTGGTGGCGGCTCATGCGCCCGCTTCGGCGGCGCCTGCGGGGCAGCCGTGACTGCCGGCGTTGTCGTTCGCGCGGACAGCGTTCCCGTCGAGCTGACCGAGACTGGTGCCAGCCTGAGGTTGCTGCTCGACACCCGTACCGACGGGCCCGGCCTGGTGCGCCGGCTGGTCACGGTGCCGCCCGGTTCCCGGTTCGCGGGCACGGCGGGTGCGGCGGGCGAACTGTGGTTTGTCCTGGCTGGAGCCGGCAAGCTCAAGCTTGATGGCACCGCCGGGCCGGAGCTAAGCGAAGACCAGGGCCTGCGGATCCCGCCCGGTGCGGCCTACGATCTGGCAGCCGCCGGTACAGCTGAGCTCAGGCTGGACGTCGTTACGCTGCCGGCGGCCGCGGCGACGGCGCGCCGGGCACAGCCCGTTCCCGACCCGTCCACCCCGCCCGCGCCCCTCGCCAGGGACCTGGCTGCCTGCGAAGTAGAGATGACGGGAGACCGCAAGTTCCGGGTCCTCTTCGGGCCGGGCCGCGGCTGCTCGGTTGCCACCCAGTTCGTCGGCGAGATCCCGCCCGGCCGGGCACCCGATCACAGTCACCCGTATGACGAGGTGGTGCTGATTCTGGCGGGGGAGGGCGTGGCGCACGTAGGCGGGTCGCCGCACGCGCTCGCACCGGGAACGTGCCTGCACCTGCCGCCCGGCCTGCAGCATTGTCTGGAAAACACCGGGCCAGCACTGCTGCGCGTGCTCGGCATCTTCCATCCCGCCGACAGCCCAGCGGCCAAGCTGCCGCCGCTTTCTGAGGGTGCAAGCACCAGTTAGTCCGAGAAGACGCCGCGTAGGTACCGCGCTCAGCCGGGGTGAGCGTTGTGCTAGCTGAGTGAGACCGGGAGGTGCGCAGGTCCGCGCAGGTTGATCCGGCCGTTCCAGGTCACATCGCCGTCGAGGGCCAGACTGGGGAAGCGCGCGGTGAGGCGTGCGAACGTGATTGAAGCTTCCAGGCGGGCCAGGGAGGCGCCCAGGCAGTGATGGGGCCCGGCGCCGAAGGACACGTGCCGGTGCGCGTTGTCGCGGCTGAGCCTGACCTCGGCGGCGTCGGCGCCCCAGAAGAACTCGTCGCGGTTGGCCGAGCCGAGGCTGGCCATGACGAAGGCCCCGGCTGGGATGGTGGTACCGCCGATGGCGACGGGTTCGAGGGTGATTCTCCTGCTGGCTTGCACAGGGCTGTCGTACCTAAGCAGTTCCTCGACGGCGCTTTCGGCGAGATTTGGGTTGTCCCTCAGCAGCGCGAGCTGATCGGGGTTGCGCAGAAGCGCGAGAGTGCCGCCGGCAATGAGGTTGACCGTCGTCTCGTGCCCGGCGAGGTAGAGCAGCAGCGTCTGCGCGATGAGCTCGTCGTCGCTGAGCGCGTCACCGTCGTCCTCGGCAGAGATGAGCGCTGTGAGCAGGTCGTCAGCAGGGTTGCTGCGCTTCCACGCAATCATCTCAGCTGCTATCGCGGTCAGCTCGGCGTCGGCGGCTGCGATCGCCGCTACCAGGGCAGGATCGGCCACCGGCTCCAGGGAGCGGACCACCGTGCCGCTCAGCTGCCTGATGCGTTCGTGGTCAGCCGGCGGAGTGCCGAGCATCTCGGCGATCACGGAGAACGGCAGCGGGAACGCCAGAGCATCGACCAGGTCCACCTGGCCCTGACCGTCAATCGCATCGAGCATCCCGTCGACCAGCGCGGTGATACGCGGCCGCAGTGCCTCCACGGCCCGCGGCGTGAACGCTTTCGACACCAGCCGGCGAAGCCTCGTGTGGTCGGGCGGGTCCCGGTCGAGCATGGACTTGTCCGCAGTGGGCACCTGGTCGCCGTACATCTGGTCTTGTAGCTGCCGGAAGGTGCCGTCGGTGACGTTGCGGTCCTCTACCGAGAGTCCGGCGCGCAGCAGCCACGAGACATCTTCGTAGCGGGTGAGCAGCCAGAAGCCGAAGGGGTGCTGGTACACCGGCGCCTCAGCCCGCAGTGCCGCGTATTGCGGATAGGGGTCATCGGTGAAGCCCGGCGCGAACGGGTCGAATAGCGGCGATGACACAGCCTGGGTCAACCGATGCTCCCTCCTGCACGCGGTCCCATTTTCGCATGCTCGCCGCAGGATCAGAGTCGAGGCGACCGCGTTTTCGGGCTCGGGCGAGGTGCGAGGCCGTCAAAGACCACAGCGAGCAGCCGTGCCATCGCTTCCTCATCGAGTTGCGCCCGGGTGGCGGCTCGCGAGATGCCGGCGAGCAGGGCGTAGACCTCGGGCAGTTCGACGTCGTCCCGGACCGCGCCGGCCTGCTGGGCACATCGCAGCAGAGCGCTGACGGCCTGGCGCAGCCCGTCGGATGCCCGGGCGGCGTCACCGTGCCAATTGCCGCCGGCGTCGAGCAGTGCCTCGGTGATGGCGATCTTCGCCGGCGCGCGGGCTGCCAGGTGAGCGAAGAGGCCGAAGAACGCCTTGCCGGGATCGGTGGCGCCAAGCAGGGCGTCGGCCTGCTCGCGCAGGCGGTCGAACTCCCTGGCGAGAACGGCCTCCAACAGCGCGGCCTTGGTGGGGAAGTGGCGGAAGACCGTGCCGATGCCGACCCCGGCTAGGCGAGCCACCTCGTCAGTGGACGCGGACTCGCCGCCCTTGCCGAAGACCTCCCCGGCGACGTCCAGGATGCGGCCGCGGTTGGCCCGGGCGTCAACGCGCTGAGGTCGTCCGCCCACCGGGGTACTCATCGGCTACCTCCCCGCTTGACGGACTTGCGTTCCGGAGTGGTGACTCCGTATTATCTGGAGCGGTCACTCCGGATAGTACCTGGTCCGGTACCTGCCGTGCCGAGGACAGGAGAAGTCCCATGGCTCAGCCCCGCAGCCCCCGCGAGGTCTTCCTCGCGCTCGTGAACGGAATCGCCGACGGCAACCTAGACCGGCTGCCCGAGCTGTACGCGGAGCAGATTGACGTCGTCCACCCGTTCGACCCGCTGCGCGGCGCCCCGTTGCGCAGCCGCGAGGAACTCCGGGCCCGCATGGAGCAGCGCGCCGCCGCCGGGCCCCAGCCGCGCCGCCAGGTAGGGAACGTCACTATCCATGAGACAACCGATCCCGAGGTCATCGTCGCCGAGTTCGAATATCAGGGAACCAGCGACGCCGGACAGCCATATGCGCTGCCGGCCATCTTCGTGATGCGCGTACGCAACGGCGAGATCGTCAGCTCGCGCGACTACCACGACCATCTCGCCTCAGCCCGGGTTGCGGGCCGGCTCGGCGAGCTCTTCGCAGCGGTCAGCGCGCAGGATGCCGACCCCGCCCGAACGGACACGCCAGCCTGACAGCCAGGACCGCGTACCGGCCGACGAGCCTGAGGATGTCTGGGGACGTCGATCGCCGGCCGTCAAAGTGTTTCGACGGTTCCGTTCAGGCGGGCGCGTTCCGCTGCGAATACGGCCAGATGGCTGGCCAGCGACTCGCGCGGGCCTGATCTGATCGCTCCGGGGTCGCCTGCCGCGACGGCTTCGGTGAACGCGTCCATCAGGCCGGCGTCGCCGCCGCCGTGGCCTCCGGCCGCGGACATGGCTCCTGTCTGTTCCGGGGTGACCACCTGCGTCTGACGGGTTATGAAGTCGTAGATCCTGATCGTCTCGCCGTCGCCGGATAGTTCGCCGCGGGTACCGAAGATGCTGGTGCGCCGCCCGCCGACCTCGTTGAACGCGGTCATGGTGAACGTTGCGGTGGCGCCGCCCGGAAACTCCATGGCCACCACCTGGTGGTCGACCACGTCGTTGTCGCAGGCGTACACGCACCGGCCGTACGGGCCGTCACGCAGGGCCTCATCGAGCGCGGCTGGAGTGAACTCGTCCAGAATGACGTCGAGCGGCCAGCCGTGCTGGCCGCGGCTCAGCAGCCCGCCGTACAAGCGAGTGGCCGAGTACGCGCAGCTCGCCTCCACGGCGCAGTCCACGCACCGGTCCGCGGACCCGTCCGGCTGATTGTCGCGGGTGAAGTGACTCAGCCGGCCGAAGCTCGACACGCGCTGCGGGGGCTGGCCGAGGATGTACTGCAGCCAGTCCAGGTCGTGGCAGGACTTGGACAGCAGCATCGACGTGGCCAGGTCGGCGCGGCGCCAGTTACCGCGCACGAAGGAATGTGCCTGGTGCCAGAAGCCGACCGGTTCTAGGTGCTCGACGCTCATGACCTCGCCGAGCCGCCCGGAGTCCACGATCTGCTTCACCGCCCCGGTGTAGGGGGTGTACCGCATCACGTGCCCGACGGCGAGCATCACTCCGGCGCGCTCGGCAGCCGTGACGATCCGGCGGCACGTCTGCTCATCCGGCGCCATCGGTTTCTCCACGAGGACGTGGTAGCCAAGCGCAGCGAACGCCTCGACGGGCTCGGCGTGCATCCGGTCCTGAGTGCAGACCAGGACAGCGTCGGCGAACCGTTCCCGCCCAGCTAGCTGGCGCCAGTCACCGGCAGCGTCCGCGGTTCCGATGCCGTGCGCCGCGGCGAACCGGTCGCGGCGGACCTGCCGCGGCTCCGCGACCGCTACGACGCGAGCACGTGACGGGTTCGCCAGCGCCCACTGACCGTAGCTGGTACCTCTGCTGCCGGCGCCGATGACCGCAAGTGAGACCTGAGGCATGCCCGTAGGCCTACAGGCCGCCCGGCCGGACGTCAACTTGCAGAGGCCAGAGTCGGCGCTGTCAGGATGGGACAGTGAGCCATAGACCACAGCCCTATCTGCGCGGCCACCTTGTTGTCGTGATCGACTGCGGTGATCTGGACCGCGCAGCGCAGTTCTGGACCAGCGTGCTCGGGTACGCCCGCAGTGGCGGTCCCTCCGGGTCGTATCAGGGGCTAGTTCCCTCGGACGGCCAGGGAGTTGAGATCCTCCTGCAACGGGTGCCCGAAGTAAAGAGCGGGAAGAACCGGCTACACCTGGATCTGCGCACCGCCGAGCTAGATTCCGAGGTCGAACGTGTCGTTGCGCTGGGAGCGCTGCGACTAACCAGCGAGCCCGTTAGGGAGGAGGGCTGGAGCTGGCACATTCTGGCTGACCCGGACGGCAACGAATTCTGCGTCCTGCAGCCACCTGCCGCGTACTGGCAACGCTGACCACTGCCGGGGCCCACTACTTCGAACCGACTAGAAGACAGAACGGATGTCCGGCTGGGTCAGCGAGCACGTACAACGGCTCCGTGTCGTCGTCTGTGCGGTCGTACAGCAGAGTTGCCCCGAGTTCCTCGGCGCGTTGCCGCTGACGCTGGAGTTCCTCGAGGCTGGGCACGCGGAAGTCGTGATGCATCTGTTTGGGGACGTCGTGCGCGGGCCAGCTCGGTCGCGCCAGGGTCGGGACCTGCTGGAAAGCAAACACGCGGTGTCCGTTCGGGTCGAGCAGGACCAGCCAGTCCGGGTCGTCGTCGCTGCCGTCGGCGGGGATCTCGTCGCCGGGGCGGTATCGGAGGCCGAGGAGTTGCCGGTAGAACTCCGCGAGACTGCGGCAGTCGGTGGCGTCGATAGCGGTGTGCATCAGAACCGGGTAGGCCGGCATGTGGACCTCCTGCTACTGCGTCTGGGCAACGTCTATATAAGCACCGGGCTCCGCCTTGAGAAGTCGCTCACATCGGCAGCCGCAACGGCTGGGGTCACCGGGCTGGCTCGTAGGTGGTGATCTCTATCAGGTGCCGATCGGGATCCAGCAGGTAGATGGACCACGCGACCTTGTGGTCAGATTCCCTGAACTCGATCCCCGCCGCCGTCAGCTCGACGCGTGCTTTCTCATAGCCCTGCCTGGACACCCGGAATCCAACATGTGCCAGCGACTTGAACGTGGCTGGCTCGATCGGCTCCCCGCGGCTGGGGAACAAGGCAACGCCGCTGCCGTTCTTCTCCAGCACCGCTGGATAGTCGCCCCAGGCGTCCTCGTAAGCCCGGTGCAAGCCGAGCACTTGCTGGTACCACTGCACCGACCGGTCGATATCGGCGACGGGTAGCCCGACGTGGTCAAGAGCCTCGATGTCCATGCCAGTTCCTCCGTGCTAGAGAGGGCGGCGCGCAGCCCGCCGACGTAACGACCATAGGACAGTGAACACCTGCTGGTACCGGCCAAAAGGCCTGCTCTGGCTTCGGCCATGTACCTAGTCCGGAGTGCGCGCACATGAGGAAGCGAGTGCAGTTGCCTTAAACCGTCGCGCTGTCGGATCGCTTACAACCGGCGGTCCAGGCACTTGAAAGATATCCAGGAGGCGGTGTCGGATCGGGGCAGAGCTGTTCGTAGCAGGGGTGAGCGCCCGCCCACGAGGGTGCCCCGAACCACAGGAGACGATCCGAGATGCAGTACACCGAGGAGCCAGCCACGTCCGCCGTACCCCCGATCGTCGACCGGGCCGACTGGCTGGAGCAGATCGATGAGCTCCGCAAGCGCGAAAAGGCCCACACCCGCGAGGGCGACGCGATCGCCGCTGCCCGCCGACGGCTGCCGATGGTCGAGGTCGACGCCTCGGCCAAGCTCATCGGGTCGAGTGGAGAGGTTACCCTGCTCGATGCATTCGAGGGCCGTCCGCAGCTGTTCGCGTCGTACCACATGTGGCACACCGGCCGTCCCGCCGCGGACCAGTGCGAGGGCTGCACGTTCAACAGCGGACACGTGCTCGAGCTCGGTTACCTGCACTCGCGCGGCGTCACCTATACAGTCTTCTGCGGTGGTCCGTTCGAGGAGAGCAACCGGTACCGGGAGTTCATGGGCTGGGAGATGCCGTGGTACTCGGTGCCCGCGGAGTCCGTCGGCCGGCTCGTCGCCGGGCGACACTTCGGGATGAAGTGCTGCTACCTACGCGACGGCGACCGTGTCTTCGAGACCTACTGGACGACGGCGCGCGGATGCGAGCCGATGGGCAGCTCCTACGGCATGCTCGACATGACCGTCTATGGCCGCCAGGAGACCTGGGAGGAATCGCCTGACGGGTGGCCGCAGCGATTCGACTCGAACAAGCCCGGGGAGGCGTACCGCTTGAACGGGCGGCCAATCTCGCAGTGGTCCCGGATCGCCGCCGGTCGCTCCGACGACCTCGGTATCGCCTGACCGGCGCTTCATGACGCGGCCGGAATCGCTGCCGGTGGCCAGATCGGGCATGCTAGCGCGGTGGACATTCCCGCCGAGATCGCCTCTAACCTGGCTGGCTGGTCGAGAGTGCTGGTCTGGCAGTCAGAGCCGGAAGCACTGACCTGGCGCATGACGAGCCCGGCTGGGCAAGTGCGCTACTTGAAGACCCGGCCCGTAACTGCCGCGGTGCCGCTACCCGCCGAGGCAGCAAGAATGCGGTGGGCCGTGGCATCGGGCCTGCCCGTGCCAGCGGTGGTGGCCACCTGTCGCTCCGGCCGCGCAGACTGGCTACTGACCGACGGCATACCGGGCCAGGACGCAACCGTGTCGGAACTGCGGGCCGAACCGGAGCGGCTCGTCCCGCTGCTAGCGTCCGCGCTGCGCAGGTTCCACCAGACGCCGGTGGGAGATTGCCCGTTCCTGTTTGGCCCGGACGAGGCGATGGACGATGCCGCCCGGCGAGTGCGAGCCGGGCTGGTCAGGCCGGAGGACATGCACCCCGAGCACGCCCACCTGAGCCCGGTGGCGGCACTGGCCGAGGCGGCCAGGCTCCGTCCCGCACGCGAGCCGGACCTGGTGCTCTGCCATGGCGATTACTGCCTGCCGAACGTGCTGATCGAGGACGGCCGGGTAAGCGGGTTCGTCGACCTAGGCGAGCTCGCAGTAGCTGATCGCTGGTATGACCTGGCCACCGCGACCTGGAGCGTTACCTGGAACCTTGGACCAGGCTGGGAGGAACTGTTCCTCGCCAGCTACGGGGTCAGCGCCGACCGTCAGGCCATCGCTTTCTACCGGCTGATCTACGACCTGGCGACATAGCCTCATCGGTGCAGCCCCTGGTGCACCAACCCGGCATCCACAAACGCGCGCACGCCCGGAGCTCGCTTCGTCAGCGGAGTGACTGTCATGGGTGCCGGATCAGTGCAGGTCCTGGTGCACCAACTCGGCACCCACGAACGCGCGCACGCCCGGCAGCTCGCTGGCACCTCCTGTTGACAGCAGTCGTGGTCCGCATATCATAAGTCTATGACTATAGATAAAGGGGCTGCTGGCCAGAGCGGGCAGCGGTCCGGGCCGGACGCTGGTCGGGCAGGCGCGGGCTCGCCGATCGAGTTCCTCCTTGATCCCGGTTCGGGCGTGCCCACCTACTTGCAGCTGGTCCAGCAGGTCGAGCATGCGCTCCGGCTGGGCTACCTGAAGCCAGGCGATCAGCTCCCGACGGTCAAGGGGACAGTGACCGCGCTGGCAATCAACCCGAACACAGTGCTAAAGGCCTACCGCGAGCTGGAGAACCGGGGCCTTGCGGTCGGCCGGCCAGGGCAGGGCACCTTCGTGGA
>Ga0335075_10008665_pt1 | contig 15565 bp, 14 predicted proteins | sample Lox_Sample_24_FD_206723 | JGI IMG/M metagenome (GOLD analysis project Ga0335075, IMG submission 206723) | Soil microbial communities from Loxahatchee National Wildlife Refuge, Florida, United States - Lox_Sample_2.4 | ecosystem: Environmental > Terrestrial > Soil > Wetlands | place: USA... | reverse complement strand
CGCCTGCCGGGTCGCCGTTGGTGATGGTGTCGAGTTTGGTGAGCAGGTCGGTGCGGCTGGTGCCTATCAGGACGGCACGGTGGGAGAGCTGGGCCCTCGTGGTGGCCAGGGAATAGCCGACGTCGAGGGGACTGAGGCCCGGACGCTCGGTCACCCACTCACGCAGCCGGCGAGCCTGCGCCCGCAGTCCCGACGGCATCCGGCCCGACAGCACCCACGCCACCGGGCCGCCGGGATCGCCAGGGCCGCCGGGGCCGGGCTGTTCCGGCTGGCAGGCCGGGGCCTCCTCCACAATCACGTGCGCATTGGTCCCGCTGGCACCGAAACCCGACACCCCGGCCAGCCGCGGCCGGTCACCCCGCGGCCACGGCCGGGACCGCCCCAGCAGCCGGACCGCCCCAGATGACCAGTCGACCTTGGCCGTGGGCCGGTCCGCGTGCAGCGTGGCCGGCAGCGTCTCCTCCCGCAACGCCATGATCATCTTGATCAGGCCGCCCACCCCGGCCGCCGCCTGGGAATGGCCGATATTGGACTTCAGCGACCCCAGCCACAGCGGCCGCCCGGCCGGCCGGTCCCGGCCATAGGCCGCAAGCAGCGCCTGCGCCTCGATCGGGTCACCCAGCACGGTAGCCGTGCCATGCCCCTCGACCGCGTCCACATCGGCCGCCCGCACCCCCGCATCGGCCAGCGCCGCCCGGATCACCCGCTCCTGCGAGGGACCGTTCGGCGCCGTCATCCCGTTACTGGCCCCGTCCTGATTCACCGCCGACCCCCGCAGCACCGCAAGCACCCGGTGACCACAACGACGCGCATCAGACATCCGCTCAAGCAGGAGCATCCCCATGCCTTCCGACCAGCCGGTGCCGTCCGCCGAGTCAGCGTACGAGCGGCACCGGCCGTCAGGCGACAGCGCGCGCTGGCGCGAGAACTCGATGAACACGTTCGGCGTGGCCATGACGGTCGCGCCGCCGGCCAGGGCCAGGGAGCACTCACCGCGGCGCAGCGACTGCATCGCCAGGTGCACCGCCACCAGCGAAGAAGAACACGCCGTATCCACCGTGAGCGCCGGCCCCTCGAACCCGAACTTATACGCCACCCGACCCGAGGCGATCGCCGGCAGCGTGCCGATGCCCCAGTAACCCTGGAGCCGGTCCGCGCTGGCATGGGCGAGGTAGCTGTAGTCGGCCCCTGAGATGCCGACGAACACCCCAGTCCGGCTGCCTCGCAGGGATTCGGGGTCGATCCCCGCGTCCTCGAAAACCTCCCACGCGCCTTCAAGCAGCAGCCGCTGCTGCGGGTCCATCGCCAGCGCCTCGCGCGGGCTGATCCCGAAGAAATCGGCGTCAAAGTCCGCCGCGCCTGGCACGAACCCGCCGCAGCGCGTGTAGGCGGTGTCTGGATGGTCTGGGTCGGGATGGTACAGCTCGTCTAGCGGCCAGCCGCGGTCGGCGGGGAAGCCGGAGACCGAGTCCCTGCCCTCAGCCACCAGCCGCCACAGTGCGGCGGGCGTATCGGCGTGGCCCGGATACCGGCACGACGCGCCCACGACCACGACCGCGTCATCCTCCGTCTCCAACCCTGGCTGTTCCCTGGTCGCGGGCTCGGCCGCGGGCTCGGCCGCGGGCAGGTCCAGCCGTGACAGCAGATAGCTTGCCACCGCATCGGGCGTGGGGTGGTCGAACAGCATGGTCAGCGGCAATTCGAGCCCGATGGCACGGCTCAGCTGATCGGTTAGCTCGACAGCGGCCAGCGAGTTGTAGCCATAGTCGAGATACGGACGCCGCGGATCGATGGCACTCGGCGGCTGGCCCAGCAACTCCGCTGTTTTCGCCAGCACCAGATCGAGCATCGTGCGCAGCCGGTCGTCCGCCGAGGCCTTTGCCAGCCTTTCAGCGAGCCCGGGTTCGCTCACCATCTGAACGCCGCCGCGGCCGCGAAGTCCCCCGCGTGGGCGAAGCCGGCCATAACGACGAGGTCACCCGGTTTGACGCGGCCCGCTGTCACCGCGTCGTGGAGCGTGACCGGCACCCCGGCCCCGTACAGGTTGCCGTACTGGTCGTAGGTGTCGACGTGGCGCTCTTCTCCTATCCCCAGGCTCGTCCGCCAGTTACGCAGGAAGATCCGGTTCGGCTGGTTAGTGATGAGGATGTCGATGTCCTCGACGGCGAATCCGCAGTCGCAGGCCAGCTCGTTCACGAGTTCCGGCACGAGCCGGTTGCCCAGAGCCAGGGTTTCCTTGGTCTTCTTCGCATCGAACTGAACGTCGATGGCGCTGTTTTCGCTTTCCCAGTAAAACCGGCCGTTACCCGTGGATACGCCGAGGTCGCGCGCGGTGGCGGGCGTGTTGCGGGTGCGCACGCCCAGCAGCCGGGCGTGGTTCTGGTCAGCGTCGGCGGTCACATAGACGACTCCGCATCCGTCTCCCGCGATGACGCTGTGCGGCTTGAAGCGGTTCTCCGCTAGATCGAACACCTGTCCCGCGGTGTTCTGCACGTTGGCGATCAGCGCTGTCCTGACGCCCCCGCTTGCCATGATCGCCGAGGCGATCTTCAGCATGTACTGGAACGAAGCGCAGCCGCCGTTGTGCAGATCGATGATCCATTCGGACGCTATGCCCAGCCGGTGGGCGGTGTCGGCGCCGCATCCGGTGAACAGGTCGTCGGGCAGCAAGACGTTCGTGATCAGGAGGTCCACGTCTCGCGCGGGGTCGACGCCGAGCCGCTCGAACATCGGGACGGCGGCTTTCTCGATCATGACACTGGCGCGTTCTCCCGGCGCGACGTGGTGCCGGAACCGCGGCGCCCGCAAGAGCGGGCTGTTGTCCATAGGAGTGACTTCCATGCCGGCCTGAATGTAGGACTCCAGGCTGATTGGCTCGTGTGGCAGATAACTGCCGGTGCCCGCTATGCCGATCAAAGAGGCAGAGACTGGCACCTTCATATCGCTGACACTCAAAATCCCGCCCGGTAAGCTCTTCAGACTCGCTGGAAGGTGATCCTGACGAGGCCGAGGTGATGGTTAAGGAAGGCGTCGGCCGCGGCCGTGAGGTATCGGTCGTAATCGGCGGTGGTCTGCTCGCCCACCAGTTCTCGTGCCTGGTCGCTATGGCTGCGCAGCCCGTCGCGCCACGCCTGGCACGTCCGCGCGTAATGGCTGGGATCGTTGCGCATGGATACCACGTCGAAGAGGCGCTCACTGGCCTCAAGGATCTCCGACGGCCACGGCAGCTCTGATTCGGGGAAAATCCTGTCCACAATGAACAGCAGGTCGCGGACCGTACGGCGGTCCATCGCGACGTTGTTGCCCTTGACGTTGGTTTGCAGCACCATCCTGCCGCCAGGGGGCAGCCACTGCCGACAGGATGTGAAGAACTTGCGGTATGCGTCGATCCGTTCCTGACGCGGCAGGCCGAAGCTGGCGAAGTGCTCGAAGGCGCCGATCGAGATGATCGCGTCGTAGCCGACGGTCGGCTCGTAATCGGCCCAGTTCTCCACCCGCACGTCGTAGCGGTCATCGGCCCACCCGGACACGTACTCCGCCTGCGCCTTGCTGAGCGTCAAGCCGGTGACATGCCGGACACTGTGCCGCTCGACCAGCCTCCGCAGCAGCCCGCCCCAGCCGCATCCGACATCGAGCACGCGCCCGGCGCCGGTCGCGCACGCCTCGGTCGCGAGGAAGTCGAGCTTCCGTTCCTGCGCTGCCTGTAGCGTATCGGCATCTCCCTGCCACAACGCACAGGAGTAACTGAGCGTGCGATCCAGCCATAGGGCATAGAAGTCGTTGCCGACGTCGTAGTGGTGCGCGATCGCCTGCGCTGATGCCCCTCGGTAGTCCTCCGCCGTGTCACTCGACATCTGCGGCGCCCACGAGGGTGTCGGTGCGTTCGGCGAGGGGCCGGGGGGGCTGAGCGGTGGCGGCGCGGCCACCGCCGACGCGCTTGAGTCCCTCAGCGCGGCGGGTCATGCGCTCTTCGTCGATGGTGACGACGTTCCAGGCCAGCCCGGTGGCGGCGAGGACGCGGATGACCATGGCGGAGATGTCGACTTCCCACCAGGCCAGGCCGTGGCGGGCGGAGCGGGGGAAGGCATGGTGGTTGTTGTGCCAGGATTCCCCGAACGACAGCACCGACAGCCAGGCGACGTTACGGGATTCGTCGGGGGTCTCGAAGCGGCGGCGGCCGAAGTAGTGACCGATGGAGTTGACCGCGTAGGTGATGTGGTTGGAGAAGAAGAACCGGACCAGGCCACCCCACAGGGCTGCTGTCACGAAGCCTTCCCAGGTGCCGGTGATGGCCAGGCCGATCAGGCCGGGCAGCACGATCCCGGCGGCGACAAAGGCCAGGAAGTACCGTGAGATGACCCGCATGTCCTTGTCGCGGGCCAGGTCGGGGCAGTACCGGATGGGGTCTGAGGACAGCTTCTTATCGAATAGCCAGCCCAGGTGGGCATGCCACAGGCCCTTGATCGCGCCGCGAATGCCCGGCTCCTCATCGAGGTAGGGGCTGTGCGGGTCGCCTGGCTTGTCGGCGACCCGGTGGTGGCGGCGGTGATGAGCGGTCCAGATCAGCGGCGGACCCTGCCCGGCCATCGCCCCCGCCGAGGCGAAGAACACCCGAAGCGGCCGGTAGGTCTCAAACGACCGGTGCGCGAGCAGCCGGTGGTACCCCGTCGACACCCCCAGCCCCGCGACCACGTACATCACCACGAACGCGACCAGGTCCGCTGGCCCCACCATTCGGTCCCACAACAACACAGCCGCCGCGAGCACCCCAAGAAGCGGAGCGATCGAGGCAGTCAGGATAAAGCTGTAATGCTCACGGCCATCCATAGAATCTTTCCTTTCTTACCGTGAGGCGGGCGTTCTCAATCTACCCGCTGGCCATTTTCCGGACAAAATTCCACGCCGCGGATAGGCCTACCGGGATGCCCGGGATGCGAATCGGCACGGCGGCGTCACAGGCAAGGCAAACAAGGCCCGGCTGGTAGTGGGCTTCAGATCTCCCGACGTCGGGAGATCTGTCCACGGCGATCAGGGACGCCATGCCCCCCACGTAATCCCCTAATCCTTCTGGGGCAATTTTGAATCCGCACTTCGGGCATACCACCGCGTGGTTATCGCAGCCGTCTTGCGGGCTGGGCTGGTTTTCCGCGTTCAGTTCCTTCATCTGTGCCCGCCACGTCCGCAGCTCCTCGCGCAGGCCGCGCACCGACAGCCCGGCCTCCTCGGTCCGGTTCAGCCACATCTCCTGCGCATCGGTCTCCAGCCCTGCGACCTCGGCATGATGACTCCATGACAGGTTCTGCCGACGCCGCGAGCAGCTGAACCTGGCAGCCACATACGCCATATTCATCAGGCTTTGCGCGTCATACCCAGTAATCCGCGCCGCCCGCGAGTACTTCTCGCCGAACCTCGCGCTCCCGTAATTCACCCAGTCACCGATCCACCACGACACCGCACGGCCGATCGACCCAAGCCGCCGTCCCTGGATAATCCACTCCGCGATATCTATATCCTCGGCGGCCTCCCAGGAGGTCGCCCGCACGATTGGCTGAATCTGCTGCTCGTTCCTTAGCGCTCTGCTTTGAGGCGGAGGCCCTTCATGTCGCCCAGATCGCTTTACCTGGTAGTTCGGGCTTCTTGATTGCTCGATCATTTCGCGACTTCACTCATCTCTACTTGTATTACTTCCTGGGGAGCCTCGTTTCTCAGGTCGCGCATCCGAACGAACAGCAGAGCGACCACCCCGCAGCACGCGGATATCGTGGCCAGCACGATGAAGCACAAGTGCATGCTGCTTGAGAAGACGCTGCCGGCTGAATCGGCGAAAGCCAGGCGCAATGGTGACGGAATAGCACCGACGATCTGGCGCGCGCCGCCGTTGGCTATCGTGACACCCAGCGAATGCGTGTCCACGCCGACCGCGCTCAGCTGCCTGCCGACGGCGGAGCCGGAGAATTGCCGCGTCACGCGGTTCTGGAACAGCGAGCCGACGGCGGCGAATCCGATCTGGAAGAGCTTCTTCCGGCCGAACGTGTCCGCCAGCGCTCCCGCCGTCAGCAGGAACACCGCGAGCGTGAGAGCGTACGCGTCGAGTACCCACTGCACTTCCTCGAAGGAGACGTTGAGGTCCCTGCGGATCACCGGCAGCGCGATGTTCACTACGCTCAGATCGAGCATGAGCATGAATGTCCCGAGCACGGCCGCGGTGAGCGTCCACCACTTCACAGCGCCCCGCGACCGCCCCCGGTAGTGTTTCACCGATGGTGTCCCGCCGGGGCGTGCCTGGTGAGGGGCGGCAGCCCGTCCTCGATCCGCATGCGCATGTTGTGGCTCTTCGACCGTAGCCAGGCGACCGGTTCGCTCCCGTAGCGGCGCTGCTGCGGCCCGACGAACAGCAGGCCGGTGTAGGCCGAGTCGTTCCCGAGCACGAGGTCACGCAGCACCTTCCCGACTGTGTTGGAGAAGGCGACGCCGTTGCCGCAGTAGCCGTGCGCGTAAAGCTCACCAGTGGGCAGCCGGCCGACGTGCGGCACGAAATCCGGCGTCATATCCAGGCAGCCGCCATAGGCGTGGGTGATCCTGACATCCCGCCACGCCGGGAAGTACCTGGCGAGCAGCGTTGACAGCAGCCGCATCGGACGCTGATCCCGCTTGTGTACGGGACGCGTGTCGCGGCCGTAGAAGTACGGCACAGGGCCACCGCCGATGAGCAGCCGGTTCTCCCTGGTCAACCGTGCGAAGGCGATGATGTTGCGCGCCTCGACAAAACCCTCACGCCCCGGCCAGCGCACCTGCGCGAGCTGTTCGGGGGTCAGCGGCTCGGTGACGATGGCATAGCTCCAGAACGGCCGCACCATCGAGCGCAGCGGCGGGAACTGGTGCTGATAGGCGTTGGTCGCGTAGATCACCTGGCCGGCCGCTACGGCACCCCCCGCGGTGCGGACCCGATACCCGGACGCCGTCCGCTCCACGTCCAAGACGGCTGAGCGCTCATAGACGTCAACGCCCTGTTCTCGCACCACGCGGCTCAGTCCCCGCACCAGCCGGTGCGGATTCACCATCGCTCCGCCGACCTTGAACCCGCCGAGCAGCGCCGGGCTGTCGACGCACTCGCGGATAGCCGCGCGGTCAAGCAGGGCCGGCGGGCTCTTGACCCCGAGCCGCTCGATGAGCCGCAGGTCGCGGTCGAGGGTGTGCAGTTGCCGCGCGCTGGTCGCGACGTTGAGGTACCCAATCGGCTCGATTTCCGCGTCGATGCCGTGCGTGCTGGCGAAGCGCTGGATCTCGATGATGGACTTGTTAACGGTGGCGTAGGCCACTTTCGCCCGCTCGCTCCCGTATGCCTCGATGAGCCCGGCGAGGTTGTGACCGATGGTGGGTGTCATGAATCCGTCACCGTGACCTGACGCCCCTGAACCCGCGTAGTCGGACTCAAGAATCGCCACCTGAATGCCTGGTTCAGCCTTCTTCAGGTAGTGGGCGGTCCACATCCCGGTGTAGCCGGCGCCGATTACGCACACGTCGGCCTGGCGCTCGCCCGACAGCGGGGTGCCGTACACGACGGCCTCGGTCTCATGCCAGTAAACATCGAAGGTGACCGGCTGCGGGACGGCGGCCTTCTGAGCAGACGTCGAAGCAGTCACAGCGGTTAGCCTTCCAGGTCCGGCAGTATCCAGCTGGCAGGGTTACCCCGCCCTCGGATTAGGCCGGGAACGCCAGCGCGGCGTTACCGAGCCTGACCACGTCACCGAGCGTCTCCGCGTCGGCGGCCTTGGCCGCGTCGAATTCGACCTCGTGCTCTTCTTCCAGCGTAAATACGATGTTAGCGATTTGCAGGCTGGACAGCCCCAGGTCGCTAAGGCGGGTATCTTCCGTGAGTGATTCGGCTGAAGGCTGCTTTCCGCGCATCTCGGCACGGATCAGGGCGACGACTTCCTCAAGTGCAATCACAGCTTCTCATATCTTCTCGGCGTGTCGGTACGAGACTTCTGCTGGCACGCTAAATAACCCTTTATATCTAACTTTGAAAAGCCTTAACGTAACGTTTAACAAAGCCTTAACGTAGCGTTAATTTCTCCGGCCGGAGCCGGACGGCTGATACGAAATGCCAGCAGCTTAAGGGCGATACAGAGGGTTGCGGCGTCGGCATATGTCGGGTGATGGATATGACGATCTGATCATCGATCATTGTCAACCTCCACTACACGAAATGTCGGACGTGGATGTTGATCCTAGCAAGCTCGCGGCGGCGCATCAAGGTGCATCACGATACGCCGAACAGTTCGGCAGCCTTGGCGTCAGAGCATGCCATTGGCGTTCGCGGCGACGTGAATTGATTCATGAACATCGAAGTCCGTGGGAGTTCGTGCATAGAAGTTCGTGCATAGAAATTCGTGCATGGAAGTTCAACTGCGGAAGTTCAACTGCGGCACCCGCCCGCTGCCCTTAAGTTTCGGAGTTGTATCCAATTTCGGGAGATTTGAGCCGGTCAAATCTCCCGACGCCGGGAGGTTTGGGACCACGGTCGTCGGCATGCGGGCGGGGGTATCACAGATCCTTGCCTGCGCGGAGCCGGGTTTCCTACAGTGACCCTGGAGGGGGTCCTGGAGGGGGTCCTCTTCCATATCCAGCCTATAACCAGGAGGAATGCTGCATGCCAGCAACCGCCGTCTATATCCATGGCGCGTTCATCAGCGACAGTGCGTGGTGGTGGGCTCCAGTCGCTGGAATATTGAGTAAGCACGGGATCGAAAGCAAGACGGTTGATTTGCCGAGCTGCGGTCCTGTCGGACCGCTCGGCGGCCTTGCCGACGACACCCGCAGGGTAGGGGAGGTTATCGACAGCCTGCCTGGCCCGGTCATCCTGGTCGGCCACTCCTATGGCGGCGCGGTGATCTCCGGTGCCGCGGTAGGTCGGCCTAACGTCGCTCACCTCGTCTACATCAGCGCGGTCGTGCCCGACGGCACGTCGGTCGTCGACTGCGGCTTCATCCCCGCTGACGACGTCCCTGAGCTTGACATCCGTGATGACGGAACGGTGGGCGAAGGTGGCCAGCGCTTCAAGAGCCGGGTGCTTGAGAGCCTGCCCGATCCGGCGATGACCGAGGAAGCGGTACGGCGGCTGACTCGCCAGTCAGTTGCCTCCTTTACCGACCCGCCGACCGGAGCGGCGTGGAAGGACGTCCCGTCCTCGTTCATCATCTGCCAGTACGACGCCGACGTGCCCATCTCCGCGCAGCGCACGCATGCGTCGCGCACTGGAGCGGTCCATGAGGTCCCGACCAACCACTTCGCCCACCTGGAGCGGCCCGACCTGGTGGCCCAGGTGATCGTCGACATCGCCGCGAAGCTGGAGAGCGTCCCGGCCGCCGGGGTATCGCTTGCCGCGTCCGACGCCGTGCCGGGCGATTCATGATCCTGGCGCTGCCTGCCGATCTGCTTGACTTCCAGCGAACCGTCCCGCGGTGGCAGGTCCACCGCAGGGCGGTCTCGGAAGTATTCGTCTGTGAATCGCGGACCATGGGTCTTGATGAGTTCGCCGTCTCGGTCCAGATGCCTCGTGCGCACTTGCTATGGTCCGATCGCGTCCGCGGTTACCACGACTGCCTGATGGCGGTGGAGGCGGGACGGCAGGCCCTGATCATGCTGTGCCACGCCCACTATGGCATGGCCGCGGACATGATGATGATCGCCAGGTCCTCCACGGTGCGGGTCTGTGATCGTGAGGCATTCCGCGACGACGGCGCTACGCCGCTCGAAGGAGCGTTCGCGATTCGCCTGGTCGATAAGGTGATGCGCCACGACGTGCCCGTCAGCATGACATTCGAGGGCGACCTGCTTCTCGCCGGAGCGAATGAGCATGACGGGACGAAGGCGATGAGCATGGGGGGCACGCTCGTCTTCACGCGCAAAGAGGATTACGAGTTCCTGCGCGCGCAGTCGCGGGTGCGCAAACAGCTCAACAACGTCCCCGCACGCGGGATGCCGGATCCGCTGGCGATGGTAGCGCCGGCCCTCGTCGGTCGGCGCATCCCTGGCAACGTGGTCATCGCCGACGAGCCAGGCCCCGCACACACCGCGGAACCGGACGGCTATCTGGCCAGGCACAGGATCGTCGTCGATCAGGCGAATCCTTGCTTCTTCGATCACCCGCTCGACCACGTTCCCGGGCATCTCCTGGTGGAGGCATGCCGGCAGAGCGCGATCGTGACCGCGGTTCGGGACCGTGTCCTGCCCGGGCCCGCCTGCATGGTCACGGCCTGCGGGGTCTCCTTCGACGACTTCGTCGAACTCGACGCCATGGCCGATTGCACGGTAACCGAGGTATCCCCGGCCGACGCTGGAACGGCCGGAACCGCCGAAACGGCGCGCGTACTGGTGAGCGTGCGGCAGTTCGGCATGCCCGTGGGCGAAGTCGAGCTTGAGCTCGCCGCCCTTCCGCCAGCCCGCCAGCCCGCCAACCAGCGTAGGGATGATCAACGATGACCACCGAGCATCCAATCTTGATCGTGGGCGCCGGCCCGACCGGCCTGACCACGGCCTGTGAGTTGCTGACACGCGGAGTCCGGTGCCGGATCGTGGACGCCGCGCCGCCCGGCACGATCAAGGGGTCGCGTGCCATCGGGGTGTCTGCTCGTTCACTGGAAGTCTTCGACGATTTCGGTGCCGCCACGCCGCTGGTCGAGCTAGGAGTGCGAAGCACGGGGGCGGTCTTCTATTCACACCAGTCACCCATCGGGCACGTGACCGCGACTTCCGTCCGCAACACGCGCTTTCCCTACATGCTCACCGTCCCGCAGCCGGAAACGGAACGGATTCTGGAGCAGCGGCTGCGGGAGCTTGGCGGGAACGTGGAGCGGGGCGTGGAACTGCGCCAGCTGACCCAGGAGAGCGGCGGCGACCACGTCGCAGCGGTCCTCTCCCGCGCCGACGGCTCGTCCGAGACGGTCACCGCGTCATGGGTGGTGGGAGCGGACGGAGCGCACAGCATCGTGCGGAAGCAGACGGGCATCGGATTCGAGGGCGGCCTGGCCAGGGACGCCTTCGTGATCGTTGACGTGCTCGCCAGCGGCGGTCCCCCGCCCGGGGAAGGCCACTATTACTTCCACCCGGAGGGGATGTCACTGGTGGCGCCGCTGCCCGACGGGTCCTACCGCCTGGCCGCGACGGTACGGAACAAAGATGAGTTCACCGACTCGGCGGCTGGCCTCGACCGGGTCCGTGAGCTGTACCGGCGGCGGATCGGCGCGGACATCCAGATCCGCGAGCTGCGGGATGCCGGGTGGGGCCTGGCGACCACGCACGTCCGGACGCGCCTAGCCGACCGGTACCGGGCGGGGCGGTGCCTGATCGCGGGTGACGCGGCACACCTGTACGGTCCAGTGGGCGGCCAGGGCATGAACGGCGGCATCCAGGACGCGCAGAACCTGGCGTGGAAACTGGCGCTCGTGTGGCTCGGGCACGCGAACGAGGCGCTGCTCGACACCTACCAGGCAGAGCGATTGCCCGCCGCGCGAGCCGCGCTCGCCGCGGCGGACGAGCAGACTCGCGTCGGTACCATGCGTCCCTGGGCCGGCCGGGCCGTACGCGACCTGCTGCTGCGCGTCGGGACGAAGACCGGCAAGCTCGAACAGCGGGTCGTTCCCTCTCTGACGCAACTGGAGGGCCGCTATCCGGAGAACCCTTATTTCGGGGCCGCGCACGGGTCAGTCACCGGGGCGGGCCGCCGGATACCGGATACCCCAGTCCGTGGCGCCGCTGGCACTCACCACGACGGTGCGACCACCCTCTACGACGTGCTGCGCCGCGGCTGGTTCACGATCGTGGTCCTGGGCGCGACCGGGAACGACGAGCCCGGGCTCGCCCGGCTGACCGCGCAGGTAGCCGGCCAGGACGCGGCGGCTCAGGTCGTGGTGATGCGGAAAGAAAGCGCATCAGGCTCGCAGGCCGACCGGCTCGTTGACTCCGGTGACGCCCTTCACAAAGCCCTGGCGGTCAGCGGACCAAGCGCATACCTGGTACGCCCAGACCAGTACATCGGCGCCTGCTGCGCGCCGGGAGATATGACGCCGGTCACCGGTGCCCTGACCCGGATGCAGACCGCCGTCCGCACGTCGGCCCCGGTGCGACAGGACGTCTGAGGAATGGGATGAGGCCCTTTCGTTTCGGTGTCCAGATCGCGTCAGCCCATGACGGGCCAGGCTGGCGAGCCAAGGCCAAGATGGCCGAAGAGCTTGGATTTTCCACCATATTCGTGCCCGATCACATCAACACCCAGTGGGGTCCGCTGGTCGCGATGACCGTCGCGGCGGAAGCGACCACGACCCTTCGCGTCGGTTCGCTGGTACTGGCCAACGATTTCCGTCACCCCGTCTTGCTCGCCAAGGAGATCGCCACGCTCGACCTGGTGTCGGGAGGCCGCGTGGAACTGGGCATCGGCGCGGGATGGCTCAAGAAGGATTACCAGGAGATCGGGCTGCCGCTCGACCCGCCAGCGGAGCGGATCGAGCGGCTCGCCGAATGCGTCCTGATCCTGAAGGATCTATGGTCGGCGGCCGCGTCGCGCCGCTCAGGGGAGCACTACAACGTGAACGTCAGGCACGGCATGCCCGTACCGTGCGCGCTGCCGCATCCGCCGATCATCATCGGCGGCGGCGGGCGGAAGATACTTTCGCTCGCCGCACGCGAGGCGGACATCGTCGGAATCAATCCCCGGATGGCCAGCGGCCGGGCCGACGCGTCGGTGGCGATGTCGATCAGCTCCAAGGATTTCGCCGACCGCGTCGCCTGGACCCAAGAGGCCGCGGGAGCACGCTGGGATTCGCTGGAGTTGCAGTGCCTGACGTTGATCTGCCGGGTTACCAAAGACCGTGAGTCATCCCTCCGGGCCTTTTCTACCGCTATGGGAGTATGCCCCGAGGTACTGGATAACTCGCCTGCGGTCCTCATGGGAACGATCGATGAGATATGCGAGACGTTGCTGCGACGCCGCGAGGAACTTGGGCTCAGCTACTGGGTTGTGCATGAGCAGGAGATGCGTGACTTCGCGGTGGTCGTGGCTCGGCTTAGGGGCCGTTGATGAAAGATTCGCACAATTCCTGGACCACGTTCCTGGAGGCCGCATGCCTGCCGAAGCCATAACCTTGCCGGTAGTCTGGTGCGATTTCGGCGGGGTGCTCACCGCGCCGGTCGCCGAGACCTTGACGTCGTTCTGCGCCCGGATAAGTGTTCCGGCGCCCGCCCTGGTCACAGCCATGAGGACTGTCGCCGGCCAGTACGGGACCAACGACATCATGGAACCCCTCGACACGCCGCTTGTCAGCGCGGACGAATGGACGCGGCAGGTGGAAAAGTGCCTGCTCGATGAGCACCACATAACGGCGGACCTGTCCAATTTCGCGCGGGACTGGTTTACTGGTCGGCCGGCCAACACCGATCTCATCGACTATCTATGGGAGCTGAAGAAGGCAGGGATCTTTGTCGGGATGCTGTCCAACATGGTCCCGGATTTCGAGCCATACTGGCCGAACATGGTATCGCCGGACTTGTTCGATTGCCTTGTCTTCTCCTACCAGGTCGGCGTCAGGAAACCGGATCAGAGAATCTACGCGCTGGCCGAGGAGAGATCCTCGGCCAAGCCATCGTCCTGCATCCTGATCGATGACCTGCTGGAAAACTGCGCGGGCGCTAGGGCCGCCGGATGGAAAGCAATCGAGTTCCACGCCAATGACGAGGCCCTGCACCAGATGCGGCAGTGGATAGGCACGGCAGATGCCTGATAAGGACGGAGCCGGGCTCTGGGACCGGCTGACCGCCCCGGCCCGCACGCCCGGATCATCGTCGCTGCACTGCTGGACTGGTGACCGTTACGACGCGGCGTCATGGGAGGCGGTGGTACGTGACGCCGAGGCGATGACGGCCGGGCTGCGCCGGATGGGCGTCCGCCCGGGTACGCGAGTCGCGACCGTCATGACCAACACTCCCCATGCGGTCCGCGGCTTGCTTGGCGCGTGGCTTGCGGGCGGTACCGTGGCATCGCTGCCGGTGGCCGCACGGGGCATGAGCGCCGACGACTACGTCGGCCAGCTGGCCTCCATCGCCGAGCATATCGACCCGGTCGTCTTCGCGGTGGACGCGGACACGCTGAAGCTGATCCCCGACGACCTGCGGAGCCGGTTCCGCTTCCATTCCTGGGAGTCATTCGCCGACTCGGGCCGCGTGACGGCAGACCCGCCGGGCGCTGACGAGCCGGCGTTCGTCCAGTACTCCTCGGGTAGCACGAGCACGCCGAAAGGATGCGTGCTCACCCCGAACGCGATCTGCGCCCAGCTTGACATCGTGTCGTCGATGATAGAGGTACGGCCCCGGGCGGACGTCACCGTCGGCTGGCTGCCGCTCTCCCATGACATGGGCCTGTTCGGGCTCCTGCTGACTAGCTGGTCGAGCGACATCGAGTGCTACCTGTCGACGCCGCAGCGTTTCATGTTCGCGCCAGGCACATGGTTCTCTGACACGGCGCAGTTTGGCGGCACGCTGACCGCGGGCAGCCCCACCGGCCTGTACCTGGCGGCGCGCTCGTTCGGGCGGCGTTCGGTGTCCGGCGACCGGGGCCTGCACCAGACCAGGGTCTGCATCGTCGGCGCGGAACGCGTCGCACACAGCATTCTGGAGTACGCGGTACAGGCCCTTGGCCCGCATGGTTTCAGGGATACCGCGCTGATGCCGTCCTATGGCCTGGCTGAGGCGACCCTGGCGGTGACCGCCACCCCATTGCGGGAGAAGCCGCGGCGGCTGACGGTCGACGCGGCGGCGCTGGCTAACGGCGAACTACGCGAGGCCGACGGGGACGAGCGGACCCAGGCCACGGTGGTGAGCGCGGGCCCCGTATGCAAAGGAGTGTCGCTGCCAGGGATGCGGGACGGCGAGCTGACCGAGATCACGGTCCGCTCCCCCAGCCTGGCCCTGGGCTACTGGGGTGACGAGCGGCTGACCAGCGAGCGCTTCACGGACGGCACGCTGCACACCGGCGATATCGGCTTCCTGCACGCTGGTGATCTCTATCCAGTCGGCCGGACCGATGACGTGATCTCGGTTGCCGGACGCAACGTGCACACGCATGAGATCGAGATGGCAGTGGACGGCATCGAAGGAGTCCGCCACGGCTGCTCCGCGCTGGTCGGCCACTACGAAGGCGCTGCGTTCCGGCTGACCCTGTTCGTCGAGGTGCGAGGTAGCAAGCACGAGTATCGCGCGATGGCTGAGCAGGCCGCGTCGCTGGCCATGGCCAAGGCCGCCGTCGCGATCGACGAGTGCGTATTCCTCGGCCGCAACAGCCTGCCGAAGACGCCCAGCGGGAAGATCCAGCGGCACCGCTGCCGCGAGATGCTCGAAAAAGGCCAATTCGAGCTGGTGTCCACGGTGAAGCTGGCATCGATGTGAAGGAGAGACTCCAGTGACTGGTACGAGGATGACGGTTCTGCTGACTGGCGCCTCCGGGGTGATTGGCCGCGCGGTCGCGAAGGAGTTGCGCGACTGCCACGTGATCGGGCAGGCACATAGCGAGCTT
>Ga0335075_10008664_pt1 | contig 15568 bp, 14 predicted proteins | sample Lox_Sample_24_FD_206723 | JGI IMG/M metagenome (GOLD analysis project Ga0335075, IMG submission 206723) | Soil microbial communities from Loxahatchee National Wildlife Refuge, Florida, United States - Lox_Sample_2.4 | ecosystem: Environmental > Terrestrial > Soil > Wetlands | place: USA... | reverse complement strand
GCTTGAGAGCACTTTGGTTAGCGGTTTGCGAGACTTTCGAGGGCAGTCAGAGTTTGGGAGACGGTATCACCTTGTTTCCAATCAATTGGGCCATATCGCCTTGAGTTGTCAAGGCCATTTTGGGAGCCAGAAGCTGGAATGACTGTTAGCCGAGGCTGCATTGGCATAGAAGGACGGAAACACACCACCGTGAAGATCAAGCATAACCTTCAGACCGGCCTGTCTTGTCCAACCAATTGCGTTATCCAATATTAGGAATTGTCCTTGAACATATGGATCGCTAGGTAGAGCCAGCAGCCTATCGGTATGCGCGCGTGGTTGAGACCAGCCGCTGCGATTGCTTGGAAATCCGCCTGCGTGAACCAAGTATTCCAATGCTGAGTCAAGCGTGACACTGCTCCAGACTGTCAAAGTGCTTGGCAATAAGTGTATTCGTCAACTACACTACCACCGTTTGCCCACTGGTCAAAAATGGGTTGCCTGATCCATGGTTCAAGTACGTACTAGCCTCCGAGATTGACGCCGCGAACTTTGTCGTTATTGTAATCGTCTCTGGCTGTGTTCAATCAGCTCTGCCTAGTCAGATGAGAAGTGGAACAGCGTTGCTCACATTGCGGCGCCCTCGATCGCCGATAGCAGTGCTACCGCAGCAGTAACAGTTTTGAGGAATGCCATTTTGTCATTAATTTAGGTTTTATTGACAAATATGAATCTTCGTAGAAGATGAAAAGCGTACGGAAAGTTGAATAGCAAAAGAAGACAAGAAGCATGAGAAAGTGGGGATTTAGTGAAAAGCTGGCGGGCCACTACTACGGTTTATGCCATTGATACCCACCTTTTGATGCTGTAGATCATTTGTTTGTGACGATTCTGTCGTCGACAGCGAATTAATTGGGGATATCATGCCAAGAGTGTCCATAATGCAGAGAAAGAGCATCTCCTTTAGGAATGCGACTGAGTAGACGTGCGTCCTGAATTCTCAGGGTGTAGATGACACAAGGATCGCTCCCTAGTTCTAATGATCACTGATGCCTGAGGCCTACGATTCGCTCCAGTGCTCCATTCAGAACACCACTGGTACTCAGAATCTCTCCACGTGGATCCGCCCCATGGCTCACTTCTCAGTGGCTGTTCAGCGGCTGCACTTGCCCCCAAACAGGGTAATTATGTATGTATGTACATATTGAAACAAATGGGTCCGTGTGGAGAAGGGAAGGAGGGTTCGCATAGTACCTGCTATTCCCACTCGTGTGGCCCTTACGTGAAGAGTTTGTGACGGGAAAGATCCGCACTTTATTCGGGCCTACGGAGGGAAAGATGACATACCCCAACAACGCCATGGTAGATCCTATCTCCAAGCCTTTGATGTAAGGTAGTATTCCACCGATCTTGATCGTGATGCTGCGGAGTACCGCGCCTCAGTGCCGACGTGACGTCAAGTTTCATCCCCAATTCCTTCTTCGTATATATCAAAAGAATGATTCTTTTCTTGGCAGTGATGCACACAAAAATAGCCTTGTGGGAGGGGTTCTTCGGCTGCTGCCGCTCTTCTTCATGTGAGTGTACTTCTCGGACTATTTGGTGCCTCGCTCGGTATTATTGAGAGACATAAGTCGTCTATATACAACCGGTAAGATACGAGGATTGCAGCAGTAAAAATGCGACAAGGTCATGGGCATCCATATTGAAAAAGCCCCATCACAACAATATACAAATATCATAACCAAGAATGTCCTTGATATTTGAATATTAAGAGTATCAATAGCCTGTGTGGGACAACGATCTTTCCTACTTCAGTGAGACATCTTGTATTCCGCCCCCATGGTCGGAGGTCCGTTTGACAATCGTAGAAGTTCGACGTTCCGTCTAGACATCGGGCGGGACCGAGGGTACCTTGCACCGCATGTTCAATGAGTGTGATTATGCATGAAAGATATTCATAGCAGAGAGCGGTCAGTGGAGCTCGTCTTAGTGGCTGATGCAATGAGAGCTTAAAGGAGCGACTAGGCTTTAAGCTTCAAAACGCTGTCAATCCTGAGCGGCATATTAGGTACCATGTACCTTGCTGAATAGCACCCTAGTTCGCGAGCTATTTGTTCATTCCGGGGTTGACCTTTTGTCTCGGAACTCGGTCCCTTACTCTAATCATAAACGCGAAAGCCGAGGCAACAGGCTAGACCCGACCGTTCGGCTCGCGCCTGTCCCAATCACTAACACTGGCATTATCCACGTGCTTTTAACGTCCATAAATTCCAGCCGACAGCGAAAGTAGTAAGCACGGCGATTATATCAGCCGCTAGATCCTGGGAGTTCATGCGCGAGAAGTCATTCTTGTCACATCAATCAAAACTCCAGGTCTGTACTTCGCATACATCGGCCATACATTAACATTGATAGTTCGGTATTGACATAGTCTCCACCTTTTTCTCCCTTTCGCGCCTAGTTCATGAGGAGCTTTCCTAATGTGGTTCAGGACATATCTTCATCATTATCCAAGATTTGATGAGTTGCCGTTGTGATCGAATCATGTTGACAAGCTGGCCTTCTTCCCCTTGCTGCCCTGCCAAAGTCTTTCTGTTTCCTGTCTTCGCTCGACAATCGAAGGATCAAGGAAGGGTTGAGGTACCCTTCGCGAGCAGAACTCGGCATCTAGACTCTTTGATTAAGATACTGCTGTGAATTAATTATATATTACGATGGCTCACATCTGGTGGTCTTCTCGTCTGTAAGCCGAATTGGTATCTCGTCTCTTGAAGCAGGCGACTCGGTATATGACGAGACTGTTGATGATCGAGGTACAAGTCGAAGTGGGCCTTTGAGTAGAGGACGACTGGGTTTCAATTCCATTTTATGTCATGCAAAGCCATACAGAGCCGAGAAGTGCAGATCAGTGTCTGTATTTGAAGAGTGTCGCAACGATTTCTAATATCCAGAAGAGCTTATGTAACAAAACCTCTCCAGTGTACAGCCAATCAACAAGTGCCAAGATGCTCGTGTAAAAACCCTATTCTGCTCTAGCGCAGCGCTGAAGCCTCACCAACCCCGCCGACCGAGCATCGGCGACGACTACGAGAGCTGCGACACCGGACACAAAGAATCGAAATTGCCGGAACACACAGAGTTTCGGATATTGGCACGACACCAGTTTCCCTTCAGCGTCATCGCAGACGCTATTGTGCATGGACACCCAGGGTGTTGTGGGTGGAGGAGGAGGCCATAGCCATGGCTCCGCAACCTCACCCGTCTCGGTTCGTAGTAGTGGCGGAACAGGCGGGTCCAAAAGAAAGAGGAGCGGTGCAGAGTTCGAGAGCAGCCCTGGGAGTGGAGGGGAGCATGAAGAAGAGGAGGGTGAACGAAGAAGACAACCTGGTGTGAAGAGAGCGTGCAATGAGTGTCGGCAACAGAAGGTGACTCATCCCATCAACATCTTTACATTTGGAAAACAACAAGTGTGATAGCAGCGAGTCATGAACAATAAAACTAATTAGGTTTGCTTATAGCTACGATGTGATGTTGTCCAAGACCCTTTCACTACTTGCTCTCGATGCACGCGGCTCAAACTCGAATGTAAGATCGAGTCCAATTTCAAGCGGGTTGGGAAGCGAAGTAAACACGCAGAAATGGAAAAGCAAATTGAACGTCTACGACGCAGCATTCAACGCGCTCAGGCACAGGGCTATATGGTCGAGGAAGAGGAAGAGATGGAGTCACCGATTGCCAATGGCCTATACATAAAGAACCAATCATTCATGGGCTCGGACGAGGCTGTGTCGTCTCTCCTACATCTGAAGCAGAGTGGTTCATACGGCTTACCAAGAATCACTCGGCAGCTGGAAGATGTTGGTTTGACGGAGGATTCGGTTAACCAGCTCTTCAATGAGTATTTTGGTTACTATCATCCATTTCTTCCATTCCTCAACCCTGCGCAGTCACCAGATCATTTTTTCCAACAGTCTCCTCTTCTCTTCTGGACCATTATATCAATCGCTGCACGCCGGACTCATGTGGCTGATGGTCTGCTTACATCACTTGCCGGCCCTCTTACGCGTCTACTCTGGACCACGATCGGAAGCGTTCCTGGTAGCCATCATGTGGTTAAGGCGTTGTGCCTGCTCTGCACATGGCGACTGCCGACAAGTACAACATCTTCTGATCCCACGCATATCCTGAGCGGGGTCATGATGAAAACTGCGACAGGAATTGGATTGCACAGACCTAGTCACGCTATTGATTTTTCACGAGTACCGATCGAGCTTGACAAAGAAGAATTACATGACAGGGTGACTACATGGGCGATCTGTAACATTGTGTCACAAAGTGTTGGCACAGGCTACGGACAGCCTGCCACAACTCTCTACGATTGGACACTGGCGATTCGACCCGGAGATCCCGGACCATTTACCTTATCTTCAGAACTTGAAGCCAGACTGCAGATCGAACGATTTGCTGACAAGGTGTCGAAGGAGATGTACAGCAATGCCAGCGATCCACAAGGTGTTTCTGGGGATGAGCTTCGAGCAATGTTGACACGTCTTTTTAAGCGCGAATATAATGACCTTCAGGGCTCTATCTTATCGAGGAAGGACCTGTCACCTCTTGTTGATCTGTTCCTGAAAGCTGCTGGTTTACACTTCCGATTGGCGGCTCTCTTTGACTCTCACAGTACCCCTCGCTATCTTGAGGACTTAATGGAATTATGGAGAGCAACCCTCGCATTCCTTGATGTAGCCTTCTTATTAGACACGCCGGCGCCTGATAATCCTGGCCATGTTTTGCAGTATGGCACGAATTATATAGCCCAGATGATCGTCGTGGCAGGTTTTGTATTGCTGAAGCTTCTCAGCAGTTTCTTTGCGTCTGAAATCGACTTCGAGAGGGGGCGGCAACTCTTCCATAAGACTATTCAGGCAATTCGCAGTATGAGTGTTACTAACAACGACCTCTTTTGGAAGCTTGCTGAATTAATGGTGCAAATGTGGAATGCCGTGCGCTTCGAATCCCGACCGCAAATGGGTGGAATTGATGGATCACTACAATTAAAAGTGCGATGTCGACACAGCATGAGCCTTGTCTTTGATTCCATCTGGCGCTGGCGAGATGAATTTCAGGCTCAAGGCCGTGGAAGCCTTGAAGGTCAATTATTATCTATCTATCATCTTTTGCTTGAATACTGACACAATTTTTGCCGCAGCCGCAATGAAAAATCCAACAAATCCGGATTCTGCCGTTGAGTCTCGTGCATCGTCCACTCAACTTGATAACACGCTCATGGCAGCAAACCAGACCCTCCACGGAGGGATACAAAACCAGATGCATCAAAACCTCTCTAGCCTTGGCGGGACAGTTACCCCTGGAATTTCAAATCCGTATGGTGAAACTAATTATGAAGTATTTGATCCGGTAAGTTTGTAACTGGCTTCCTATCTTGTGTGGCGGATTTACGTACGTATTAACGCACCTGCAGCTGAATTGGATGCTGGATGGACTGGTTGACTTTCCTTACTCGTACGCAGCAGTACAAGGGCTGGAAGCTCAAGGAATGAGTTGAGTCATGATGCAGAGACGACAAAATTGGGCAAAGGTACCCACACCAAAATGACATCAGGATACCCTCTTTTCCTCCTTAGGCATAGCGATTGGTCTGTTTAACAGGATAATATTTTTTTTGGCCCCACTCCCTCCATCTTTAGCAGAGTGTGTAATTTCGAACTCCACAGCCTTCCGTTTCAACTGCCGCAGCGTATGAAGCAGTCCAACGCCTAGTTGGTGCGTCTCTGGCGGGTCCTACTTTAGAAATTGTGCAATGAATAGCAAGAAAAGCAGTTCGGCCGATGCAGCGCAGAACATTTGATTGGCGAGTCCGCGAACTAAAGCGCAGCGACGGCCCCGTCTTGACCCCCTCGGCCCCCTTCGATGTGCTGGTACGAGTAAGATAACCGGTAGAAGCGCTCACAATGCAGGCGTCCAAGCGACCGCTACGACGAGCCCACGCGGAATTAGTAAAATAGCGCGTCCGGCTTGGTTGCCTATTAATGGCTAAATTGGAGCTAATTGATGGTGGGCAGCTATCTCCGCGCGGCAACTGCCGACGGTCACTTTAATTTGTCATTTGTGTCCGTGAAGCGTGAAGCGATGGAGTGCCGCCGAGCTTCAATTTGAAACCCCAGTACGCGCGCTTACCAAATGAACGGAGGGGGCGTAGTGTGTCGCAGAATAATGTGCCCATATCGCAGGTCGGAGAGAAGGGGATGTCTTGAGATGGAAGAGGGGACAGGAGACGTGGGAGAAATCGACTTTCGAAGCTCCAGCGGCGCAGCCGGTTTGATGTACAGCAGACTTTGGGTGTGTGGGAACACCTTTCGAGCATGGTTCGGCCCGCGGTGATCTGAGGACCGGTACTGCACAGCACAGGACGAGATGCACGACACAAAAATATTCCTTCGTTGATCACAAGCCACGAAATTCCTACTGTACCTCTTCCAAATCAGAAGTAAGCCGCCCCCGGCTTTCCTGCTTTTGACGAGCTCGTGTTGGGGGCCAATGGGTTGGTGGATGCGACAATGCCTTTAACCGCGGCATATACGACAAAGCTACGCCCGGTTCGGCCTGGACATTTTACGCTGGAGGACACCCTCTCTCTCTGCTGCATGCAAGGGCAGACATGTGACTGAACCAAACTACCGGGTCCAAAGTGAACTGTGACGAAGCGCTTAACGTGCATAAGTCTGTGCGCTATAGCCCCTAAGGCCTACCGTCACACCTGTATGGAACAAGTACTTCCTGCAATGCCCCCCCTCACTGTCCTTTCGTCGATACCGAGCGCTTATCATGCAGATTTCAGATGCAACTGGCTTGTCCCTGCCCTAGCCTGGGCTAGTCTGGATGCGGCCGAGGCTCAGAAGTGCTGTGCCAGGCTGGCCTACCACATCCTTCAGGTATATGATGTATGGCCAAAAGTCGGTCTTCGCTTCGCCACTACTCGCAAGGCTTTCTACCACTTTTACTTTGATAAACCTCTATGAAGCAGATTTCTCGATGTGTCTATATAATTTTACACAAAGTTGCTTTCCATAGGTCGTTTGATCTCGTCTCATTCACTCTCCAAGCAAATGCATCTTTTCATGTCGTCCCCTTCGACCGACTCGAATCTCTCAACACCTTCTGAGGACTTTGAAGAATTCCCCACCCCGTCTGAGTTGCAAGACGCTTGGCCAATTCATACTCTTGCTATGGCCGAACAATTGTTCTCTGACCAATATGGGCGGCTGTCGGCTCCTTCACAGGAATGGACGCCATCCAGCGCCGTACGTGACTACACCATATCAGAGCCCCACATCCACCGGGGCGACGACTCAGAGACTATGTACTCACACAATCACCAGGTATCATCGTTCAATCTACCCCTCATATATGACTCCACCCTCACCACTCCGGTGTCTCTCCATCCCGAGTCTCCAAATCCTCACGGGAAAACTCTTAACGATGCACAGTGGAGTCGAAATGAACATCCTCAATTGCAGTATCCACTAAGAAGTAACGACAGCATCTATATCAACACGAATTCAATGTCCATGAAGTCCAAAAATGATTCAATCACTATCTCCTCATCAGACCCGGACAATCTGTTAACCATCTCCCCATACATCTTCGACTCCCCGTCAACGCCATGTCCACCCACCCCGTACTGGGGTTCCTTTGGTGTCTCCGCCCCTTCAACAACAAGTGCGGCGACAAGTGCTAGCACTCCAAGTAATGCAAACCCGACTGTAAATGCGGCGCCGCCGGGTGGGAGCAATCAAGCTCCAATTCTGATCGCCCCAAGTCCTAATCGTCGTCCACGTCAGCACATTCCTGATGAAAGTCTCATCCAAAATCCAAGCCAACAAGGTTTACAGATACAGATGAGCGCCCAAGTGCAGCAACCACATATTCAACCACCGCCGGTAGGGATCAAGCGCGAATGTCCGTCGCCTACTTCCAGGCCTAAACGTCGCAGGCGATCCGCACCACCAACGGAACAACAAAAACCTTTGTCCAGGGACGACTTGAGCGAGGAGGACAAAATCCTCCTTCATCTCCGGGATATCAAGGAAGAAGAAAAGTGGGATTGGAAGGAGCTTACGGAACGTTTCAATCGCGAGACTGGGGGGAAACACAACCTAGCGGCATTACAAATGAGGCACACGAGGTTGGTAGAACGAATGAGGGTATGGACAGATGTTGAGGTACATGCTTTCCAATTTGTCTCCATTCCGTCTCATAACTGCACCATCGTCCTATTTAAAATCAGTTTACGTATCCATATTTCTATTCCTCTCGCTTTCTTTCATTATGTCCTCCATCCAATCCGCGCGACTAACCTCAATGAGCAGATACGTGCGCTCAACCGCGCAAAAGTTCAATACGACAATCAAAGATGGAAGATTATCGCCGAGTCTATGCTAGATTACGGATGTGAGACAAAATGGTCGCCGCATGCCTGTCAGCTCAAATGGCAGGAGCTTCACCCAAGCGAAGGGGCATTTGAAGAATACGGAACAGGGTCCTGGAATGATAATAACACAACCGCATCGACGCCCCAACGGCAAAATTCGGGCATTAGCTTTTCGCGCGAAGATGGTGAGGGTGATGATGGAGGTGGAAACACTAACGTCATTATCGACCAAACCAGTCAAGTGAGCATGAGACAAAGGACCGGAAGTAAAGGGAGCAGTCGCGGCTCACGAAGTGCTTATGAACAACGCCAGGACTGGACTGTGAGACCGCAGTAATGTCCGCGTTGAGCCAATCCACCACTTGTTGATTCTTGGGAGCGGAGTTGGTTGGATGGGATTTGGCAACAGGTGGTTACCAAAAGAATCGGTTGGATACGGATTGGCATATAACAGTGCATCAGCACATGCTTACATGGCGTCTTCCTTTCTCTCTTCTGGTTTCTATGAAATGGGCTCTCCTAACGGTCATTAGCACTTGCTTCGGTCATGATGAGGCAACGCTTCACATCGCCTTCTAATTTTGTATTACTACATAGTTGCTAGTCTAGTGCCTACTTGAACGTGCTCTTTGAGATTTGAGATTTGAGATGAGTTGAGATGTGGCTTTCTGTGTGCACATGATTGGAATGAGCAGTTCGAATTAAACCTTATTTCAAAAACCTCGTCACGTCACATTTCTCATCAACACAACGCAACCTCATCGATGAAATCAACCCCTTCTGTTGACCTATTTAGCACGTCCATTTACCGAATTACTTTTCAGCTATTTTACGACCATATCAATCTTAGCAAGCAATTTCGCTCATGGATGAGGAGGAGTTGACATGGAGGATTGAAACGACGGAATTCGAGTTCCGTCAACGACACAGCCATCCAATACACGATATGCGATGCTGCTACATCCCACCTCCCACAGCTCACCCACAGAGGATTTTCCTCACAGACATAGCCACGTGGGCTACATCGACATCGTCAATCATATATCCATGCAGTGCAAGCATGATGGAGTCAGAATGAACCCAGGAAGTGCAGCAGAAAGAGTGGACTCCTCTGAAACATCCCGCTTTTCACCATCCCAGCTTGGATCATGCGCTCGCACAGCCCGTAAGGTACACAGATCTTCTTAAGTTTTCTTCGATCGTGGCATCTACATATCTCCCTTTGAACAGCAAGCTCTTCACCGACGGCCTGCGTGCTCTGAAACACCCCACATCCGCGCCCCGCCCTCAAGCTCAAAGCTCATAGGATGCACAACAGCACAGCCTGGATCTTCGGCAATCCGGATGCAAGATTTCTCCATGGATGAGAAGATTTCGACGTCGCTGCAATCAACGACATATAGCTAGCTCATTCAATATCCCTCTCCGATTATCATATCTGAAACACCCCGCCTCCCGCCTCCCGCTCCCCGCCATCCGAGCCCAAAGCTTATAGGATATAAAAAGCTTCGCTCGAGCGGCTTCTTGATGTCGGCAATTACATTTGCATATGCAAACCACGAACGTTGAAGTGTGACATCTTCGGACCTGGATAGAAATCCTAGATCACCCATGCAACACAGGAGACGGTCAGACTACCTCCTTCTTGAAACATCCTAGCTCCTTACCCCTACCAAACAAAGCTTGAAATCGGTAGGTTGCGAACTTATTATAGCAGCACGCACAGACGAAAGTCTAACACAACCTTCATCAAGCATATGCATATGCGAACGACTCTCACGAATGGGATGGGGATCCTTTTTCTAAACGAACGTTCACTACTTCAACTAATAAAACACTATTGCGAACGAACAACCTACATAAACATAATTTTCCACGGTTCCAGATTGAAGGAAACAATTCCTAGGATAGTCACAGAAACCTCATGGATGTCGGTATGTGATATCGTACCAAGTACCGGGTTTCCGAGCGCCCTTCAATGGAAATATGAATACAAGCATAACGACAACGACAACCACAGCCAAAATACTGCACAGATTCGAGAACAAGCACCCTTGAAGACGAATTCCTGCACGAACGGAGATGAGATGCGGCGGATCTCCGTCCCAGAACCAATTTCAAACCCTGGTATTGACGATTCCCACCATCTGAGATCGCTTGAGGCTTCAGGAATGCATCCTGGTAGAAACATGGCTATGTGGCTTCCTCAAGGGTGGCATGGCATTTGCATTGCATACTTGATGGAATTATTCACAATCCCTTGAAGGAGGCAGTGAAGATTGACGATCAAGGAGGATTGTTTATGCGAGACATGCACGGCGGCTATATCGCAGCAGCGCGGCTGTTAGGTCAAGGACGTGGAAGGAAGAGACGCAGTTGATAATGTGCCCAAAGACCAACACAACAAACCTCGTATTCGCGGCTTCGCTTTTCATCGTATGCAACTTCATGATAGCCTGCGGAGGGACTGCGATGACAAGCCACTTCAGCGAAGGGACTCGAGCCGAGATACTTCTCAGTCGTACACATATATCCTATTCCAAAATCAAAACAGGAAGAAGGTCAGTCAAATGATGTTAAGAATACAGCTTATACAGGTATGGATGTGTTAGCCTTCCAAGCTGCTGCACTTACAAAGGTAGGGAAATAAGGGGCGATGAGACCTTCTCGCTTACATACCCACAGAGTTACAGTATCCGGCCAAGATGTAGCTTTGAACAGCATACCGCAGCTCCAAGACCTCAGACTCCGCATTCTACCTTGATGGGCTACCTACCTTGCAGTTAATCACGCATGAGAATATTTTTCTAACGGTTACAAGCTGAAATTTTCACCAAACTGTACGGTCCTTGTCGGCGCCTTTCGGCAGAAAACTTTACAGTATGAGTATTCTTCTCCACGAACGACATGGATTCGACAGTACGACAGCCTCTCGTAACCCCATTTTGGAAAATTGAGCAGATTCGTCCACCTAGCGCGTTATCCTCAAAGCTCCGTCGACAGCATTCGCAACAGCGGTCACGGGAGGCAACGCCTACCATGCAAGGACCTGCTGAACCAGCTGACATGCCGACCAAAGCAGGCCTCAACAATGCACAAATCACTAACTTAGCATACCTGCCCCTCACTCTAGTTCCATTCTACAATTATTTGTCGATCTTTGTCACCGGACTTCAGTTCCCGGCTGCATTTTAATGCAAATATTCTTCGGGAGCTTCGTTCAGGATTGCGCCAGAAACTGAAGTCACTGATTGCGGCTTATCCAGAAACCGTGGATCAACCCGTGGATATTGTGATCTGCAAACGACATACTCAAGGTAGGGAAACACCTACCGTGAAAGCCTTCCCTGCCAGTAGGAAGCACTCTTGCCGGTAAGATAGTTCTCGCCATGACATTTCCTACCAATTGAGTCAACCGTCACTCCATCTCGACGCTTTGGGCCCATACCTGACTCTAGGGTGTGAATGTCTGGCAGTACTCTGTGCGCACAAGAAAGGGGTGCTGGTGCCGACAATGAAAGGTAAGAGTCTGTCTCCCTTTGTCTTGATGGATAGAAGATATGATCTATAGTTCCTTCTGGCGGGATTTCATAGGCGCGTCGCCGGCGGCGAGAAGGTTGGTATTGGTCTTGATTTAGGAAAGAATATTGAATGTACATACATGACATAGAGAGCATTAGACTTATGCATATCTATCAGGCCTCATAGCATGGGATTGAACTTAGTTGACTATTGAAATGCTTAAAGTGGTATGTGTAAGAAAAAACACTCTGCTCCACTCTGCTCTGCTTCACTTCCTCCACTCCTCTCCACCTCCAATACCACTCGGCTTTGTGCCTGCATCCGCTCGTGACGGTAACACCTCCCCATCCTCGTCGTCATCATCATCATCCAAAACCCTCGCCAACTCATCCGGATCCTTCATCCTCGCATCCGGCGCACTAATAGCTGTATCCCGCTCCCTCTGTCCCTGTCCCTCCTCTGCTAAAATACTATCATCTGCCCTCACCGAAATCCCCCTCTTGCCCCAATTACTCGCCCTCTTCGGCGTAGGCGTAACCTCACCATCCTCTTCACCATCGAGCGCAGGCTGCTCCTCCTCATCCTCAACATTCATGCTCCGCCTCCCCAGAATCTTCGAAATGAGCCACCCACGGCTCAAATCGTCCGCATCCACGACGCCGCCGCTGCGCAGTTTCACGCGCTGTCGCGTCCAATATACCCATGCGAAATCCACGTACAGTGCCGTCTGCACGATGCCGCATGTCACGGAAATGGGGTCTGGTTTCCAGTAGTCGTCGAATTCGCGCTCGATCCAGTTGAGGATGTAGAAGGCGCGGTAGGAGCCGAGGGCCAGGAGGTAGAAGGAGTCGATTACGGTGGGGACGGTGGTTTGGCGGAGGAGCAGGAGCTGCGGGAGGACGCAGACGGATTCGAGGATGAGGGAGAAGTCGATTAGCATCTGAGTTTGGGAGTCAGCTCTTCGTTCCTATGCTTGAGTGAGACAGAGAGTAAGACTTACTTGGGCTGGGTAATGCTCGTCCTTCTTCCTGAAGATGAGATTCACGAGCGGCGCTAAGATGAGTGCTCCTCCTAGGCAATAAGCGCCTAGCTTCCAGGCTGCTTCGCGCTCTCGGGTTCGCGCGTACACTCTTAGCATCAAGAGTAGGATGTAGAATGAGGTGACGATGTAGAAGATCTTGAAGATGAAGTTCCATTTGTTATCGGCTGGGTTTGTGTAGAAGAGGTCAATGTAGCGGGTACAGAAGACGCCGGCGTAGAGGGCTTGTGTGATGAGGGAAACGCCTGAGTGTTGTTAGTTTATGTAGAACAGTTGAAGAGAGACTTGAAGGCAGGCACCTTCAGCGCTTTTGTTGACGTGGATTGCGAATATGAGGATGCATTTTGAGAGGGCGTGGGAGAGGTCCCCGAGGATTCGAAAAACCTAGCAGGACGTGTTTAGCGCCTCCTCTCTATCCAGAGCTTCGCCGTACTTACATTCATTGTGATTATGCTGTAAACTGGTGATGGAGCTTGGAGAAGCTATCGTGGAGAGAGCGACGTTGGTTTCGGGTACACGCAGCCTGATTATGCGGTGGCACAGTTGCCCATGGCAAGGCTGAAGGCGCAAAACTCAAAGCTCGTTAATCACTCTTGCGATGCTGAAGATCCAGTGAGGAATCAACGAGTGTATAGCAACAAATGAGCAACGATTCGATCGATGTGAAAGAGAGGATCAATGTTGAAGCCAGCTGGTCCTGTACTCAACCATACTACGCGATGTGGAGGTTAGCGTCCGCCACTAAGCTGCTTCTGGCTTGCGGCTTTCCATGCGGCTGAGGCTCTGATCATGGCAAGTACAGCTAGGAATTGTTATTTTACATTAATGTTCGTACGATATAAGTCAATCATGGATCTGAGCCAATCTGGCATCGATCCATTCCGTATATGTACGCCGTTCTATATACTAACCCGATACTCCACATTGCCGACGATGATGCTATACTCCAGTCCCTCCTATGCCCATGCACCGACTAGAGCCATTAATGTGGCCCCTCCAATGACAGCCATGAAGGCGTGCCATCTCCGCTGGCCTTTAAGTATGTCATAACTCTTGTCACTCAAGAAATCTTCCGCAAGCAGTTGTACCAGACCAGCAAACAAAAGCAAGCCGCTGCTTATTGCATTCATGATGCCTACCATTAATAGTCCAGTCTCGCTGTGTGGATCATATGAGCTTTGCACAAGTAACCCAATCGCCTGCCCTATTGGAGTCGTAGTTCCATATGCCAGGACCATCAACCAGGGCTTAAGAGATGACCTTGGGAAATTAATTGCTGCTATACGGGAACCAAGCGCCAGACCTTCGAAGGACTGATGAAAAGATATTGCGATGAGAAAGACAATGAAGGGCGTACCCGTAGCCACAGATATAGCCATTCCAATAAACACGGAATGGAAGAGGATGCCTGCTTCAAGGAGCATACATTGAATCATCAAGCGCTTTTGCTCGACCCCAGGAGATAAGGCACTGGATGATAGATTGGCTTGGTTCTCAACGTCGTCATTAAGCTCAGCGGCGGGATCCAATTCTCCAAAATCAAGATCGGAATCTCTATCGTTATCGTCTTGATCATCTCCATAATGATATCTCACATTCCCGTTCGCCTGTGGTAAAGATTCTGGTAGAGGAGAAGCACCATCAATCAGCCCTTGAGAGGACCCAGTGTCGCCTAGAATTAGGTCTCTCGGGCGATGGTTATGGCCTAGCTTCCCATTCCTGGGTGTTTTGTTTCTGAGTTCAATTGGTCTTACAGTTCCGTTGGTTCGCAACATCCCATGATCGTGTCCATCCTCTTCCATCAAAAGAGGCTCCCACGATTGTCCATGAGAGTGTGAATGTCCCGCACCCCTTGTTCGTAAGAACATCTCAATTCCAACGACGATTAAGGCCGATGTCATAGCTATGACTCCGGCCATTGGCCTGTACCCTTTGTTCCAAAGCCATGGTAGACAGGGGTCCGTGAGTGAAACAAATGCAGTAGGAAGGAGGTGAACGAAGGCTGTCGCTATAAGTACCCCCGTGCCAAAATGTTGTGAGAAGAATACGATTTTGTTAGGTCCTGTATGCTTGGAGGCCCGCCGTGATACCAAAGGAAACCCACAGCCTAGAAAATATTAGTTGATGATTCTCAGAGCTGTTGAGGTGGCCCTTACAGATTGTGCTCAAGGAGAGTATTAGTATCAGTGCAAAAACGTGCGCTGAGGTATTATAATCGCCTTTGTCGCGAGATCCACAAGCTGGCCTCGTAGATTCTTCCTGCCTACGTTCCAACTCCGCTCGCAGAAAGGCTGTCGGAAGGTCGGCCCATGGAGGAGCTGTTGAGAAATAAGTTAGCTTAGCGCTAGTGGAGAGAGAGACGTTACATACCTCTCCGCACCAGATTATTGTCGATCATGATACCAAACTAGATAGAGCGTCCTGAACCTCAGGATCATCATTCATAAGTTGACATTGAGTTTAGATGTGAGAGGACTGAAATTCTGAACCAATGCGGCAGTGCGGAACTAAGGTTAGCGTCATGCTTGTCAGCTCGTTTCGGCACTGCCCGTGACACTGTTGGCACTGAGATC
>Ga0335075_10008663_pt1 | contig 15570 bp, 15 predicted proteins | sample Lox_Sample_24_FD_206723 | JGI IMG/M metagenome (GOLD analysis project Ga0335075, IMG submission 206723) | Soil microbial communities from Loxahatchee National Wildlife Refuge, Florida, United States - Lox_Sample_2.4 | ecosystem: Environmental > Terrestrial > Soil > Wetlands | place: USA... | reverse complement strand
TGGAGCTGAAGACGACCATCAACACGATGGTCGACCAGCTTTCGTCCTTCGCGGCCGAGGTCACCCGGGTCGCCCGGGAGGTGGGCAGCGAGGGACGTCTCGGCGGCCAGGCCGAGGTCGAGGGCGTCTCCGGCACCTGGAAGCGGCTGACCGAGAACGTCAACGAGCTGGCCGGAAACCTCACCCGGCAGGTCCGGGCGATCGCCGAGGTGACCAGCGCCGTCGCCACCGGCGACCTGACCCGCTCCATCTCGGTGGAGGCCCAGGGCGAGGTCGCGGAGCTCAAGGACAACGTCAACACGATGGTCCGCTCGCTGCGCGAGACGACCAAGGCCTATCAGGACCAGGACTGGCTGCAGTCCAACCTGGCCAGGATCGCCAGCCGGCTGCAGGGCCACCGGGATCTCCGGGTGGTGGCTGAGCTGATCATGGACGACCTGGTACCACTGGTCGGGGCGCAGCACGGGACGTTCTTCCTGGCCGAGACCAACGGAGGCGAGACCCGGCTGCGGCTCATCGCCGGCTACGGGCTGCGCGCCGACATCGAGGCGCCGAGCCAGTTCCGCCTGGGCCAGTCGCTGATCGGCCAGGTTGCACGGACCAGGAAGCCCATCGTGGTGAACGACCTCCCCGCCGATTACGTAAAGATCTCCTCGGGGCTCGGCGAAGCAGCACCGGTCAACCTGATGATCCTGCCGATCGCGTTCGAGGACCAGGTCCTCGGGGTCATCGAGGCGGGCTCGTTCTCCCGGTTCACACAGCGGCACCGGGACTTTATGGAGCAGCTGATGGAGACCATCGGGGTCAACGTCAACGCGATCATCGCCAACTCGCGGACCGATGCGTTGCTGTCCGAGTCGCAGCGGCTCGCAGCGGAGCTGCAGGCCCGTACCCGAGAGCTCCAGGTCCGGCAGGACGAGCTGCAGCGCTCCAACGCCGACCTGGCCGACAAGGCCGCCCAGCTCGCCCGCCAGAACCGGGACATCGAGATCAAGAACGTCGAGATCGAGCAGGCCAGGCAGGAGCTCGAGGAGCGCGCCCGGCAACTCGACCTGGCGTCCAGGTACAAGTCGCAGTTCCTCGCGAACATGTCGCACGAACTGCGGACCCCGCTGAACAGCCTGCTCATCCTGGCCCGGCTGCTGGCCAATAACCCGGAGCAGAACCTCACGTCCAAGCAGGTCGAGTACGCCAACGTGATCCACTCATCCGGGGCCGACCTGCTGCAGCTCATCAACGACATCCTCGACCTGTCCCGGGTGGAGGCGGGCAAGATGGAGCTGCATCCGGAGCGGTTCGCCCTCCGCGGTCTGGTCGATGACCTGCGGGCCATCTTCCAGCCGCTGATCACGGACAAGGGCCTCGATTTCGAGGCCGGCCCGCCGGCCGCCGGCGTCCCGGCCGAGTTGTTCACCGACCGGCAGCGGCTCCGGCAGATCCTGCACAACCTGCTGTCGAACGCGGTCAAATTTACCGATCAGGGGCGGGTGGAGCTCCGGATCAGCCCGGCCGGCGGGCCCGCCGCGGGTGCCGATCCGGTCATCGCGTTCTCGGTGACCGACACGGGCGTGGGCGTCAGCGAGCACAACCTGGAGGTCATCTTCGGGGCCTTCCAGCAGGGGGACGGCACCACCAGCCGGCGCTATGGCGGAACCGGCCTCGGGCTGGCGATCTGCCATGAACTGGCCAGCCAGCTCGGCGGGCGGATCACCGCGCAAAGCGTTCCTGGCCAGGGCAGCACGTTCACCCTGCTGCTGCCGGCCAGCTGCCCGGAACCTGGCGAGCGAGCGCAGCCTGCCGGCCTCACCGCAGCGGCTGGAGAGGCTGGGGCCGGGGGGGCGGGGCCGGCCGGTGACGGCCCGGCCGGTGCCACGCCAGCTGTCCAGGGCGCGGGAGGCGCTGGGGCGCTGCCGGAAGGGCTGGCCTCCGGCAGCAGCGCGGGCGAGACCGCGGCGGCCGGAGGCACGCACGAGAGCCTGCACAGCAAGAGGGTCCTCATCGTCGACGACGACCTGCGGAACGCCTTCGCGATCAGCAGCATCCTGGAGCTTTACGGCATGACCGTCCTGCACGCGTCCGACGGGCAGACCGGCATCGACATGCTCCGGGCCACGCCCGGCATCGATATCGTCCTGATGGATGTGATGATGCCGGAGATGGACGGGTACGCCACGACCGGGGCGATCCGGAAGATCCCCGAGCTCAGCAGCCTGCCGGTGATCGCGGTGACCGCCCGGGCCATGCACGGTGACCGGGACAAAAGCATCGCGGCCGGGGCCAGCGACTATGTCACCAAGCCGGTGGACACCGAAGAACTGCTCGGCTGCATGGAGCGCTGGATCGGCTCCCGGTAGCCGCCGCCAGAGCCTGGTCACCGCGGTCCCCGGCCTGCGCTGGGTACCAGAAGTCTCCGGGCCATGGCACGCTGGGAGAACCAGCGCCACGTCGGCAGACCGGCGCCCGCCGCGCGATTGGAGGTCGCCGTGTCCAATCCAGACCCTGGTCAAGCGTCCGGATCCGCCGGCTCCTCCGGGCTGCTGGGCACCGCCGAGCCTTCTGAGCCGGGGTCGCTGAACCAGCTAGTGGCCCAGGCCACGCAGCAGGTACAGGCCTGCTCTGGGGCAGCGGCCGCGCTCTGGCGAGGCGGTGAGCCGGTCGCCCTGGCCGCGAGCCATCCGTCCTTGCCCGAGCTGATCGAGGAGCAGGTGCGCTACGGGCGCGGCCCGAGCCTGGACGCCCTCGCCGGGGACGAGGCGGTCTGCTGCCTGGACACGCTGGAGGATCGCCGGTGGCCGGAGTACGCCAGCGCGGCATTGCGCCAGGGCGTGCGGTGCTCGGTCAGCCTGGGCTACCGGTCCGGTACCGCGGCGGTCAGCCTGTCACTGTTCGGCGCCCGGCCGAGGACGCTGGGACCGGACTCGGTTGCGGCCGCCGAGCGGCTCATTGCGTTCGCCGGGGAGGCGATCGGCATCGCGTCTGAGTACGGCGAAGCCCGGCGCACCGCCCAGCAGCTTCGCGATGCGGCCGACTCCCGCGCCGTGGTGGACCAGGCCAAGGGCGTCCTGATGCACGCGCTCGGCTGCAGCGCCGACGAAGCGCTGCAGCGGATGCGCCAGGTCTCGCAGGCCGCCAACGTGAAGGTGACCGACATCGCCACCAGGGTCATCGAGTCCCGCGGGGCAGACGGGCTGGCCATGCCGCGCCAGTCGGGCCGTCCGCGCTGACACCGCGGCTAGGCTGGCATTATCACCCGGATTCCCGGGGTCGGCTGCTGGCCGCGAGCGCGGTCCGGTGGTGCACGCGGTAACGGAGATCAACATTTATGACACGGTCGGGGTCCCGGGACGCGGCGGATGAGGCCGCGCGGCTGAAGGCGTCCGGCCCTCAGGACGCGGCGGATGAAGCCGCCCGGCTCAAGGCCATGGGCGGCGCGCTGAGGCAGGCGGCCGCGCGCCCGGCCGCCAAGCTCAGGCCCCTGCTCGAGACGGCCCTGGCCGAGCTTGACGGGGTAGCGGAGACGCTGGCCAAAGCGGACAACGGCCAGGCTGCGAACCTGACCGCCGACCCTTCGGCCGCGCCGCACGCCGAGCGGCGCCTGCTGCAAGCCGTCTTCCAGCAGACCCCGATGGCACTGTTCCTGCTCGGGCTGGACGGCACCGTGCGGCGGGCCAATTCGGCCGCCGCCCAGCTCGTGGGTTCGGGCCCGGGTTACCTGGCCGGAAAGCCGTTCACCGCGTTCGTGGATCTGGCCGGCCGGGCAGCCGTGCAGAACGAGGTTGCGGCCGTCGTCCGCACCGGCGAAATCCACACGCTGCGCTGCGGCGTGCTCACCGCGGACGGCATTGCCGAGTGCGAGATTACGGTGAGCCCGGTTCAGGCCCGCGGGAACTCCGGCCAGCTGATGGTGGCCGTGACCGCGCCTGGCACCGCGCCGGAACCTCAGGTCGCTGGCCAGCCAGACAGCAAGCGCCGGCCTGGCGACCACGCGCTCCGGGCGGCGACCCGCCGCCTGGACCTGGTGACCTCGGCCACCAGGATCCTGCTGGAGAACGTCAACCACAGCGAGTCGGTGGCCATGCAGCGCTTGGCGCGGCTGCTGGCCCGCGAACTCGCCGCGTGGGTCATCCTGGACGTGGAGCGTGGTCAGCGGCTGCGCCGGCAGCTCGCGGTGGGTCCCGAGGACCAGCCCTCCGAGGAACTGGCCCGCGCCGTAGCGGGGGTCGACCCTTCGCCCGGCTCGGCGCTGGACCAGGTGCACGAGTCGGGCATCTCGGTACTGGTCGCCCACGCCGAGGAGCCGGGCATTCTCGGTGACGGTCCGGACGGGACACCACTGCTGACGCAGCTGGGCGCGACGTCGGTGCTCTGTGTGCCGCTGCCCGACGGTGAGCGCAACTACGGCGTGCTGACCCTGGCCAGGCCGGCCGGCCACGGTCATTTCGGAATGGCTGATGTCGGGCTGGTCGAGGAACTCGGTGAGCAGCTCGCGCTGGCCATGCGGGCCGAACGGACGCTGCGGCACCGCGCCCAGGTCGCCGATGCGCTGCAAGCCAGCTTGCTGCCGCGCCAGCCGCGCCAGATACCGGGCGCCGAGGTGGCCGCCAGCCATGCCTCGGCCACCAGGGCCCGAGACGCGGGCAGCGATTTCTATGACATCTATCCGGCGCGGTCCGGATGGGGAGTCTCGATCGGCGATGTCTGCGGCTCGGGCCAGGACGCCGCGGCCGTGACCGCCGCGGCCCGGCACGCGATCCGGGTGCTCGCGCACTGGGAGGCCGAGCCCGCTGGGGTCCTGCGCAGCGCCAACGAGATCATGATGGAGGAGGAGTTCGGCGCCCGTTTCGTCACGGCCAGCGTGGGCCACCTGCGGTGGCGAGACGGCCGTCTGCACGTGGTGCTCGGCAGCGCGGGCCATCCGTGGCCGATACTGATCAGGCCGGACGGCAGGACACAATCTCTGCCGGGAGGCGGGGTCCCGCTCGGGATCTTTCCCGACGCCGAGCCCGCGACCCAGGAGCTTGACCTGGATCCTGGCGACCTGCTGTTCTTCTTCACTGACGGCCTGACCAGCGCGTGCGGCCCGGACATGGTCTATTTCGAGGACCGCATCGCCGATGAGCTGGCGGCGCTGGCCGGCCAGCCGCCCGCCCGCGTGGTGTCCAGGATCGAGGAAGTGCTGGTGCAGTTTTGCGGCGGCCTGCTGCATGACGACGTGACCATGCTGGCGCTGCGGGCCGGCGACCCGCCGGCCGATTAGAACCCGTGGCTGGCCTTCCTGCGAGTCGCTCAGTCTTCAGGGCCAGCATCCTCGCCGGGCAGCTCGTCCCGGAGGTGGGCCAGCAGCTGGGTGAGGTTGCTGATGAATGCCTCCGCCTGGCTCTCATCTAGCTGGCTCAGGAAACTGAGCACGGGCTGGGCGTTGCGCGTGCGCATCTCGGCCACGGCCGGCCTGGCCGAGTCGGACAGCGAAACGATGATCCGGCGCCGGTCGGCCGGATCGTGGTCCCGGTCCACGAGCCCGGCTCTGGCCAGCTCTCCCACCACCAGGCTCGCATGCGCGACGGTCATCTGCGTTCGCCCGGCGAGCTCGGAAACGCTCATCGGCCCGTCGATCGCCAGCGTGATCAGCATGCCGACGTGGCGCTGGCCAAGCTGGCCGGCCTCGCGCAGCACAGCCGGGATTTCCCCGGCTCGCTGCTGGTAGGCCAGCACCAGTTGCGGCAGCAGGGGCGCCAGCCGGGAAACGTACGCGACGGAATTATTCAAGTTTTATTGACTTTCTAGTTAGCTTGACTAAAGTCTAGCTCATGTACCACACGGAGCAGGCATGAAAATCCTGGAAGGCCGGGTGGCCCTGGTCACCGGCAGCTCGCGGGGCATAGGGCAGGCTATCGCCGCGGAGTTCGCGCGGCAGGGTGCCGCGGTCGCCGTGCACGGCCGGGACAAAGACGCCGTGGCCGCCACGGAAACCACCATCCGCGACGGTGGCTGCCAAACCGTCGCGGTGACCGCCGATGTCACCAGCTTCGGCCAGATCGAGGCCATGCGCCGCCAGGTCGAGGACAGCCTGGGCCCGGTGGACATCCTGGTAGCCAACGCCGGTGCGAGCCTGGCCCCGCCCGCGCCGCTGGAAGACATCTCCGAAATGGCGTGGCGGGCCACGGTCGACGCCAACCTGCTGGCCACGTTCCTGACGCTGAAGAGCTTCCTGCCCGGCATGAAACAGCGGGGTCGCGGGGCCGTGATCACCATCGCATCCTCGGCCGGCCGCCGGGCCGATGCCCGGGCGCCGATCCCCTATGGCGCGGCCAAGGCGGCCGTCGCCGTGATGACCCAGGACGTGGCGGCCCAGGCCGGCCCGAGCGGGATCCGGGTGAACTGCATCGCTCCGGAGACGATCCTGACCGCGCGCAACCGCGAGCGGATCCCGGCCGCCCAGCAAGCCACGATGGCCGGGTTCCACCCGCTCCAGCGGCTGGGCACACCCGAAGACGTCGCCAGCGCCGCCGTGTTCCTGGCCTCCGACGCCGCCGCATGGATCACCGGCGCGATCCTCGATGTCACCGGCGGCGCGGTGATGACCTGATCAGATGAGCCGGCCAACGAAGGAGCCACGATGAGCATCGAACTTAACCACACGATCGTCCCCGCGCGCGACCCGCAGGCCTCGGCGCAGTTCCTGGCCGACCTCCTCGGCCTGGCGGTCGACCCGCCGGTGGCGCACTTTACGCCGGTCACGCTGGCTAACTCGGTCACGCTGGACTACGACCGGTACGACCAGTTCGAGTCGCACCACTACGCGTTCCTGGTCAGCGACCAGGAATTCGACGCCGCGTTCGCCCGCATCCAGAATGCCGGCGTTACCTTCTTCGCCGACCCCGCCTGCCAGCAGCCGGGGCAGATCTACCGCAACCACGGCCGCCGCCGCGGCACGTATTTCCGCGATCCCAACGGCCATCTCATGGAGATGCTCACCCCGGTTGCCTAGGCCTGGCCGTGAATCTGGAATCCGGTATCAGACTCGGCCGGGGAGCCGCGTCGTGACCTCCTGGACCAGCCACGTGTTGCCGTCGGGATCGCTGAAGGAGAAAAACGAGCCGTAGCTCGTGCGCTCGGGGTCGGGCCCGCTGAGCCGTGCCTCCGGCGGGAATGGCGCACCGTGCCACATCTCACTCGCGTCGATGCCACGGCTGAGGAGGTCGTCGTGCGCCGCTTGGATGTCGCTGACGGTCAGCCCGCCCTCGGCCGAGCCAGGTGCGGCCGGCGTGATTCCCTCGCCGAAGGTGACCGAGCAGGCCGAGCCGGAGGGGGTGAACTGGACGATGCGGACGTGGTTTCCCGGGGCGACGTCGTCATCGAGTCTCCAGCCCAAGCGTTCGTAGAACTTCTTGGATCGCTCGACGTCGGATACGGGAATGACGTTTACCTCAAGGTGCATGTCGACCATGTCGATGTCGATCTTCCTAGTGCGATTCCGAGCCGGGTTCGATGCCCAGCCGCACCGGTTTTCCGGCACACCATGAACCTACGGCGCGGACGGGTGATCAGATCAGTGGCAGAAACGCCACGGTTGATATCATTTCCGTCATGGAGATAGCAGTCCTGGTCGATGACGGCGTGTTCGACTCCGGACTCGCCGCGATCCTCGACGTGCTGGACTATGCGAACGCCATGGCCGAGAAGATCCCGGAGGCCCCGTCCTGGCATGCGACGGTGATCGGCGTCCAGCCCGAGGTCCGGACCGGCACCGGGCACGTGGTGGCAGCCGAGCCTGCTGCGCGGGCCGAGAGGGCAGATCTGCTGATAGTCCCCGCCCGGGCCGTCCGCGGCCCCGCGGAGATCCTGGACTACGTCACCGGCGACCAGTCGCTTCTCGCCCGAACCCTGATCGCCCGGACTCGTGAACGTGGCACAGCGATTGCCTCGGCATGCGCCGGCACCTTCTTGCTGGCCGAGGCGGGAATCCTGGACGGCCTGCGCGCCACGACGACCTGGTGGCTGTCACCGGCCTTCCGCAACCGGTACCCGAAGGTCCACCTCGACGAAAGCCGGATGGTCGTCGCGTCGGACGGCATCACCACCGCGGGCGCGGCCTTCGGGCACGTGGACCTGGCTCTGGCGGTCGTGCGAACCAGCAGTCCCGCCGTGGCCGACCTGGTGACTCGTTACCTGGTCATCGACGAACGTCCGTCGCAGTCGGTCTACGCCATCCCCAGCGCCCTGGCCCAGAGCGACCCCACCGTCGCGGCCTTCGAACGCTGGGCCCGCGAACGTCTCACCGAGCCCATCACCATCCCTGAAGCCGCCAAGGCCCTTGGCGTGAGCGAACGAACGCTGCAGCGCTCCGTGCAGCGCACCATGGGAACCTCACCGATCGGGTTCATCCAGGACCTGAGGATCGAACGAGCCTCCCACTTGCTGCGCACTACTAAACAGTCCCTGGAGACGATCTCCAGGAAAGTCGGCTACGAGCACCCCAACACCCTGCGCGTGCTGCTGCGCGAACGAACCGGTAAAAGCCCCACCGCCCTCAGAGGCTTGTGATTCCCCTGGCCCCTATCGCGATTGCGGCGGCTGCCTGCCGGCCGATTCAGGATGGTCGAGCTGCAGGCTGGCGGTGCGGCCGGCGTCGGCGGTGCGGCGCAGGAACCCGGCGATGAGCTCGAGGTCGCCGCTCGAATAGTCGGCGCAGATCTTCGCGATCTCGGCGTTCATCCCGGACGCGAGCCGCAGCAGGTCGGCCCGGCGTCCGGGGACCGGCTGGAGGATGACGCCGCGACGGTCAGCGGGATCGCGCTCGCGCCTGATCCAGCCGGCCCGCTCGAGCCGGTCGATGACGCCGGTCAGGGTGGCGGGGTGAATGCCGGCCATACGGGCCAGCGTGCCCGGGCTGAGCGCACCATGCCGGTCGATGAGATCGAGGCACTGCAGGTCGGTGCCCTTGAGGTCGAGGTGCCCGCTGATGCGCTGGCTGAGGAGGGACAACTCAACGCCCAGGTCCCGCAGTGATTCCCTGATCGCCTGGTTCAGCCTGCCCCGACGATCCGGCAGCCCGCCCCGCGCCGATGTTCCGGTTTCCATATGATATGCTTTCCGTATATTATGAATATGAGATCATCGTATCAGGTTCCCCGCAGAAAGGCAGTCTCATGAAGCTCACCATCTTCGGCGCGTCGGGCGCGACCGGAACATGCCTGGTCACGCAGGCACTCGACGCCGGCCATGAGGTCATCGCGGTCGTCCGCGACCCTGCCCGCTGGACAGTTCCCGCCCAGGCGCGGCTGCACGTCGTCACCGCCGACGTCATCAACCCGGCCTCGATCGGTCCGGCGGTGGCGGAGTCCGACGCGGTGATCACCGCCATCGGTTCCCGCGGCACCGGTCCGAGCACGCTCCGCCAGGACAGTACCCGCAGCATCATGCGGGCGATGGGCCAGACCGGTACGCGCAGACTGCTGTTCGTCAGCGGTTCGATTGTCACCGGCCGCGGCGACAGCCCCTACCTGCGCTACCTGATCAAGCCCGTAGCGCGGCACACCTTCCTCCGCCACGTCACCTCGGACTTCCTCGCCACCGAGGCCGAGATCCACGCCAGCGATCTGGACTGGACGATCTTCCGCCCGCCGGCCCTGACCGGCAAGCCAGCCAGGGGAACCTGGCGCGCCGCGACCGACCGCAACCTGCCCCGTTGCCTCAGCATCACGCGCGCGGACCTTGCTGCCTGCATGCTCGGCGCCCTCGGTGGCCCCGCGACCATTCACCGGCACGTGTCCGTCGCCAACTAACACCCCGCCCCGGCCCCGGCGACCGTAAAACGCAGGTCAGGCTACCTGACGTCCAGTCCGGTAGCGGCGCGGCCGATGATCATGCGCTGGATCTCCGACGTGCCCTCGAAAATTGTGAAGATCTTGGCGTCGCGGTGCCACCGCTCGACCGGGTACTCGCGGGTGTAGCCGTTGCCGCCGAGGATCTGGATCGCCTGCTCGGTGACCTTGACCGCGGTCTCGCCCGCGACCAGCTTGGCCATCGACCCCTCGGCGTGGTCGAACGGCTTGCGATTGCGGGCCATCCACGCCGCTCGCCAGGTCAGCAGCCGGGCCGCGTCCACCGAAGCGCTCATGTCGGCGAGCATGAACGCGACCCCCTCGGTCTGCCCGATCGGCCGGCCGAACTGCACCCGGCTGAGCGAGTAGTCGCGGGCGTACTCACAGGCCGCGCGGGCCACCCCGATCGCCATGGCCGCCACCGCAGGCCGGGTCGCCTCGAACGTCTTCATCGCCGCCTGGTCGCCGGCGCTGCCGCCAGCCCGGACCTTGGCCAGCCGGGCGTCGAGCCGGTCCTTCCCGCCGACCAGGCAGCGGCCGGGCACGCGCACGTCGTCCAGCACGACCTCGGCGGTGTGCGAGGCCCGGATGCCGTGCTTGCGGAGCTTCTGGCCCTGGGCCAGGCCGGGCGTGCCCGGCGGCACGATGAACGTGGCCTGGCCGCGGCTGCCCAGTTCCGGGTCGACCGAGGCCACCACGACGTGCACGTTGGCGATGCCGCCGTTGGTGACCCAGGACTTGGTGCCGTTCAGCACCCACTCATCGGTGGCTTGCTGGTAGACCGCCCGGGTCCGGATCGCGGAAACGTCGCTGCCCGCGTCGGGTTCCGACACACAAAACGCACCCAGCTTGATGTCCCCGGCCTCGCCGAACATCAGCGGCAGCCACTCGCCCAGCTGCTCAGGCGTCCCGCTGCTGGTCACCGCGGCCGCTGCCAGCCCGCTTCCCACCAGCGACAGTGCGATCCCGGCATCACCCCAGAACAGCTCCTCAAACGCCACCGGAATGCCGAGCCCGCTGGGCTCCAGCCACTGCTGAGCGAAAAAATCCAGCGAATACAAGCCAATCTTCGACGCCTGCTCCAGAATCGGCCAGGGCGTCTGCTCCCGCTCATCCCACTCGCCGCCGACCGGCCTGATCACGCTCTCAGCGAACTCGTGGACCCAGTCACGCATCTCACGCAGATCCTGGCTCAGATCCATGGAGAAGCCGCGATCACCTGCCACGCCAACGGTCATGCCGCAATGTTACTCCACAGTAACGCCCTGATCCACGGCCATTCCGGCGGCGCCTTGGCCTGATCCGCACCGGCTATCAGGCGCACTTAAATTAGGCCTACTGTTGGGTAACAACCAATAGCGTGGCCATCAGGAGACGCCATGGGTGAACTCGTGCTGCAACCGCGTGATCTGCGCTTCGACTGGGCCGAGGCGGCGGCATGAGCGCGCGGTTCATCACCTCGGGCGGCATCGAGCTGGCGGTTTTCGAGGAAGGCAACCGGGCCGGGCCGGTGGTGCTGCTGGTGCACGGTTATCCCGATACGCATGAGGTCTGGGATGACATATGCGCCGAGCTGGCCGCGGATTACCGGCTGGTGCGCTATGACGTGCGCGGCGCGGGCCGTTCCGGCCGCCCGGTGAACCTGGCCGGCTACCGGCTCAGTCAGCTCGCCGACGACCTGTTCGCGGTCATCGACGCGGCCGGCGGGCAGGCGCACGTGGTCGCGCACGACTGGGGCTCCATTCAGGCCTGGCACGCGGTCACCGACCCGCGGGCGGCAGGCCGGATCGCGTCGTTCACCTCGATCTCGGGACCGTGCCTGGATCATGTCGGCTACTGGTTCCGGCGGCGGCTGCTGCACCCCACGCCCCGGCATATCGCCCAACTCGGCCGCCAGCTGGCCAAGTCCTGGTACATCGGCGTGTTCCAGCTACCGCTGCTCGCTCCGGCCGCCTGGCGGTGGGGCCTGGCCCGGCGCTGGCCCGCGGTGCTGCAGCGCGTCGAGGGCGTCGCCCCGCGTCCCGGCTTCCCGGCCGGCTCGCTGTGCGGCGATGCGATCCGCGGGATCTCGCTCTACCGGGCTAACATGGGCCGGCGGCTGCCCGGCCCGCAGCCCCGCCATACTGACGTCCCGGTCCAGCTCATCACGCTGGCCCGCGATCGCTTTGTCAGCCCGGCGCTGTCCGAGGGGCTGGAGCGCTGGGTGTCCAACCTGACCAGGCGCACGCTGGCCGCCACGCACTGGTCGGCGCTTACCGTTCAGGCACCGGCCGTGGCTGGGATGATCCGCGAGTTCGCCGCGCCGTAACTGGCCGCGAGCGAGTCAATCATGATCGTGGAGGATTGTTCGCACATGGAGCACCAAATCCTCCACGATCATGGAACTAGCCGCCGGTGAAGGTATCGATGTTCGAGATCTTCCAGGTGCTGCCGGTCAGCACCGCGGTCACGGCGAACATGGCGCCCGCGTAACTCGTCTGGCCGGTACCGGCCCGGGAGTCCTGCTGGTTCGCGAAGATCAGGATCCGGGCGCTGCTGCCGGTCAGGAACTCCACCCCGCTGTTGGTGACCGAGGTCGTCACGACCAGCTTCTGCGTCGGCGCATCCTTCTGCACCAGCGAGAACAGCTGGTCGTACTGGCGGATGGCCGGGCCGGTCAGCAGGTTCTGGGCGTCGCGCCTGGTCTTGGCGGTGTCCGTGTAGCTGTAGGAAAAGATCGCCTGAATCGCGCTGCTCACCTGACGCCTGACCGCGCTGGTGGCCGGGCCGTTGGTGAGGGCGAGGTTCTGCTGTGCGTTGGCCGCGCGCTGGTTGTGGGCCTGGACGGTGGCCCACGCCCCGAAACCGCCGAGCAGCACGGTCGCCACGCCGAGCACGGCTGGCAGCCGCAGTCGCATGGGGGCACGGCCTTGGCCGGCGCCTGGCTCGGGCGCGCCGGTCTCGGCTGGTTGCGCGTCGTCGCCGGTCTCGGCTGGTTGCGCGTCGTCGCCGGTCTCGGTGGGCTGGGCCTCATCGCCGGCTGGCTGGGGTGCGTCGGCCTCGGCTGGCCCGGCGTCGCCGGTGGCTGGCTGCGGCGCCTGCTGCGGCTCGGCCGGGGCTGGCTCCTGGTCAGCCGTATCGGGCTGGCTGGGCTCGACGGACATCACGGCTCCTTACCCGCCCGATCCGGCCGCGCCCACCGGCACCTGGCTGAGCGCGGACAGCTTCCAGCCGGAGGCGGTCCTGGTCAGCTGCCCCTGCAGACGGCTCTGCTTGACGGCCGCCGTCCCGTGCTCCGGGGTGACCGTGAGCTGGATGGCCACGATGATGCCGGCGGTGCCGGCCTGCTGGTTGAGCGAGGTCAGCGCGCCGTCCAGGATCTGAGCGGTGGTGATCGTGCGGGCCTGCTGGAACTCGCGCTCGAACTGAGCCGCTCCGGACACGATCTCGCTGTGCAGGGCGCCGGTCGAGGACTGCTCCCAGAGCTTGAGACCCTGGCCCACGGAGTGGTAGTCGAGCGTGTTGAAGTTCTCGACCGCCTGCTCGCCGGCCTGGAGCACCTGGTCGCGCAGCCCGGAGGAGGCAGGCGGCGCGGCCTGGGCCGCGGACGCCCAGGACCAGCCGGACCAGCCGGCGAAGGCGGCAGCCACGATGGCCAGCCCTGCGGCGGTCGCACGCAACGGGTCGGCCATCTGACGTCGCTCCTTGAGAAAGATTACGGCTGGGGCTGGGTTACGGGTTAAGGCCCAGCAGCCGGGCCAGTCCCGCCTTGGCCGCGGGTGGCACACCACCGCCTGAGGGTGCGTGCGCCGAGCCGCGGACGTCCTGGCCGCTGCTGGCGGGTGCGGTGCACTGGGCCGATGTGTTCACCGGCGGGCCTGGTGAGGTGTCCAGACCGTTCCGGTAGACAGTACCCCCATATCCGGCAGTGCAGGGCAGCGGGTTGAAAAAGGTCAGTGCGACCCCGAACCGGGCACCCTGGGCGGTGATCACCGTCGACCCGGCCGCCACCGCGGCCGGCAGCGCGGACAGCGTCTCGTCGAGCGCCTTGCCCCGGGTCAGGGTCACCTCGGAGGTGGTCAGCAGGTTGGCGATCAGCGCGCCCAGGGTGACGTTGTTGTCCTGGAGCAGGCCTGTCACCTGCGTGGCCGCCAGCGGGGTGTTCTCGATCAGCTTTTGCAGGTCGCCGTCGGACTGATCGAGCTGGGCGGCGAGCTTCAGCGAGTTCTGGCCAAAGGCGGTCAGCTCGCCGGACTCCGACACCTGGGTAGACAGCACCTCGCGGCTGTCGTTGATCAGCGTGGTGGTCTGCGGGAGGTTCGCGTAGGCGGCCCGGATCAGGGCGTTGTTGCCGTCGATGATGCCCTGCAGGTTGGTGCCCTGGTAGGACAGGCCGGTGCTCAGCTCGTTCATGACCGTGCGCAGCGACCCCAGCGGCAGCGAGGTGGTCAACGCGTTGATGCTGGTCAGCAGGTCGGTCACCGGCAGCGGCAGGGAGGTTTCGCTGACTGGGATCACGCTGCCGCCGGCCAGGTACGGGCCGGCGGAGGCGGCCGGGCGCAGGTCCACGTACTGCTCGCCGACCGCGCTCAGGTCGGCCACCGCCGCGTGCAGCCGGGCCGGGATGGGTGGGGCGGAGTTGGAGATGTCCAGGTCGGCCTCGACCCCGGTGGCGGTCAGGTTCACGGCGCCGACCCGGCCGACCGACACCCCGCGGTAGGTGACGTCCGCGTCCGGGAAGATGCCGCCAGCGTTGGCCAGATCCAGCCGGACCACGTAGTACCCGCGCAGCCCGACGTAGCGCCCCAGGTTGGCGTAGTGGAAGAAGGTATAGGCGAGCACGGTGGCGCCGATCACCAGGAAGGCCACCAGCTTGAGCCGGATCGTGCGGGTGAGCATCAGGGTGTGCCCTCCGGGCTCGGGATCGTGACCGGCGCGATCGTCTTCGTTCCCTTGGCCGCCTGCACCGACAGGAAGATGTTCAGGTAATCGCCCTTGATGTCCTTCAGCACCTGATTGGTGAACGGGTACGTCAGCAGGACCTGGAGCGCGTCCGGCAGGTTGGCTCCCGCGTTAGCCAGCTCCTTCAGGGTCGGCTCCAGCGCCTGGAGGTTGCGGACCAGGCTGGCCTGCCCGGCGTTGATGGTGCTGACCGCCACCCCGGTCAGGTTGTGCAGCGCCTGCAACATCGTGACGAGCTGGGCCCGCTCGTCATTGAGCACCCGCAGCCCGGGCGTGAGGTTGTTCAGCACGGTCGAGATCTGCCGGTCGCGGGCGGCCAGCGTGGCCGACAGCGAGTTCAGCCCGTCCAGCGCGGTCTCGATCGACTGCTTGTGGCTGTTCAGGTTGGCCAGCAGCGTGTCCAGCCGGGTCAGCATCGAGCGGATCTGCGGCTCGTTGTTGGTCAGCGCCGCGTCGAGCTGGACGGTGATCGTGTGGAGCTGGCTGAGTCCACCGCCGTTGAGCAGCAGCGAAAGCGCTCCCAGGACTTCCTCGACGGTGGCGTTGGTGGTAGTGCGGGTCACCGGGATGACCGCGTCGTTGCGGAGCTGGCCCTGCGGCGTGATGCCGGGCGGCGCGGACAGCGCCACGTACTGCTCGCCGAGCAAACTGGACTGCGTCACCTGCGCGATCGCGTTCGCGGGCAGGCGGATCCCGCCGTTGACCAGCATGGTGACGTTCGCGGTCCAGCTTCCCCGGGGCAGCCAGATCCGGGTCACCCGGCCCACCGCCACGTCGTTGACCCGGACCGCGGACTGCGGCACCA
>Ga0335075_10008662_pt1 | contig 15572 bp, 10 predicted proteins | sample Lox_Sample_24_FD_206723 | JGI IMG/M metagenome (GOLD analysis project Ga0335075, IMG submission 206723) | Soil microbial communities from Loxahatchee National Wildlife Refuge, Florida, United States - Lox_Sample_2.4 | ecosystem: Environmental > Terrestrial > Soil > Wetlands | place: USA... | reverse complement strand
GGATGGCAGAACGGCTTTCGCAGCCATTTCTACATTGATCCCGCGACGCGCAGCGCGTACATCGTGGCGTACAACACGGATGCCATGGACGCGACGCAGAACACGCGGAGCTTCGACTTCCAGCTCCGCGATTATTTGATCGACCACTTCTTCGCAGCTGATGCGCGGTGACAGCTCGGAGCTCTATTGCGAATGCGCGGCCGATTCCAACTCGACCGTGTTCTCCGCGGCTTCCCGCAGCTCATGGACCCGCTTGCCGATGGCGTATTTCAAGGCCTCGATGCCGGCTCCGGAGACGGCGGAGATCTCGTAGAAGGCAAGTTTTTTTCTCTTGGCCATGGCCTTGAGTTTCTTGAGCTTCTCCGGGTTGGCGACATCGACCTTGGAGGCGACCACGATCATCGGCTTCTCGGCAAGACCGTGGCCGAAGCTGGCCAGCTCGTTCACGATCACTTTGAAGTCTTCAACCGCATCGGGGCGGCCGCTGGCGTCGGAGACATCGACGAGGTGCACCAGCAGCCGCGTTCTCTCGATGTGGCGAAGGAACTGAACCCCGAGTCCGGCGCCGAGATGAGCGCCCTCGATGAGCCCGGGAATATCCGCAACCACATAGCTTTCTTCATGGGGAGCTTCGCCGACCGAGACCACGCCGAGATTTGGTTCGAGTGTGGTGAAGGGATAGTCCGCGATCTTAGGTTTCGCGGCTGAAATGCGCGAGATAAGGGTCGACTTGCCGGCGTTTGGATAGCCAACCAGCCCGACGTCGGCCAGCACTTTCAACTCCAGGCGATAGGTCCGCTCCTCGCCGGGCTTACCGAGTTCATGTTCGCGCGGAGCCTGATGCGTTGAAGTCGCGAAGTGCTGGTTGCCGCGTCCACCGCGGCCGGCCTTGGCGATGACAACACGCTCGTCAGGTCGCGCAAAATCGTGCACCAGCTCGCCGGTCTCGGCGTCGTAGAGCATGGTGCCTACAGGAACTTTGAGCACAACATCCTTGCCTTCGCGGCCGCTGCAGTTGGAGCCCATGCCGTGCTCGCCGCGTTCGCCTTTGTGCTCAGGGTTGAAGCGGAAATACATCAGTGTGTTGTGGCGCTGGGTCGATTCCATGACCACATCGCCGCCACGGCCGCCGTCGCCGCCGGAAGGCCCGCCGCGAGGAACAAACTTCTCGCGGCGGAAGGCCATGCAGCCATTACCTCCGTCACCGGCTTTTACTCGAATTTTGGCTTCATCGATAAACATTTCGCTTCTCTAGTTTAACGAATCGGGTAGTCTGCACTCACCAATTCCAGGCAATTCCGGAAGATTCGGTGCAGATCGTTCCCCACGAGCTAGCCCCGATATTCCCTCAATCTCTGAGAGTCGCGCAACGCTGCGTTTGCAGGCGCGCGAACCTTGGCGTGTGGCTGCGTATCTTGCTCATGCAGCCGGCTGGGACTTCGTATTGAATTGCCGAAGTTGGAGGAGAGGCTTCGCGTGATCCACCGACCTCGCACCTGTTATTTGCGTACCGTCTCTTTGCTGTTGCTGATTTCGACGTGTGTTCTTGCCCATCCGCAGTCGGATACGGGCGGCTCGATTGCGGGCATTGTGAAGGACGCCGGAGGAAGACTCTTTCCTGCGCTCATCACTTTGCGAAACACCGCGGACGGCAGCGAAGTCCAGATGCTCAGCGACCGCAAGGGGAATTTTCGCTTTGCCGAAGTCGCGCCGGGAACCTATGCAGTGCGCATCAATGCTCCGGGATTTGCTCCGTGGCGAGAATCGAATGTCACTGTGGAAGTCGGGCGTGTGACCCTGCTGACGGTAAAGCTCGAACTCGCCGTAACCTCCCGCGCCAGGCCATCGGACAGCCAGTCGCCTCGCGACGATCTCTCTCCGGGAGTGAGCAGCAATGTCGATCAGCAGCAACTGGAAGCGTTGCCGAATAGCACCAGCCAATGGTCGCGCCTGGTTGCGCTGGCGAGCGGCGCAGTTCCTGACGGAAGCAGCGACAACGCCTTGAGCTTTCGCGGGCTGAGTCCCTTGATGAACAGCATCACGCTGGATGGAACGGAGAACAATCTGGCCTTCCATGCACGTGAGCGGGGGACGGGGAGCAACGGCTACGCAACGACTCAGATGGCGGTAAGCGAGTTCCAGGTGAACACCTCGAATTTTTCTGCCGAATATGGACGGGCCGCTGGGGGTGAGATCAACAGCATCACCCGGAGCGGTACGAACCATCTTCACGGACAGGCGGTCTTTTACGACCGGGATGCGGCTTGGGGCTCCGCAAACGCCTATAGCAAGGTCATTCAGGCAGAGCCTGCGGGTACGACAACGACATCGAGCGGGCTGCCGGTGATGTATTTGGACGGTCAGCCGATCACCTATGTCGACCTGCCTTACAAGGCCCCGGATAAACGGCTGCAGTGGGGGCTTTCGGCTGGAGGGCCTATTCGCCGGGACAAGCTTTTCTGGTTTCTAGCCTACGAGCAGCATCAGCGCGATTTTCCCGGGATAGCGCGCGCAAACGAGCCCCAGGTCTTCTTCGCGCCGCCGACCGCGCAAACGCTGCAAACCCTGGGGGCGCGAATTGCGAGCAGCACGAATCCGATCGTCACGACCTGCCGAACTACGGCTGCAGGGAACAGCGAGACCGCCGTGGCCTCATGCGCCTACGACAGCGTCCTTCATCAACTAAGCGGGATGCTGGGGAGCGTGCCGCGCACCGCGCACCAGACGATCGTGTTTCCGAAGATCGATTGGCGCGCCAACAACCGCAACCATCTCGTCGCCCAATACAACTACATGCGGCGTGCGACGACAAATGGAGTTCTAAGCGGAGCGACGGAAACCGACGGGATCGGGAGCTTTGGCAACAGCGCAACGAGCGACGATGCTGCGGTCGCGCGATGGGAATACTTCGCAACGCCGAACCTGCTGAACAACGCGCGCTACCAGTACAGCCGCGATCTGCTGTCACAGACAACGAGCAGCCCGTCAGAGTTCGAGAAACAGTTCGCCGCCAACAGCTATGGGCTGGCTCCGCAGATATCGATCGACCGGAGCACGGGATTTACCTTCGGCACGCTGGGCAGCCTGAATAAGCCGCAGTATCCAAAGGAGACCCGGCAGCAGTTTGTGGACGCAATGACCTGGATTCATCACAAACATGCGGTCAAATTCGGATACGACTACAACCATGTGACGGATGCGATCAGCGGGCTGAAAGATCAGAACGGCGTTTATTCCTATGCGAACCTGCTCGACTTCACCTCCGATATGCTGGCGCCGAACAGCTGTGACGGAACCACAACCGGCGCCGGCGAGTATCCATGTTATTCGCACTTCGAGCAGGCGTTAGGGTCCTCGGTATGGCAGTTCGAGACCGAAGATTATGCAGCCTTCCTGGCGGATGAATGGAGAATCACGCATCGGCTAACTTTTTCGCTCGGCGTGCGGTATGAGTACGAGGACCTGCCCAATACCAACAAGGCGGTGGCCAATCCGGATATCCCACAGACCGCGCTGATGCCGCACGATAAAAACAATTTCGGTCCACGCGCGGGCTTTGCCTGGGACATCTTTGGTTCGGGCCGGACAGTGGTGCGCGCGGGCTACGGGATTTATTACGGGCGGATCGCCAACGCGACGGTCTTCAGCGCACTCACTTCGACGGGATCGGCGAAGGCCGCGCGAACCTATTACTATCGCCCCCTGGATGCCGGCGCCCCGCCGTTTCCACATGTGTTCGCCAGCAATGAGACTCCCTACGTCAGCCCGTACGCGACGGGGCAGAATGCGACCGGCCCGAATGCGGTTTACTTCGACAAGCGATTCCAGAATCCGCAGATCGATGAAGCGGAGTTTTCTCTCCAACAGTCGCTGGGGCATCGCACCGCTTTGACCTTGAGCTACATGGCTTCGTATGCCCGGGAGTTGCCGCAGTTCATCGATAGAAACATCGACTTGAATGCCGTGGCCACGGTGTTCTACAACCTCCAAGATCCGGGAAGCCCCAGTAATCTGGGGCCGCTGAAGAAAGGCAGCATGCAAAGCTCCGGATACACAACTCCGTATTATCAGATCGACCGGTTTTACTATCAGCGCGTGAACCCTTCGTATGGGGCGATCACCGATATCGTCAGCGAGACAAATGCCACTTATCGGGCAGCGGTCGTGCGCTTGACGCACCGTACTACTCGCGGTCTCAGCATCAATGCCGCTTACACCTACTCGCACACCATTGACGACAACCAGAACGAGTCGACTTTCGCTGATAACAATGACGTGTACGATCCGGCGGATCTGAGCCTCGAACACGGAACGTCAACCTTCGATGTGCGGCAGCGGGCAGCCGGCGGAATCGTTGCGCATGAGCCGTGGAGGTTCAGTGGATTCACCGGGCGAATGCTGAACGGCTTTACGCTGGCGACAATGGGAGAGTGGCGGACAGGGCTTCCATACACCATGCGCACCATGGGGTCAGTGCCGACGCCTTCATGTTCCTATTACAGCTGGCTGGCTGCCGGGGGACCGAACGGCGGTGCGAACTGTCTCAAAGCCGTCAATCAGCCGAATGGCGTGATCACTGATGAGCCGGTTCCGATTCCCGGGCTTGGCGCCACCCTCAACGGATCGGGCGGCGAGGATCTGATTGCTCCGGTGGGGCGGAATACTTTTCGCTATCCCGCGGTGATGGACCTGGACCTACGTTTTGCGAAAAGCACACGGGTCAGCGAGCGCGTGTCGGTGGAATTGATCGCCGAGGCCTTCAATCTGCTGAATCACCAGAATGTAACCGGACTCCAGACGGTTGGGTATCGATTGACGAACGACCCCGCGCACGCAAACATGATGACCCTGAGCTATCAGAGCGGGCTAACCACGACGACAGCCACCACCGCCACGGGCGGCACTGCCGAACAGATCGTACCCAGCGCGACCGCGGCCTTTGGCGGAGTGACGAACACGAATAACTCCGCACTATATAACCAGAGGCAGATTCAGGTTGGGTGCAAGGTTATTTTCTAGCTGAATTGCGCCGGCCATGGCGCAATGTTTCGCCACTGCTGGTGTGCATAAGCCAGCGCCGATAAAGTTCCCTTCACATGAGCCGAATGCACAGACAGCCCTCAGATCAGATTGTGAAGAACTCCGCCGTCCACTCGAGTATGTGTACGCGGCGGTAACTCTTTTCCCTCGTGCATTATTAACACCCTAGTAAAACTTGTGTGGGAGGATTTTACTGGGCCGTTTAAGCGCCGCGCCATTGCTTTTATCGCTACGGCGCGAATCGCCAGATCGTTCCACGGAAGAGCAGTCCCCGAAAAATCATAAGTCGAACGCCGCGGCTGTAAACCGTGCGCCCCAAGAAATACAAATAAAAAGCTGATCTGCCTGCTTATTAGGAGAGTTCCAATGCCGCAACGTATCCGTATCTTATTTTCTTTCATAATTGCTATTTCCTTTGTCCTCGCTGCATCCAGCATGATGGCGCAAACTGCCGTCGATGGTGCGATCGGAGGAACCGTCGCTGACGCAACGGGCGCTGTGATTGGCGGCGCCACGGTGGTCGTCCACAACAATTCGACCAATGCCGAACAGACCGCCACGTCCGATGGCTCGGGATATTTTCGCGTGATCCACCTGCAGCCCGGACTGTACAGCGTGACGGTTACAGATTCGGGATTCGAGACCTTTCGGTCTGTCAACCTGACTGTGCAGGTCGGACTGTTGACGACGGTCGACGCGCATCTGAACGCCGGGGCAACCGCACAGACGGTCGAAGTGAGCGGCGCCGCTCCCCTGATCAACACCGAGACGCCGGAATTCTCGGGCGTCGTGGCGCAGAGAACCCTCCACGACCTGCCGGTGAGCAACTATCGCTGGTCCAGCTACGCACTGCTCACGCCGGGCGTGGTGAACGATTCGAATGGCTACGGTCTTCTCAGTTTTCGCGGCCAGAGCACGCTGCTCAATAACGTCACCATCGACGGAACTGATGACAACCAGGCGTTCTTTGCCGAGGAGCGCGGCCGGACCCGCGCCGGATATTCGACGGCCAAAGCGTCCGTACAGGAGTTTCAGGTCAATACCTCGAATTATTCAGTGGAATATGGACGGTCCGCCGGCGGCATTGTGAATTCGGTGACCAAGAGCGGCAGCAACCAGTTCCACGGAGAAGGCTATTATTACGATCGCGACAGCGCGTGGGCAGCTACCAACGGCTCCGTGACGCATCCGGTTGAAGTTCCCGGCACGACGACTTACACGGTGGTTCCATTCAAGCCGACCGACCTTCGGCGGCAGTATGGCTTCGGCGTCGGCGGTCCGATCATCAAGGACAAGCTCTTCTTCTTCCTGGCGGCGGATCGCTTCTACCACGACTTTCCCGCCGCGGCGACCATCACCGGCGCCAGCGCCAACGCCAACTTCTATACTCCGGGTGATGCGGCGCTGCCGGCTGGGAAAACCTGCGGCGTGACATCGGGTTCCTCCGCGCCTTCCTATCAGGATGCGCAGATATGCAAGATCGTGAGCGCTACCGGTCTGCCGTACGCGAGCGCATACGGTGTCTACACATCCGGAATCTCCGGCCTCACGTCTCTGCTGGGCACCGTGCCTCGCACCGGCGACCAGACCATCTACTTCCCCAAGATCGATTGGCAGGTGAACAGTAAGAATCACGTGTCGGTGGAAGCTAACCGGATGCGCTGGACTTCTCCAGCCGGCATCCAGACCAGCCCCGCGGTAGCCTATGGCATCGCCAGCTTCGGCAACGATTATGTCCGCGACAACTGGATCGTGGGCAAGCTCGATACCTTTATTACCTCTTCGCTGAGCAACGAAGCGCGCTACATGTACGGCCGCGACTTCGAGTTCGAATCAAACCAGGCCCCGACTTCTTATGAAGACAACAATCTGACCAAGACTTCGAACTATACCAATCCGCTGCTGCTGCCTCCGAATGTTTATCTCAGCGGCTTCTTCCAGTTCGGCACGCCGCAGTTCCTGGAGCGGGCCGCATATCCGGACGAGCGCCGCTGGCAGCTTGCCGACACGGTGGAATGGATTCGCGGCAATCACGATTTCAAGTTCGGCGAAGACTACATCCACACCTACGATCTGCTGTCGAACCTCTACAACCAATACGGCGGATTCACCTATAGCGGCTCGACTCCGATCGGTTCGTACCTCTCCGATCTTTACCTGTCGACCAATCCGACCTCAGGACACACCGCTGAGAACTATACGTACTTCAACCAGGGCGCAGGTTTGCCGGGGTTGCAGATGACCACGAGCGACTATGCTTTCTTCGCACAGGACGAGTGGAAGGTTCGCCGCCGCCTCAGCCTCACGCTGGGCCTTCGCTGGGACTACGAGCAGTTTCCTGATCCCCAGTTGCCCAACTCGCTGCTCCCGCAGACGTCGAAGCTCAACGACAGCAAAGCCAATTTCTCTCCGCGCGTAGGTTTCGCGTATGACGCTTCGGGCGACGGCAAGACGGTGGTCCGCGGCGGCTTCGGCCTCTTTTATGCCCGCGCCATCAACTCGACGCTCTACCAGGCTCTGATCGGAACGGGCGCTTCAGGAAGCCAAACCAATCCGAGCCTTAATCCGCATACAACTTGCGCGCCCACGTTCCCGCAGGTGGTTGCTCCGGCGAATGACGCGGCCTGCCTCGGCTCTGCCAGCGGCAATGCGACCGCGTACTTTCTCGATCCGAACTTCAAGCTGCCGCAGATTGAGATGGGCGACCTTACGGTTGAGCAGCAGATTTCGAAGAACGATGTCTTCAGCCTGAGCTGGCTTGGGTCCTGGGGGCGCCGTCTGCCCGACTTTCTGGACACCAATCTGCCCACCCCCACGGCGGTCAGCTTTACTGTGACCTCGCCCAATACCACGGGGCCGCTGCCCAACGGCTACACCTTCACCACGAATGCCTTCCTTGGCAAGCGGCCGAATTCGAACTTCAGCTCGATTACCGACATTTTCAGCGGCGTGACTTCCAATTATGAAGCGCTCGTTGCCCAGTTCAAGCACCGGGTGTCGTACTACTTCTCGGTCGACGCCAGCTACACATGGTCCCACGCCCTGGACTACGGCGAGAACAATACGACCGGCGCCAGCGCAAACGCTGTGCTCGATCCGACAAATCTTGGCCTCGAGTATGGCAACTCCAATCAGAATGTCCCCAATCGCTTCGTGATCTTCGGCGTCCTGAATTCACCGTGGCACGTGCATGGGCCCTGGGGATACCTGGTGAACGACTTCGAGCTGTCGCCAGACTTCCAGGCGCAGACCGGTCTTCCTTATTCCGTGAACGTCAGCGGGTCATCCTCCACGCTATCTCTTTCCTCCACGGGCCCGAGCGAATCGATCATCAACACGAGTTCATTCAATGGGTCGGGGAGCTCGTCAAACCGCATTCCGGTATTCAATCGCAACGCCTTCCAACAACCCGAGACGTATGTTGTGGATTTGCGCGCTTCGAAGCGCGTGATGGTGCGTGAACGCTACGGGCTGGAGTTCTTCGGCGAGGCCTTCAATCTTGCCAACCACCAGAACGTGACTTCGGTGAATGCATCCGCGTATACCGTGAGCAACGCCCTCGTGAACGGATCGCATGTGAACGAACTGCTGCCGTATTCGACGCCGTACGGCCAGGTGACGGCTACCGATAACAGCAACTTCGCCTACAACATTCGTCAATTGCAACTGGGACTGCGCCTGCAGTTCTAAACCCTGGAGTGCTGCACTGTGGGCGGCGGCTTCGGCCGCCGCTCTTCTTTTGGCGCAACACGCTAAAATAAAGCCTGGGATGGCCTTCACGGAACAATACGACGTAGTGGTTGTGGGCGCGGGGCATGCCGGCTGCGAAGCAGCCATGGCATCGGCGCGCATGGGTCTGCGCACCGCTCTGTTCACGCTGAATCTCGATCTCATCGCCCAGATGTCGTGCAATCCGGCCATCGGCGGCATTGCCAAGGGCCACCTGGTGCGCGAAGTGGACGCGCTGGGCGGCATCATGGGAGAGGTCGCTGACGCGGTTGGCATCCAGTTCCGTCTTCTGAATACTTCCCGCGGGCCCGCGGTGTGGTCGCCTCGCGCGCAATGCGATAAGCAGCAGTACCGGGCGAAGATGCGCGAAGTGCTGGAATCGCAGGCGAACCTTTACATTAAGCAGGCCGAAGTCATCGACGTTGTCGTCGAAGAGCGCGAAGATGGCCCCCGGATTACCGGTCTTAAGCTCCGCGACGGGCGCGTGATTCATGCCGCGGCTACGGTGATCACGACGGGGACATTTCTCAATGGCCTGATTCATTGCGGAGAGGAGCACTACCCGGCAGGACGCAGCGGCGAACCACCCGCGATCCTGTTGGGCGAAGCATTGAAGCGGCTTGGACTGCGCGGCTGCCGGCTCAAGACCGGTACACCGCCGCGGCTCGACGGGCGCACCATCGACTGGAGCCGATTTGAGGAGCAGCCGGGCGATGCGGACCCCACTCCCTTCAGCTTTCGCACTCGCACTCTTCCGCAGCGGCAGATCTCTTGCCACATCGCGTATACGACGCCCGAGACCCTGCGCATTATCCGCGAAAATGTTCTGCGCTCGCCCATGTATTCGGGACAGATCCAGGCGATCGGCCCGCGCTATTGCCCGTCGATCGAAGATAAGGTGGTCAAGTTCCCCGATAAGGAGCAGCATCAGTTTTTCCTTGAGCCCGAGGGACTGAATACGCACGAGGTTTACGTCAACGGCATGTCCACTTCGCTTCCCATGGAGGTGCAGTGGCAGATCGTGCGTTCGATTCCGGGGCTGGAAAACGCTGAGATGCTGCGTCCGGGCTACGCGATCGAGTACGACGCAATCGATCCTACTGAGCTGGACCGTTCGCTGCGCGTGAAGAAATTCAGCGGGCTCTACCTCGCTGGTCAAATCAACGGGACCTCCGGCTATGAAGAAGCCGCCTGCCAGGGAATCATGGCCGGAATCAATGCCGCGCTGATGGTTCAGGGCCGTGCTCCATTTACGCTCGGCCGCACCGAGGCTTACACCGGGATCCTGATCGACGACTTGATCAGCAAGGGCACGAATGAGCCCTATCGCATGTTCACTTCGCGTGCGGAATTCCGGTTGCACCTGCGTATCGATAACGCCGACCGGCGGTTGACTCCGCATGGGCGCCGGCTGGGATTGATCGATGACGAGGCATGGTCGGAGTATGAGGCAAAGCAGTCGCGTGCGGTCGCTCTCGAGAAACTGCTGGCCACACGCAAGGTGAATGCCGAACGGCTTGCCGCTTTACTACCGAATGCGCTGGCTCTGGGCAATGTTACCGGGCAAACGTATGCGCAGATGCTCAAGCGCCCCGAGGTGACGATTGATGCGATCTTCCCGCTGCTGCGCGAGGATCTCGGCGCATCTTCCGATGCGGATACGCTCTTCGCTCCGTGGCTTAGCCGGACTGAGGAGGGCAAGCTGCCGGCTCAGATTCGCAACGAGTTGAAGTCGGTGGAGACGGAGATCAAGTACTCCGGCTATCTGGACCAGCAGAAGAAGTCGATCGAGAAACTGAAGAAGGCCGAGGAGCGCGCCATCCCACAGTGGTTCGATTACTCGTCGGTGAGCGGCCTTTCGCGCGAGATGCAGGAGAAGCTGATCCGCGTGAGGCCGGCGACCATCGGTCAGGCAAGCCGCATTCCCGGTGTAACTCCCGCGGCGCTTTCGCTGATCAATGTCTACATCGAGATTCAGGCCAAACGATCCGCGACCTCAGTCTGACGCTGCGCGGACACGATGCGCAACTCCATGTATCTTGATTGTCACTTACCGGGCCATCGGACCGATGCTACGTTTGGCCTGTGATGAAAACAAAATTTGCCACGTTCGCTCTTCTCGCCGGGCTGACGCTGGTTGTTTCAGCTTCTGCCCAAAGCACCGTCTCCACCTACAAGAAGGTCAAGCTGTGCGTTTCCGCCGATCAATCGAAGTCTGGCAAGGCGGCCAAGGTCGAGGGGACGCTCAATCTCGATCCTGATTCGAAGAACGTCCTGTTCATCGTTAACGAGCGCGTAAAGAAAACCATTCCTTACCGGAACATCTCGTCGCTCGAGTTCTATATGGCGAATCATTTGCTTAGGATTCTCTATCGGAACGGGAGCGGTGCTGAACAGTACATCGATATGGACCTGCCGGGCGAGCGTCAGCCCGATTTGCTGAAGCAACTCCAGGCTCAGACTGGAATTGCGATCCGGCTGAGCTGACCGCATTTCCGTACTGATGAGATTCAACCTGTGACGCGGGTTGTTAATTTCCCGCGTGCGGGATCATTTCTTCGCTCAAAAATTATTGTGGCGGCGCCGCCGACTGGTGCATAGTGGTGGGAGATTCGCTCTCCTATGGAGGGCCAGGTTGGCGGCCGAGCGCCAGGCATCAGGGCTGCCTTCAAATCCGGAGGCCGGGTATGGTTTGGGACGTCTCATTCACGTGCGATATTTGCGGTAAGAAGAAGGGCGAAGCGAACCACTGGTGGATGGTGGTGCTGGGTGAGGTTCCCTGCTTCGATGAGGGCCAGCCCGGTCAGCGGTTCACACTCCTGCCCTGGAACGCTGGTGAGAGCCGCAATTCGGAGATGTACCATCTGTGCGGCCAGGGTTGCGCCATGAAGGCCATGGAAAGGTTCATGACCACCGGCACCGTCGACCACGCCGAGGCGATGGACGGAATGCACGCCGGATTCTCGAGGTAAGATTCGCTTCCTATCTACCGAAATTCAAGCGCCAGGTTTCAACCTCGGGCCACCGGACTGGATGGAATTTCAGCGGTCGAAGAGGCTGGGGCCGTTGCGCCGCGCGGGCTTGCTTTCGCGCTGGGCCGGCCGCGTGGTTTTGGCAGGCGGCGCGGAGAGTATCCCTAAAATTTCCTTGAGCTCTGAGCGTAGCTTCTTCAGGTTGGCTTCCACCGCTTTCTCGCGGCCGCGAGCTTTCTCCCCATCCTGGCTTAGAGGTAACTCTGCCTGCGCTTTCCTGCGCGGTTCCTTTACTTCCGACGCGAAGACGTGGCGAGCTCCGGCGATGGTGTAGCCCTCGGAGTAGAGGAGGCGCTTGATGCGCAGCACCATTTCCACATCCCGCTTGCGGTAGAGCCGCTGCCCGGTGCCGCTTTTATTGATTCTGAGCTGCGGAAATTCCGACTCCCAGAAGCGGAGCACATAGGCTTCGATGCCGCACAGCTTGGCAACTTCACCGATACGGAAGTAAAGCTTGTCGGGGATGGGGGAATCTGAATTGCTTTGCCGCTGGGACGCGTGTTTCGCCATCTGCACCTGGAGGAACTATTAGCTGCAATGAAAATACCGACCTGAGGGAGCCCCTCGCCTCCCGCCAACCAATTGCTTCCTCCAAAGTATAGGCCAATCATTGATACAAACTGCAAGGTTTCTGTGCAGGGAATAATGACCTGGCTGCCGGTGGTCGGGCAATCCCTGGCCGGGGGCACAAGAAATTGCGCGCCACGCCGCTGTCCATGAGAAAAGACTGGAACAGGGGATAGTGGCTTGGCGTATTCTCTGGCAGGAGATTTTGTGATGAGCAAGCGGGGAATTGCATTCATCGCGGTGTCGGCCCTTCTGGTGACCGCAGGATGTCGTATCCAGGTCGACAAGAACGAGAACGGCAAAGACAAGAATGTGAAGATCGACACGCCGCTGGGCGGTTTGCATGTCCGCACCAATCAGACAGGGGCCGCAGATGTGGGTTTGCCCACTTATCCCGGTGCGCAGATTGCCGCCGACAAAGACGGGGACAAGGCGGCCGATGTCCATATGGGATTCGGCGAATGGCAGCTGCGCGTGAAAGTGGTGACGTATCAGACTCCCGATCCGCAGGCCAAGGTTGTGGCGTTCTACCAGAAGGCGATGGGCCGATATGGGGACGTGATTCAATGCGACGGGAGCAGTGCAGTGGGGTCGCCCTCGGTGACACGCGAGGGCCTGGACTGCTCCGACGACCAAAGCAAGTCACACGTCCACGTCTCCGACGACATGCAGATGGAGCTGAAGGCGGGGTCCAAGCGCCACCAGCACATTGTTGCGGTGCATAAAAGCGACGGAACCGGGACCCGCTTCTCTTTGATCGAACTGCAGCTGCCTATGGGCTCCGACGAGTCTTCAAAAGACAGCAATTAAGGGGCAATGCGCGACACGGATGGCGGGCCGTTATCGTGCCATCCTGGCGCAGAGGTCGCCGGCTGCGTTCCGCAGAATGTTGGCCGGAAAGGGCGCCCCTTTTCCATGCGTTGCGCTCCGGGTCGCGCTGAGATAGGGTCAAAGTGTGGACTCGATTTGCCATCGCTGCAACACGGCGATCAATTCTTCGGAATTGTTCTGCCCTCATTGCGGCGCCCCTCAGCTTCGATATGAGCCGCTCGACGAGACGGCTGCCACGGTAACTTCGGTTACGCAGTCGGCTGGCCGCGACCCGGGCGTGGTTCTTTGGAGAGAAGCCGTCGCTGCGGCCTTGCTGGTGGCGATTCCGGTAGGCATCTTGTCTTCTTTACTCGACTTTGGCGCGCTGTGGGTGATTGGCGGCGGGATCGCAACGGTTTCTATCTACCGCCGGCGGACAGGAGTGCCTCCGGCGAGCCGCACCGGCTGGCGAATCGGCGGCCTGCTCGGAATATTGGCGGCTTTTACCAGCACCACTGTTGACAGCCTGACCCTCATCTTTCAGCGTTACGTGCTGCACAACGGGGCCATGATCGATCAGCGATTCCATGCCGTTGGCCAACAACTGACCGAACAGCTGAATCGGTCCAATCCGGAAGCGGCGACCATGATGCCGTGGTTTGTCCACTTCTGGGTTACGCCGGATGGGGCGGCTGCCATTGCCCTGATGGGAGCAGCCGGTTCGGCATTTTCCATGCTTTTGTTTTCAGCAGCCGGCGGCGCGATCGGGGCGCGAATCGCCTCGTTAGGCAATCGCGCTCAGCGTAGTCCCTAACAGCCGGGAGAGCGGCGCGGGGCGCATGAGACTTGCCCGGCTGCCGCTGGGCCCGTATCATCCGGCAAGAGCCTTCCTATGTCCGAAAAGAAATCTGTTCCGCTGCGTGAGAAGGGCCGAATCATGTCGGCTTCGGAGATCGAACGTACACTTGTGCGTCTGGCCCACGAGATCATTGAAAAAAACAACGGTGCCGACAACCTCGGCCTGGTAGGCATCAAGCGCCGGGGAGTGCCGATCGCCGAGCGTCTGGCGGCCCTGATCGGCGCCATTGAGAAGCGTAAGATCGATACCGGCGTACTGGATATCAGCTTTTATCGCGACGATCTTTCGACGCACGGCGTGCGGCCGGTGGTCACTCCGGGATCGCTGGGCTTCGATGTCACAGATCGTAACGTGATCCTGATGGACGACGTCCTGTACACGGGGCGCACCATTCGCGCGGCGCTTGATGCGCTGTTCGATCACGGGCGGCCGCGGCGGGTGCAACTGCTGACCTTGATCGATCGCGGCCACCGCGAGTTGCCCATCGAAGCGAGTTTCGTCGGGCGCAAGGTACAGACCACGGCGCGCGAAATTATCGAGGTGAAGCTGCGCGAGGTCGACGGTGACGAGCAGGTTCTGCTGGTGGAGCGCACCGATTGACCGACGGCCGGCGTGTTGCGGAAGATTGGGATATCACCGCCAGGATGCAAAGCACGCCGAGAAGTGCCCATGCGATAAGTGTTCCTCCTCCCCGCCGTACGACTAGGTTTTAAGCAGGAATTCGTTTGTTAAAAAATGTGAATGTAATACCTTCCCTGGCCTTCCACGCTTAAGGACCGATTTGCCGAATGCCTACGTTGAATGAAAGCCGCAAGTCCGCTGCTGCGCGCGTCAAACATGTTGCTACCCCGCCGGCCCATCCTCCGCGCCCTGCCCCTGCCATCCACGCCGGATCGCTGCTCTCCGTCGCCGACCTTTCGCTCGAGGACGTTGCTTCGATTCTGAAACTGGCGGATGAGCTTGAGGCGGAACCGCCTGCCCGATGTGCCGAACGACTCTTCAAGCGGCGCGTCTCACTGCTGTTCTACGAATCGAGTACCCGAACGCGGACTTCGTTTGAGCTCGCAGCCAAGGCTTTAGGGGCTGATACATCGCTGGTGAGCGCACAGTCTTCCAGCATTGAAAAGGGTGAATCGCTCAAGGACACCGGTATCACACTTCGGGCGCTGGGGGCGGAGTGCATTATCCTGCGCAGCCCGTATTCCGGCGCACCCTATCTCCTGGCCCAGTCTACGGGCCTGCCGATCCTGAACGCCGGCGACGGCATGCACGAGCATCCGTCGCAGGCCCTGCTCGATCTGCGGACGATTCTGCACAGCCTGGGCCGGAAGGCAAAGGTTTCGGAGAGCTTGCTGACGGGCGTGACCATTACGATCTGCGGAGATATTTTTCACAGCCGGGTGGCGCGATCGAATGCGATGCTGCTCCCGCGGCTGGGCGCTCGAGTGATCTTGTGCGGCCCTGTGCCGCTCTTGCCGGAGGCGGCGGCCGGGCTGGCTCCCAATGTGGTCATCGAGCGTGATTTCGACAAGGCT
>Ga0335075_10008660_pt1 | contig 15575 bp, 3 predicted proteins | sample Lox_Sample_24_FD_206723 | JGI IMG/M metagenome (GOLD analysis project Ga0335075, IMG submission 206723) | Soil microbial communities from Loxahatchee National Wildlife Refuge, Florida, United States - Lox_Sample_2.4 | ecosystem: Environmental > Terrestrial > Soil > Wetlands | place: USA: Florida... | reverse complement strand
GTATCAGGCCATCGGCGACAAGACGGCCGAGGCCGAGGCGCTCAGCAACGTTGGCTGGTGCCACGGCGTGCTCGGCGACTACCGGCAGGCCCGCGCGTTCTGCCGGCAGGCAGTCACCCCGAGCGCGCAGGCCGGTCACCGCTGGGCCGAGGGAAATGCCTGGGCCGGCGTGGGTTACGCCGAGCACCACCTGGGCAACTTCGCCGAAGCCGCCTCCTGCTACCAGCGCGCGCTCAGCCTGCTCCGGGAATCCGGTGCCCGCTTCCATGAAGCGGACACCCTCACCCACCTCGGCGACACCCGCCACGCCGCCGGTGAGCTGGCCCAGGCCCGGCAGGCCTGGCAACAGGCGCTCACCATCCTCGAAGACCTGCACCTTCCCGACGCCGAACAGGTCCGGGCCAAGCTCGACCAGGTCAGCTCGGCGTAGCCGCTGCTGGTGACGATCCGGCGACGCGCCGGCCCGCACGGACCGGCGCGTCGCGGTAGGCGGTGGGCTTCGAGGTCAGGACGGCAGGGCGGGCAGCGTCCACTCCTGGATGGTGGTGTAGCTGCAGTTCTCCAGCACCAGCGCGGTGCCGCTGGTGTCGGCGCCCCCGCTGGGCTCGAGGCACCGGTTGGACTCGGGGTTGAGCAGTGAGCCGTCGGCCTCGACCCGCCACTGCTGGGACCCCATGCTGTTGCAGCCGGCGTAGTCGATCTCGGTGCCGGCGCCGGTTCCCGAGTCGTGCACGTCCAGGCATTTGCCGCTGCCCGACTCGATGGTGCCGTTCGCCTCGACGGTCCAGGTCTGGTTGCTGTCTCCGTCGCAGCCAAACAGCATGGCGGCGGCGGTCGAGGACGAGGTGTCCAGGCCGATGCACACGCCGCTGGAGGCCTGCGGCTGGATCTCGCCGGTCGACGTGGGCACCGGGTAGGGCAAGGTCCAGGACTGGGTTTGGGCACTGTCGCAGCCGTAGTCCGCCAGCTTGGTCCCGTTGCCGGGGCCAGATGACGGGATATTCATGCCGAGGCAGCGGCCCGACACCGGTTCCATCAGAGCCTGGGGGGAGTGGGGCAGCCACTCCTGGCCGCCGTCGTCGCAGTTCCAGACCCAGACGTTCGACCCCACCGTCGAGTCCGGGCCGCCGTCGATGCCCAGGCACATGTTGTTGCCGGTCTCGAGCTTGCCGTCGGATTCGACGGTCCAGTGCTGGGATGCGTTGCTGTTGCAGCTCCAGATCTGGACCAGGTTGCCGTCGGTGCTGGTGCCGTTGGTGTTGTCCATGCACATGCCCGGGGTCCCGTTGGAGATCGCCCCGGTCAGTGTGCCGGTGGAGGTGAACGGGATCACCGACTCCGGCGTGCCCTCGCCGGCCGGGCCGTTGTAGCCGGTGCCCCCGTTGCACCACGATGTCACCGGGCAGGTGCCGTTCGAGCCGCTGGTGACCGCGTTGAGCAGGTCCGGGTAGCTGTAGGGGTAGGACGCGGGGGTGCTGCCCGCCGCCGCGGTGCCGGCCATCGCGTACACCCCGGCGATCACCGACGCCGACACCTCCGTGCCGCCCGCCTCGCCCCAGCCGTCGGAGTCCTCGCTGTCGTAGTAGGCCACCGGCGTCTCCGACGACGCGGACGCGGCCACCGCGGACACGTCGTTGTCCATCCGGTAGGTGCAGCCGGTTTCCAGGCTGGCCTGCCAGGACGGCTGCGGCTCATACTGCGAGCAGCCCGAGCCCGTCCCCGGCCACACGGTCTCGGTCCAGCCCCGGGCCACGCTGGAGTCGGCGGTCAGCACCGTGCCGCCGACCGCGACAACGTACGGCGACGCCCCTGGGTAGGTCACCCCGTAGCCGCTGGGCGAGCCAGTCGACGGGGCCACGATCGGCACCCCTTGCTCGTCGGGCTGGTCGAAGTAGGTGTCATCGGCCGTCTCCCCGGAGAACTCCGGCGTGCTGGCCGGGAAGTCCACGACGTGCGCGCCGTCCGCGATCGCGGTCTGCACCGCAGTGCCCAGGTCGGGCAGGTCATACCCGGCCGCCTCGACCAGCATGATGTGGCAGTTCGGGCACACCGCCGACACCGTGTCCATGGCTACCTGGTCGGTGGTTGTCCATCCCGGGTTGTCCGTCGGCGTGCTGGACAGATCGGTCTCGGTGAGGCACCCGTTCGTGGTCGTGCACGGCGCGAGCCCGTACTGCTCACGGTAGATGGCGAGGTCGGCCGTGGCCGTGGAGTCCCAGTACGGGACCACGATCGCGACCGTCTGCCGCGTCCCTTCCGACGCGGCCTGAACCCCGTAGGCCGACTGCAGGTTGGCCGGGCTGTACCCGGCCGGCGCGGTGGTGGCGGCCTGCTGACCCAAACGAGCCTTGCCTTGCACGCCGAAGCGGGGCTTGCCCCCGGTGCGAACCAGCAGGCCATAGCACGACATCACGCCCGGTTTCTTCGGCGCGGGGCACGCGCGCTTGACACCGGCCGACAGCCTGAAGCTGGGGTGCGCCGGCCTGGACGCCGCAGCAGCCCGGCCCGCATGGCCGGTGGACGCCTGGGCCGGTGACACCGCAAGACCGGGTCCGGCCAAACCCAGCCCGAGCAGTGCGCCCGCCATCGCGGCCCGCCCCGCCCACCGCACGACGATTCTGAGCATTGTTTGAGTCCCTTCGTGGACGAGCACCTAGGTCGGCACCGGCGCGTGACCGATGTGAGAGGTGGCATGCCATCCGGCGGTGCCGGATCTCAGGATGGGCCCGGGGCCACACAAACCCACCACGCCCCGCCATCCGCTGGCCCGTAACGCCTCCGGCAGCGTCCCGTTCTTTTCGCTGGTCACAGTCCTGTCTGCGGATAAGCCTGGCGGTGGCCAGCCGCCGACTACGGGATCGGCACGAAACTACGGGTGCATGTCCATGCCTTCGCCCGCTCCAGCCCGGCCGGATCGTGCTCGATGTGCGCCGGTCAGCGTCGGGCGTGACGCCCCGCATCCCAGCCAGACTCAGCCGTCCGGGCATCCGGGCCCCTGGTTATTGTTGCGGTTCTTCAGCCACAGCTTCAGTACTGCGGCTGCCATGCCCAGTGCATATGCAACTAGTGTCGCCGGGTCGACGATGCCCGGACCCGGCACCGGGGCATCAACCGGCACACCAACGGTCGGCACTCCGGGGTGGCTCGTGGCGCCCAGTCCTGCCAGCCCTTGCGCGGTCCCGGTGACATCTTCCGGGGTGGTTGGCTCGCCCACGGCTGGCACAGGACTTTCCGGAATAAGGTCCGCGCCGTTCGGGAGCTCGGAGCACCCGGCGCTGGTCGGCAGCCCGTTTCCGCCGCCCGCGCTACCGCCGCCCCAGATGGGGGCCTCCTGCTGGGTGCGCTTGGCATTCTGGACCTTGAATTTAGCCTTGTCGGTATTCGCCCAGGGAACGACAAAGTTCTTGGCCTGATTACTCCTTGAGGCGCTGGGGCTGAGAACGCCGACAGCGGGCACCGGGTTACCTGGCTGCGGTGGGCTGGCCTGCGGTTGGGTGACCTGCGGGGTAGTGGCCGGCGGGGTAGTGGCCGACGGGGGCTGCGGGCTGGTGGGCCGCGGAGTCGTTGGCTTGTCAACGGCGTTGCTGGGGTCCTGGGTGAGGGTGTTGCTGGCGCTGCTGCTACCGGTCTGGACACCGTTCTGGTCGAAGTCGCCGTTGTTGTCTATGCCCTCGAGGGTCAGGTGCAGTTCCTGAAGCAGCTGGGTCTCGTCCTGCGGCGTGCCGATGATCGTGCGGCTGGACGGCACGTTCTTCGGGTTGGTGACCTGAGTCGGATTGTCGACCCGGTAGATGTCATCTTTCAGCCAGTCCGGCGGGTTGGGCGGCGCGCACTGGCTGACCGCGTAGCAGTCCTGAGGCGGTGGTGGTGGCGGGGGCGGCGGGGCGGTGTAGGTGTAATAGCTATACCCGGGAGGGTAGCCATATCCAGGGGAGGGATTGCCACCAGGGGGGCCTCCGCCGTAATAGCGCTCATATCCCTCATGCACCACAGCCCATTGGTCATATTGGTATTGATCATCTTGAAGGTCGCACGCCATTATGTTATAGGCAGTGCAGTCCGAGGTCGTGGTTCCGTTGGTATATGCAGGCCCAGAAGACCCGCCAGGGCCCCATATCGTCCAAGCCGCCGCACCAATGTTGAGTATTCCCAGGCCGACATCGAGCCATGGGTCGGCTGCGATTTCTGGGTTCTGCAACTCCAGTTCCCACAATTCCTCGTCGAGCGTGGGGGGCGGGGCGACGCCGTGCCCGGTCTGGTCGGTGTTGGTGAGGGGATCGCCGTCGACGTAGCCGTAGGGGGTGCCGCTGATGGCCGACGGGTCGGGCATCCCGGTGGCGGTGCTGTCGCTGCTGGTGAAGGTGTCGGTGGACGGGGCGTACCAGCGGGCGGACATGTCGGTGTCGCCGGTCGACGGGTCGGTGTACTGGCCCTGGTAGCCCAGGGCCGGCATGGTGCCGCTGCTGGCCGTGACGGTGCCGTACGGGGAGTAGGCGGCCGAGGCGGCCAGGCTGGTGGTGCTGCTGGCCGGGGTGAACGCGCCGGTCACGTCGCCGTGGACGTCGGTGAGTGCGGCCTCGGCGGTGCCGCCGGAGGCTTGCTCGGCAACCAGGTTCCCGGATGGGTCATAGGTGTAGCTGGTGGTGCCGTCGGAGGCCAGGGTGTCGCCGGTGCCGGAGTAGGCGAAGTCGGCGGTGCCCGAGCTGGTGGTGCGCGTGGCCAGCCGGCCCAGGGCGTCGTAGCCGTAGCTGATGCCGCCCGGCGCGGTGACCGTCTGCCCGTAGGCGTTGGCGGTGTAGTCCGCCGCGGTGCCGGACAGCGGGGTGACCGAGGACAGGGCCCCGGACAGCGTGTAGGCGTAGCTAGTGGTGCCCGCCGAGGTGGCCGAGGAGACCGGCTGGTCCTGGGCGTTGTAGGTGTAGCTGGTGCCGCCGGCCTGGGTCAGGTCGCCGTCGGCGTCGTAGCCGTAGTCGGTGGCGGTGCCGCCGGTGGTGGCCGAGGTCAGCTCGTCGGCCTGGTTGTAGCCGTACGTGGCGGACGCCGCGCCGGCGTACCCGGTGGTGTCCTGGGAGGTCAGGTTGCCGTCGGCGTCGTAGCCGTAGCTGGCCGAGGCGATCGTGGCCCCGGACGCCGACGCCAGCGTGTCGGAGGCCAGCTGCTGCAGGCCGGTGTAGGTCAGGGTCTGCTTGGGCCCGGCGGTGCTGCCCTTGGCGTAGGAGACCGTGACCGGCAGGCTGTCGGCGTTGTAACCGTAGGACAGGGTGGAGCCGGTCAGCGGGTCGGCCACACTGGACAGCCGGTCGGCGGCGTCGTAGGTGTAATCGGTGGTCCCGGCCGCGTCGGTGCGGGAGGTCATCAGCCCGTCGCCGTTGTAGCCGAAGCTGGCCGTGCCCGAAGGGCCCGAGGTGGCGGTCAGCTGGCCGGCGTCGTTGTAGCTGAACGCGTCGGTGCCGCCCGGCGCGGTCGCCGAGGTCAGGTCGCCGTCCAGGTCATACCCGAACGTCTGGCTGCTGGTCGGCGCCGACGCGCCAGACCCGCTCTCTGAGGTCTCCTCGCCCATCTGGTCGTAGCCGTACGACAGGGTGATTCCGCCAGGCTCGGTGACCGTGACCGGCTGGCTGTCGGCGTTGTAGGCGGTGGTCCAGGTCCGGTCCCCGGCCGTGGTCGCGGCCGCGGTGGCGGGCTCGATCACCGACTCGGGCAGGCTCCACGAGTTGTACGTGGTCCAGGTGGGGTTGCCGCGCGGGTCGGTCACCTCGGTCTGGTCCCCGGCCGGGTCATACCCGTAGCTGGTGGTGTCCGACGCCGACGAGGACACCGGCTGCACCTGGCTGGTCAGCTCGTCCGCCGCGTTGTAGGTGTAGCTGGTGGTGTGGCCATTGCCGTCGGTCACCGAGGTCTGGTTCCCGCTGGCGTCGTAGCCGTAGGACTGGGTGGACAGCGGGTTGCCGATGGCCGGCGCGGCCGGCGGCACCCCGTACTCGTCCGCCGAGGTCAGGCTCCCGGCCGGGTCGTATCCGTACGCGGTGAACGACTGGTCGGGGTTGTTCACGTGGGTGACGTCGCCCAGGTAGTCGTAGTCATAGCTGGTCGCATTGCCGTAGACGTTGGCCGTCGAGGTCAGCTCGCCCAGGTGGTCGTAGGTGTTCGTGGTTACCACGCCGTCCGGGGTGGTCACGGTCAGCGGGTCGCCCCGGTAGTCGTAGGTGTAGCTGGTCGTGTTGGCCTGGGTGCCCGAGGACGTGCGGATGTCCTGGGTCGCGGTGGCCACGTCGCCGAAGTAGTCGTAGGTTTCCTGGGTTTCCGCCCCGGCCGGGCTGGTCCCGGACAACTGCTCGCCGTCGGCGTCGTAGGTGTAGTTCCACACCCCCGGCGCGGACTGGCCGGTCAGCTGCGGGTCGGTCTGCGAGACCAGGTCGCCCAGCGCGTCATAGGCGTAGCTGGTGGTGTTGCCTTCGGGGTCGGTGGCCGAGGTCAGGTTCCCGTCCTCGTCATAGGCATACTTCGTCGTCGCGGTGATCGCCGACGACGAGCCCGGCGGGGTGTAGGACGGCTGGGTCACCGACACCACCCGCCCGTCGCCGTCGTAGGCGCTGGTGGTGACGTTCCCGCCTGGGTCCTGCACCTGGGTCTGATCGCCGAACGTGTCGTAGCCGTAGCTGGTCACCGGGCGGACCGTGGCCGGGGTCTGCGCGGCGTAGGACACCGTGGACACCGGCGGCCCGGTCTCCTGGTCGGTGTTCCCGGCCTGGTCGTAGGCGTAGTTCGTGGTGTAATCCGCGGCCGTGGCACCGGAGACGTTGCCGTCCGGGCTGGTCATCGACACCGGCTGGCCCAGCTCATCGTAGGTCCAGGTGGTGGTGTCGTCGGTGGAGCCGTTGACCACCGACTGGCTGGTCATCTCATCGGCGCTGTTGTAGCCGTAGTCCGTGGTGGTGGAGCCGCCGCTCCCGCTGACCGTCTGCGCGGTGGGCAGCCCGTCGGCGTTGTAGGTGTAGCTGGTGGTCCGGTCGGCGTACCCCGAGGCCGACGCCCCCGACGGCGGCGCGTCGGACACCGCGGCGGTCACCTGGTCGTCGGCGTTGTAGGCCCAGGTGTCGGTGGTGGTGTCGGCCGCGGTGACCGGCAGGTCGCTGACCGCCTGGCTGGTCAGGTTCCCGGCCGGGTCATAGGTGTAGGCGGTCTGGCGGCCGGGTGGCACCGTCCCGTTGGAGTTGGCCGGCGGCTGCTGCTGGGTGGCGATCAGGTCCTGGTTGCCGTCATAGAAGTAGTTCGTGATCCGGCCCATCGCGTCGGTGACCGCCGCCAGCAGCCCGCCCGGGTCGTAAGTGTACGAGTCCAGCACCAGGTCGCACCCGTCCGTGGTGCCGGGTGCCTGCCCGGCCGGGCACGTGCTGGCCGAGCTCGACTCGTCTGTCGACGGAGTATGCAGCGTGACCTGGGTGACCTCGTTGTACTCGTTGTAGGTGTAGTCGTATTCGTTGCCGTCCCCGTCGAGCATCGTGGCCACGTTGCCCATGGCGTCGTAGGTGTAGCCGGTCGTGGCGCCCTGCGGGCTGGGGCTCGGCGCCCCGCCGGTCTGCGTGCTCCCGCCGCTGGTCGCCCCGGCCGGCCCGGTGACGCTGGCCACCTCGCCGTAGTCGTTGTAGGTCCAGGTGGTGGTCCGGGCTGGGTCGCCGCCGGTCAGGTCGGTCTGCACCAGCGACAGCACGTTGCCGTCGGAGTCATACGTGTAGGCGTCCTGCAGCGTGTGCGTGACGCCGGTCACCTGGTTGACCACACCCGGATAGGTGACGGTCAGCGGCTGGTTCATCGCGTTGTAGGTGTACGACGTGGTCAGCCCGGACGGGTAGGTGTCGCTGTAGGTGGTCGCGGTCAGCGCCCGGCCCAGCCCGTCATAGGTGTAAACCGTCCGCGCCCCGTCCGGCTGGGTCACCTGGGCCAGGTCGCCGTCGGAATAGTACTCATAGCTGGTCACCGCGCCGGCCGGGGTGGTCTGCGACACCAGCAGCCCGGCGGGCACCGTGCCGGACCCCCCATACGCCGTCGTGGACGACGTCGAGTACACGTAGCTGGAGGTATTGCCCGACGGGAACGCCGAGGTGGGCGGCGTGGTCGCGGCGGTCAGCTCACCCGCGGTGTTGTACGCGTACGTGGTCAGGTACGTGGTGCTGGTGGCCGACGACGACCGCGCGTCCGCCACGCCGGTGAGCTGGTCGTTGCGTGGGTCCAGCGGGTTGGACTGATCGTAGTAGTACGTGTAGTAGGTGGTGCAGCACGGCGAGCTGTCGTCGATGTTGGTCCAGGTCCGGGACAGCACGTTGCCGTGCACGTCGTTGGTGAACGTGACCAGGGTGCCGTCCGAGTCGGTCATCGCGTTCAGGAACCCGGCGTCGTCGTACCCGAACACCCGCGGCGGGTCCCCGTTGCCCGGCGCGTACGACTCCAGCCGGCCGCCGTTGACCGCGTCGTACCCGTACACCTCCTGGTAGCCGGCCGGAGTGGTCACGGTCACGTACCGGGTCACCGACGGCAGCGCCTCGGACGACGCGATGTACCCCGACGCCACCGGGGTGCTGATCTGGTACGTCCCGCCGTCGTTGCTGGTGTACGAGGACACGCGGTCGTTCACCGTGTCGTAGGAGATCTGCGCCGCGGTCCGGCCGCTGGGCAGGGTGATCTGGGTCAGCTCGGGCGAGGCCTGCTCGGCCAGGGCGTAGTGGTCGGCGATGGCCGGCACGCCCAGCGCGTGCGGGTAGATGGCCACCTCGGCGATCGACCCGTCGAAGTGTGCGTACGGGTCGGTGGTGATCGTCGGGGACGTCTCGCTGACCGCCTCCGGCCAGCCCGACCAGAACCCCGCCCCGACCGTGTCGTAGTCGGCGGACTCCTGGCTGATCTGCCCGGACAGCGTGCCGACCAGCTTGCCGTCCAGGTACAGCGACTGCGACGTCGCCGAGCCGGTCAGCACCGCGTAGTGCCAGTTCCCGTCGTTCACCGGGGTGGACGAGCTGATCGGGTCGATCGATCCGTTCCACAGCTCCCCGTACAGGTCCCCGTTCCCGCCCACGTACAACGCTGGCACGTGCGCGGCGGCGTCACCGGTGCTGGACGCGTCGGTGATCGGGTCGGCGTCGTAGGAGAACAGCACCCCGCCGTCGCCGGTGTCCTTGAACCACAGCTCGATGGTCACGTCGCTGCTGTCCGCGACCAGGTTGCTGGCCAGCGACGCATACGAGCTCGATCCGTTGAACGAGCCGGCCGTGGCCGGGCTGCCGGCCAGCGGACCGGCCGCCCCGAGCGTGACGTTCGAGTACGTGCCGTCGGTGCTGCCCAGGTTGACGTCCACGTTGTCGGTGGCCGTGGTGGACCCGGCCGGGTCGCCCAGCCGGTAATACGACCGCGGTCCCGAGTCCATCACCGCGGTTGCGTAGTGCGAGGTCGTGGTGCCGTAGGTGTATCCGGTGCAGCCGCCGGCCGGCGCGCACACGCTGGTCAGCTCGTCGCCGGTGTAGGAGTAGGTCCAGGTCTGGACGGCCTGCCCGGCCGCGGCGGGTGGCGTGGTCACGCTGGCCACGTGCGGGAAGGCTGCCCCGGCCGGCGTCGACCAGGTCAAGGTCAGTGACCGGCCCGAAGCGGTGTCGGTGATCGTGGCCGGCTGGCCGGCCGGGTTGTCGGTGATCGTCTGGGTCAGCCCCGTCGGGCCGGTGATCTGCGACAGGGACCCGGCGCTGGTGAACGCGTACTGGGTCCCGCCGGCCACCCCCAGGGTCCACGTGCCGCTGGCGTTGTGGGTCAGCACGTCCGGGCTGCCCGGCGGCGGCGCGTACTGCGCCACGCCCGTGGTGCTGGTGCCGATGTACCCGAACCGGGCCTGGCTCCCATCGGGCATGGTGACCACCACGCTGCCCGACCCGTCGTTGTCCGGGGTCACCGCCATGTCCAGCAGTGACGACCAGCCCAGCCCGAAAGCGCCGGACGCGGCCGGGTTCAGGCTGTTGTAGGTCCGGGTGATCTGCAGTGGCGGCCCCGCCACCGACACCGCCGCGTCGGTCGCGGTCGTCGTGTAATTCCCCGACTCAGGGTCGAACGGCTGCACGCTGGACCCGCCCGAGGTGTCCGCGCCGCCGGACTGGCCGAGCTGGGACGAGATGTCGGGCTGCGGCACCTCCGGGGTGATCGTCACCGGCCCGATCGGGGGGCTCGATGCCCCGTTGGTCGTCGCGATCACCGTCCAGGTGTACGGCTCATCCCAGTCGAGCGGCGTGGTCGGGGTCCAGTACGGGGTGTAGATCGTCCCCGAGCCTATGGTCGCCGTCGGGCACAGCGTGCCGGGCAGCGGATGACAGGTCAGGCTGAACTGGTAGGTGATCGTGGTGCCCGTGGTGGACACCGCCGTGGTGGACAGCTCGGGCAGGTCGGTCGGGCTCACGTAGCCATCCGGCGGGTACACGCCGGTGACCGCGGGCGGCGGCTGCGGCACGTCCAAGCCGATCGCGAACACCGGGATGCCCTCGGAGATGAACGAGACCGGCGACGAACCTGTCGCATCCTTGTACATATCGAAGTCGATGGCGTAGTCGCCCACCGGCAGCGCGTCCACCTTGGCGTCCACCGTGACCGAACTCCTCGGCGCCACGTCCGACTGCATCGCGGTGAACACCGGATGCGACGCCCAGAGCTTGCCGGACGCGGTGTACACCTCATACGACAGCTCATAGCCGTTGGTGGGTGTCCAGGTGGTCGAGCCCAGGTTCTTGACAGTGATCGCGAACTCGCCGTTCGTGTTCGGCGTGACCTGCTCCACCGGGGTCTTGGACGCCAGCGAATAGCTCGCGCCGTCGGTGCTGTAGGTGACGGCCAGGAACGGGTCCCCGCCGTCGTTGCCGCTGGCGAACTTCTTCCACCCGTAGCTGTCCGAGGACGACGCCCCCAGCGCCAGCCCGTTGTTCGCGATCGTGCCGTGCGTCCACCCGTTCAGCAGCGTGTTGCCCGCCGCGCCCAGATCGAACCCCTCCCACTGGTTCGGGCAGGCCGACTGCGACTGCGCCTCCCCCAGCGGCACCCACCCGGTCGCGAAGCTCTGCGTCGCCAGCGCCGGTCCGGTCGACGGCCCCGGATAGGTCTTGTCCCCGGTCACCGACCATGACGAGGTGACCGGGTACACCGACACCGGCCTCGCCTCGCAGCTGTAGGACCAGGTGTTGAACACCCCCAGCCGGGCCCCCAGCACATAGTCGTTGTCCAGTGAGGAGGACACGCCGGAGAAGTCCAGGAACGACTTGGCCACGTTTGACCCGCCGTCATAGGTGCCCACGTCGATCTCCGGACCCCCGGAGTAGTCTGCGTCGTTCGGCGACTCCACATACGTGGTACCGCCGGAGTTCACGTCCGACACGCTCGGGTCCACGGTCACCGGGAACACCCGGGCCGGGCTGTCCAGCCACGCGGTGTCCAGCGTCATCCGGATCGCCGGCCGGCCGTCGTCGCTGACCAGCGTGTAGCGCACCCCCGGCGAGTAGGCCCCGTCATCGGAGTGCGGGTTGATGTCGGAGTCGGTCATGTACCCCGGCTCCACGAACGCCGCCGCCTGGCCCGCGGCGTCGACGAACTCGATCGGCTTGCCCGGCGCCTGGACCGCGCGCAGCCCGGTCAGCGAGAGCGGGAACTCCCAGGTCACCGGCGCGTTCTTCGACCCCAGGATGACCTGCTCGGTGACCAGACCCGATCCCGCCACATACCGCACGTCGCTGTCGGGCAGCACCGCGGCATAGGTCACCGTGTCCCCGGACGCGGTCCCGGCCGCGTGCGCCGCTCCGGCGATGCCGAACCCCACCGCCTGGGTGGCCGACACCGGCAGCCGCACCAGGGTCGGCGCGTCCGCGTACGGCGCGAACGACTCCGGCTCCGCCGCGGACTTCACCCGCCAGCCACCCGGCGGCGGCGCCGCGGCACCGCCCGACGGTGACGGCGAGGACGCTGGGGCCGGCTGCGAGGCAGACGGTGACGGCAGCGCCGACGGGGAAGGCGCCAGGTCGGGTGAGGGAGAAGGCGACGGCGAAGCCAGCGGCTTGGCCGTCGCCGCGGACGGCGCGCTCGCGTCGCCGTCTTGCCTGCCAGCGCTGGCCGGGCCGGGCCCGGCCGGCACGAGGTTGGTGTCGATGCTCGCCCACGACCCGTCGGCCTGCTTGAAGAACCGCGGCGACTTGTACATCATCGCGGTCCGCGTGCCGTCGGCGTTCGCGTACACGACCTGGCTGGGCGAGGTCAGCGTGGGCAGCAGCCGACTGGTCTTGGCCTCGAACCCCGGCTTGACCGGGGCCTTCGGCGCCGCCTGCACCCGGGCCACCTCAGGCTTGGCCTTCCCCCGCACCGGGAACCGAAGCCGCCGCGGGGCCGTGGATGGCGGTACCGCGCCCTTGGGCCGGCGCGAGGCGGGCAGCGCCGCCTTCGCCTCCGCCGCTTCGACCTCGGCCGCCAGGTCCTGCCGCGAGGCCGGCTTCGGCAGCCGTACCCGCACCACCCGGCCGTCCACCAGCTTGGCCATGGTCGCCGAGGCCGGCACCCGGTGCGGCCGGCCGGCGGCCGACCCCCACACCGTCTGGACCGGTGCGCTGGGCGACGTCCTGGTGGCGAACACGATGGCCACGATCCCCATCGCCGCGCACACCACCACGGCGGTGCCCGCGGCCACGGCCCGGTGCACGGGGGACTTCGGCCGCACCGCGCGGCACAGCCCTAGCCAGAGTTTCCGGAGCACGCGGCCTGATACCGTCGCCCGCCATACCGAACCGAAGGCCTTACGTCCGAACACGCCAGTGCCTCACTGTGAGGGGGTTACCGGCGCAAGCATGCGACGGGCGGTTACGAGGAACGTGCAGCATCGGCCATGCCGCGGTTCCGTAGCCTTCGGGCGGCCCCGCTCCTGGTCCTGCATGGTCGGCAGCCAGAACAGCCACGGCCCGGCCACCGCCCGCGCCGGCCGGCTACGGGACCGGAGTGCGAACTACGGGATCAGCCGAATCAGATCGAGATCTCGATCTGGGACGTGAGGGCGTGGGTGTTGCTGCCGTCGTCCGAGACCGCCGCGTGCACGGCTGCCAGCCGGGAGGCGGTCAGCACCACGCCGTAGGATCCCGATTCCTCACGCGCCCCGTAATAGGGGCCAATGCTGTTAGCCAGGGCAACGAACTGCGTGGCCAGGATGAGACTCCCGCACCCGGTAGCGCGCAAGGCCCCGTAGCTAGCCCCGCCAGCCTGCCCGTCCTGGATGGACCGGCAGTTCCCGAGCATGATCACCCAACCCGAATTGCTGCCGCTGAACAACCATCCGTCATAATTATTGAACTGCGTTTCACAGTTGTCGAACATGACAATGTCGGATCCTGACACAGAGTCCCATGCGAATCCTGGGCCCCTTGTATTGTTCTCCGCCCCGCAGTTGACCAGCTTCGTATTAGCCGAGTTGGTGATCGTCGCCCCGCCGGATACGTTTCCAGTGAAGTCGGTATTGGCGATATGGGAGTCGGCCAGGGTGATCAGCGACGCACCCCATCCACCGCAGCTGGTAAATTTGCAATGAGCGATGTCCCATTGGTCCGGGTTGTGGCCGGTGGTGCCGTCGTTGCGAATATCCAGGCCGTTGCCGCCGAGCAGGCGGGTCGTCCCGGAGCGGCCGCCGTAAACCAGCACATCCCGGAGCTTGACCGCGCCGACGTATCCCGCCGCCTGGATGCCGTGCACGCCGTTCCCGGCGGTCATGCTGGAGGCATCGATCGCGATGCTGCGGACCTGCTGGCCCCCGCCTTGCACCCCGGCCGCAGGCGTCGCCATCTGGATAACCGCGGCCCCGCTGAACGAAGCCGCGGGTACGACCACGCTCCCGGTTACCGGCAGGCCGCCCTTACCGTAATCGTCGGCGGGAACGCCCCAGGTACCCCCAGAACCGAGCAACATGACATTCGCGGGAATAATGAGCCCCGCCGATGTCGTGTAAGTTCCCGTCGGCAGGTACACCACACCACCAGCAGGCGCCGCGTTCAGCGCCGACTGGATGGCCGTGGTGGAGTCGTCCGCCCCAGACGGATCGGCGCCGTACTGCAGCACCGCGTTAATCCAGTCCGTTACGCCGTCACCCGTCGCGGCCGTGGCGTCCGCGGGCCGCAAGACCGCCGAGCCAGCCAGGCCCGCGGCACCGGCCGCCGTACCCATGAGGAAATATCTCCTGGTGTTCACTGGTCTCCCAAGACGTTCTGCCGTCCGGTCTCGCCCTCATCGGGGGTTACCGGCGCAAGCATGCGGGGGGCGGCTGCGAGGAACGCCCAGCATCGGCCATGCCACGGTTCCGCAGCCTCTCGCGCGGCCTCCTCGCCGTCGCCGATGGCCGGCCGCCAGAACGACCGCCTCCCGGCGGCGGGCGGGCCCGGCCGGCTACGGGACCAGAGCGCGTACTACGGGATCAGGCGTTGGCCGGGCCGCGGTCCCCGCACCAGGCCGGGGACGTGGCGTCACGTTCAGGAGGCTAAATTGAGGCGCCCCGGCCGGCCCAGTACGGATCGCGCAGGCGCCGTTTGAGCAGCTTGCCGCTCGGGTCGCGGGGCATCTCGGCGATGAAGTCGATGCTCCTGGGCCATTTCATCCTGGCCAGCCGGCCGTCCAGGGAGGCGACGATCTCGGCGGCCAGTTCGTCGCCGCCGGTCACGCCGGCCGCGGGCTGCACGACCGCCTTGACCTGCTCGCCCCAGTCCTCGTCCGGGATCCCGAACACGGCGACGTCGGCGACCTTGGGATGCATGATGATCTCGGCCTCGATCTCGGCCGGGTAGATGTTCGCGCCGCCGGAGATGATCATGTCCGACTTCCGGTCGCACAGGAACAGGTAGCCGCCGCCGTCGAGATAGCCGATGTCGCCGACGGTGAAGAAGCCCCGCAGCCGGCTGGCCGCGGTCTTGTCCGGGTCATCCTTGTAGGCGAAGTCGGACATCCCCATCTTCATGTAGATGGTGCCGGGCGTGCCGGGCGGGCACTCGTCGCCGCTGGAGTCGGCGATCATGATTTCGCTGATCGGCCAGGGGGTGCCGACCGTGCCCGGGCGGGTCACCCAGTCGTCGGGGGAGGCGATCGTCCCGCCCCCTTCGGTGGCCGCGTAGTACTCCCACACGCACGGGCCCCACCAGTCCAGCATGGCCTGCTTGATGCCGATCGGGCACGGCGCGGCCGCGTGGATCAGCCACTTCATCGACGACAGGTCGTAGCGGCGCCTGGTCTCGCCGGGCAGCGACAGCATCCGCTTGAAGTGCGTCGGGACCATGTGGCTGTTGGTCACCCGGTACCGCTCGACCAGCGCCAGCGCCTGCTCGGAGTCCCAGGCGTCCATGCAGACCAGGGTGTGCCCCATGTGCAGGGCGCTGCCGCCGAACACGGTGACCGCGGTGTGGTAGTTCGGCGAGGAGACCAGGTGCGCGTTGGGTGGCCCCGGGGTGATCCCGAAGAACTGCAGCAGCCCGGTGCCCAGTTCGGCCGCATCGTCGGGGTCGAAGCCGGACAGGGCCCGGCGCACCCCCTTGGGCCGGCCG
>Ga0335075_10008659_pt1 | contig 15575 bp, 12 predicted proteins | sample Lox_Sample_24_FD_206723 | JGI IMG/M metagenome (GOLD analysis project Ga0335075, IMG submission 206723) | Soil microbial communities from Loxahatchee National Wildlife Refuge, Florida, United States - Lox_Sample_2.4 | ecosystem: Environmental > Terrestrial > Soil > Wetlands | place: USA... | reverse complement strand
ATTCGAGCAAAAGCCAAAGGAGCACACCGCCAGCACTTCCCGAATGCTGGCCGACCTTGAAAAGACGGCCACGATTCTGGTGGGGCATTTGGGAACTTCGTTCGGGCTGCGGCTGCTGGACAAGACTCCCACGTTCAACTTTTTCAGCTACCTCTTCAATGTTCAAGAGTGGGCGGCTGCCGGCGAGCTCCGCGGCCACGAAGGCATAGACCGCCAGATCGTCAGGAACCCGGTTGCCTGGCACAGCGATCATCTGCGTGTAGGCAAGCGCCATGTACAGATGTTCTCGCTCAAGACGACACCCGATGCGTCGCGGCCTTGCCTCTTTTCGGGCCTGCTTTCGCTCGACTGCGACAGCATCCTTTGCTCGACGTGGCGACCCAGGTCCGCGAGCGCCGCTCGCAGCGAGATCGACGCGCAGGAAAAATTCATCTCTTTCTTCAAAGTGGGCGTGCTGACGCGCGTCATGAGCGGGCGTGATTTCGCATCGCTTGAAACCGGAGCGAGCGCAAGAGCTGCCATCCATCTGGCCGCACCATTGCAACGATTTTATCTGCCGGTCTACGAGCGCACATCGGTAATGGGCACATTCATGGCAGGCCACGGGAGCGACTATCGAATGCTCTTCGTCGATGGCCGTGGAGCCGCACCGCGCCCCGTCATGAATGGCGATGTAGTGCTGGGCAGAACGCCGGAGTCGGGCAGCAGACCGATTCCGTTGGCGCTCTCCGCCGATGCGCGGCAGCATGGATACTCGCTGCTCTTTCGCGGCCCGGAGCGTAGCTATGTGGATGCGCGGCTGCGCGATTATCTGAAAACTTTCGTCTACGGCGGAGCTTCGCTCCCAGGCTTCTTTCGCCCGCCGCTACTCGGTGGCGCCGCGCTATTTCTCATCCTGCTTCCGTTCACCACCATAAAAGATGTGCGGCGGCAAAAACAATTGAAGTATGGGCGCAGGCTGAAAGGCCCGGAGATGCTGACACCGCGCCAATTCAACCGCACCGTGAAGGGCGACGGCATCGGTTTCAAAACCGACGACATGAAGGGTATGCTCCGCATTCCGGCGCGAGCCGAGGCGCAGCACATGCAGATCATCGGCGACACCGGAGCCGGAAAGTCGGCACTGCTGGCGCAGGTGCTCCGGCAGGTCCGCAGCCGCGGGGATTCTGCCATCGTTTACGATCCAGCTCGCGAGTTCGTGAAGCGGTTTTATGATCCGGAGCGCGGCGACGTCATCCTCAACCCGCTCGACAAGCGTTGCCCCTATTGGGGGCCAGCCGAGGAGCTGCGTAGCCGTTCCGAAGCGAAGGCGTTGGCGGCATCTTTGTTCCAGCCGCCGCAGGACAAGAAGGGTGAGTTTTTCATCGAGTCGCCGCAGAAAATCTTCGCCTTCCTGATGGCCTATGGGCCGACGCCGGGTCAACTGGTCGAGTGGATGTCGAACCCGGATGAGATCGATCGCAGACTGAAGGGCACCGAACATGCGCATCTGATCGACTCGCGCGCGCACCAGCAGCGGGCCGGCGTTCTGGCATCACTCGGCCTGGTCGCAGACAGTCTTCGGCTGCTGCCGAAGCGAGATGCCGGCAACGGAACATGGACCGCTACGGAGTGGGCCGAAAAACGCCGTGGTTGGATCTTTCTTACTTCGCTCCCGGCAGAGCGTGAGGCGCTTCGGCCCTTACAGAGTTTATGGATCGATTGGCTTGTGTTGCGCTTGCTCAATGAGCCGACCGAGGCTCAGCGGCGGGTGTGGTTTGTGATCGACGAACTGGCGAGCTTACAAAAGTTGCCGCAGCTCCACACGGCCATCTGCGAGGCTCGCAAAAGCCGGAACCCGGTCGTGCTTGGCTTCCAGGGCAAGGCGCAACTTGAGTATCTGTACGGCCATCTTGCAGAGGTGATGCTATCGCAGCCCGCAACAAGTATCTGGCTCACAACCAAAGAACCGAAGGCCGGCCAGTGGGTGAGCGAATTCATTGGCAAAGTCGAAATCGAAAGGCTGCGCGAGACGCACTTCGACGGTACACGAGCAGGCCGGAACTTCGCCCTCGACAGGCAGGTGGAACCGCTAGTGCTGGAGTCCGAAATCTCTGGCCTCGCCGACCTCCACGCCTACATGAAATTTCAGAACTACGTCACGCGGTTTTCGTTTCCTTACTTTGATATGCCGGTTGTGGCGAATGGATTTGAGTTGCGCGAGCGTCCCGACGACAAGCTGCCCTACGACCCGCAACGGATGCGGCCACCGGAGGCATCCACCGCAGAACTGCGGCAGGCGCCGGAGCCCTCCGCGTCCGCTCAGACTGATGGGATTGTAGAGGTCGAGCGGATCGAGCCGGAGCCCGCCATCGTGCCGGATGCCGATGATACCCAAAATCTGATTCTGCGCGGTTGAGGTGATGCCATGCTGACTATCTCGAAACCGCTCTCCGCGACTCAGGCGCAGACCTATCATGCCAAAGAGTTCACCGCCGCTGAGCAGAATTATTGGAAGCAGGGCGACACCGTACCGGGGGAATGGCGCGGGAGACTGGCCGAGAGGTTTTGGCTCGCAGGCGGCGTCGGAGCAGACGAGTTCGCCCGTCTCGCCGAAGGCCAGCACCCGCAAACCGGCGAGCAGTTGGTGCGCCATCGGGCCGTCCATGAGTACAAGACTGAGGACGGGCGCACGGTTGCTCCAGTTGAGCATCGCGCCGGTTGGGATGCTACTTTCAGCGCGCCCAAGTCCGTCTCGCTGACCGCGCTTGTCGGCGGCGATAACCGTGTGCGCGAGGCCCACCGCGAAGCGGTGAATGTGGCCCTCACGGAGCTGGAACGGTACACGCAGGCGCGCATCGGTGGCAATCATGCCGCCGAGACCACCGGGCAGTTTGTCGCCGCCATCTTCGAGCACGACACCGCGCGCCCGGTAGACGGCTACGCCGCTCCGCAGCTCCACACGCACGCCGTCGTCTTCAATATGACTGAGCGCGAGAACGGAACCATGCGCGCGTTGCAACCGAAAAGTCTTTTCGAGAGCCAGCAATTCGCTACGGCTGTCTATCAGTCGCATCTCACCTACCAATTGCGTTCCCTCGGATACGAAATCGAACCCGGCAAGAGCGGCGCACCGGAGATCAAAGGGTACTCACAGGAGTACCTTGACGCCTCCAGTCCGCGCCGTCAGCAGATTGTAGAAGCAGTTGCCCGGAGTGGATTTAGCGGCCCGGAGGCCGCCCAGATTGCCGCGCATAATACCCGCGATGGCAAGCAACTGCTCTCTCCAGCCGAAGTGATCGCAGCACATCGGCAGATTGCCGCAGAGTTCGGCAATCAGGCCGACAAGGTTGTGGCCGCAGCGCATGAGCGCCAGCGAAGCCAAGCGCAGGAGAGACCGGCGGGGCAGCGGACCCAACAAGCACATTCCGCCGTGACCTTTGCCCGCGACCGCAGCTTTGAGCGGGAGGCCGTCATAGACGAGCGCGCCATCTTCGTTGATGCCATGCGCCGGGGAATGGGAGAGACGACGTATTCGGAGGTCCGCGCCAGCTTCGAGGCGCGCATTGCCTCTGGCGAGTTTCGCATCGTCGCCAGTGACAAACGCGGCTCAGGCCGCCAATTCACCACGGCGGAGACCATCAAGTCGGAAAAAGAGATCGTGCAGAAGGTGCTCGACGGCCAGGGCCGCGCTCCACAACTCATGCCTGTTGAGCAGGCCATCCCGCTGACCTCGGCACCATCCAGCAGATTGGCGAGGACGGTAGGATCACCGTTCGCATGGACGGCAACAAAGAGAAAACTCTTACCTTCGACCCACGTTTCATGCGGCACTTCGACCACGGCTACGCCGTGACCTCGCACAGCTCACAGGGGCTGACCTCAGAGCGCGTACTCGTAAGCATGGATACAAATGTTCATCCGGAGCTAATCAACAATCGCTTTGCGTACGTATCTGTTTCGCGCGCCTCACACGACGCGCAGATTTTCACGAACGATGCGGCAAGGCTTGTTGAAAATCTCAACCGTGATATGAGCAAAACATCTGCAATTGACTATTCAACGATTCAGATTTCAAAGGTTAGCATCGCACTTGAACAAGCCGCGACGGTGAGGAAAACGCCGGCCGTCGGCCTTGGGCTCTCGTTATAACAAGGATCCAAGATTTGTGCGTCCGTCAGGTACCGATAACCCACTCTCACTTCTAAACGCCCCAATTCTAATAAAATGGATGCCATCTTCAATTTGGCAGCGTGGGGCTCCTATGGACGACCGCAAAATCGGTCTAACGATCTTTCTGCTGAAAGAAGACCGAGTAGCGCTCTTTGAGAAAAAACTACTTGAAACGAGCCAATCGGCAATCTCACTGAACGAGCCACTCGAGGGACGTTTTCTGCCTTTTCCTTCCGTGGATGGGAGTCCGCCAGCCTGGGTACGCGCTGTAGGGTCGATTCTTGTCGACCCAATAGGCGCCGACATGGGCGCAAAATCTCCAGGCGGCCTTCTCGTGATCAGGCGCCTCGACAGAACGTTTGTAGTCAGTTTCGGCCATGCTTGGCAGAAACTTGAGGATCAATGGCTTGAACGAGACTTCGGTCTGCGGGTCGCATTGAATGCAATACCCAAAAACGACGTTGTAGAAATCAAGGCGGAGCAGGTCTTTGCCAAGTGGCATCTCGCTAGTGAACGGGCTCCGCGCGCAACGTCTGTCGATGAATTCGGCGTTGACTTCGATAGGGACTTGGTTGCAGTGGTTGAGGGTGTCCCAAAATCCTGTCCAGGCCTGGGTGCTACAGTTCGTGGCAGCACCAGCCTACGCTTGAAGCTCTCAATTTCAGAGCTGGGGTCTGCACTCGACCTTTGTCTTGACAGGTTTGCGAGCGACGCCTACAAAAATGACTGGCCGGATATCGACAAGATCAATCCTGTTCGAGATGAGCTACTGATCCAGTTGCTGGAGCAGCAGTTGGATGCGGAATTGGCAAATGAGAAGAGTCGAAACCGAATCGCAATGTTTACGCCTTCTCAGCGGCGAGGAGATTCCGTACTTGCTGATTCTTATGTGTATGGAAGACTGTCGCAAGCACCCGCCACCGCTCCCTATCTAACTATAGAGGGCTGGATCAGCAATCTGTCGCGAAGGCACTTGACGCCATCCGTTGCAGAGGCGAAAGCTTCCCCGGTGCACATGCTGGACGAGGCGGGCGTCGAAATTCATTCGAGCACCGCCTTCGATTGCTTCGGATACGAGTACTCTGACGGAGCGCAGGTTTATGTACTCTCATCCGGCGTATGGTATGAGGTTGTGGCTGACTTTGTCGGGCGAATCAACAGAACGATATCGAATATCCCTGCTCCGAGCCTCGCCTTGCCAACCTGGAACCAAGTGGAGAAGGAAGGTCAATACAATGCTCGTTGCGCGACAACTGGGGGTATTCTGAATTGCGATGCCAAGAATTTCCATTACGGCGGAAATCAATCAAAATTCGAGTTCTGTGATCTATTGCACTTGGATACAAAGACCCTGTTATTTGCGAAGATTGTGTCACGGTCGAGCGGCATGAGCCATTTGACGGAGCAGGTCCGGCGGACCTCTCAGTTGCTTTTCAGCACCGACGACGGATATCGGCGGGAATTGACGACGCTGTTTGCGAAACACTTTCCGACCACAGATACGAGCTGGCTTGAGAGAAGACCGCGACAAGGAGATTGGCATCTCTGCATGGTTTCACTGGGCAAGTGCGCAGCACAGTTACCTTTCTTCGCGAAGTGCGGCCTTGCAAAGGTCTACAAGGATCTTTCTGAGCAAGGGCACTCGGTGCTGTTCACAGGCGTATGAATGGTGAACCTCGCGTCTCTCGATGCAGGCCTACAGTAATCTCGCAACCCTCACGTCGGTAGAGCCAGGAAGATCGACCGACCCGATAGCGCGCCTGGTCAGAGAAAAGATAGCTACCGAGCAAACCGACGAATTGTGAACTCTTCCTGGCTTGCAACGTAGAAAATCGACCACGGGGACGGACGGAGCTGTGGCAGTTCTCTCTGGAGGAATTGCTCAAATGGAAGAAGCTGCTCGTAATCGCTAAATAGAAACATATACGGACCAGATGCATTGCCCTTCTTCGTCTCGGCCAAAGCTCTTTGCTCTACGAAAAGATCCGCCCATCGGTCTTCGCGGCCCTGAGCCTTCGACTTCGACTCAGTGTCCACGTAGACGCTTTGCACCTTTGCGAACAGCTCGAAGACTTTTCCGCGGCTCAAGATGTCGAAATCAAACCGAGGAATATCGCGGAGGTCAACGATCAATCGAGGAGAGGTGCGTTCCACAACTTGCAAAAAGTCTTTACCACTCTTGAGTGGGAGCGAAACCAACAAAATTGATCGTGGATCTGAGTTTGGGAACAGATCCGCCTGGAAGTGCGTCACCCCTGCCTTGCTTTCTTGGGAAACTAGTCGAAGCATCTCGTCACCATTATGCCTCAGTCGGGTTGGCCAGTTGGTCTGTCAACTTTGCTTCAAGTTCAACGTAGCTCTTAGACATCACGACCCACGAGTCGCCCCATTCCGGATCTCCCACCTGCATCTTCCCTGTAATCTTGTCTTTCAGATTGCGATCCTTCGCGAACACTCTCCCGTAGAGCCTCGGAGCGACGCCTGAAAATGGGTGAAAAAGGACCTTCTTGCGTATTGACGGATTCTCATTCCCTGTAATCTTGCTCGGTGGAATCCATGATCCGACCTTTTCCGGCTCGATCGAATCATGATGAAGATCGAGCGCCTGGCTCTTTGGATACGGCTCGATATACTGAACTTCATCGATGCCGGCCGCGACGAGATGCCGAGCGCAGTAGTGGCACGGGAACGTAGTAACGAACATTCTCCCGCCAACGACCGAGGCTCCGTCACGGGCGGCCGACAGTATTGCATCCATTTCAGCATGTACAGCACGACTGAATTCGAGAAGCTGCCCTATCCGCGTATCTCTCAGCTCGACCGCTAATGTCGCCTTTCGATGGCTCGGCAGCGCCTTTAGCTCAGGAACATCGTCTATTAGACCTTGGATGATTGCGTTCTGCTGTTGGGTATTACGACAATAGCGATCGTTCGGATCGTCCATCAGAGCGCATCTTCCTTCGACCGGAGTGGTGTCGTCCTCAAATTGCTCTCCATAAACACCGCCGCCAGCCATGGGCACTTCATTTGTCCCGGTAGCAATCAACTGCCCTTCGCGATCGATTATCGCCGCTCCCACCTGACGCGAAAGACACGCGCTCCTCAATTTCGCACTCTGAGCAATGTGCATCGCAGTTTCGGACATATACGGCCGCACAAGCTCTTTGCCGATCAACATCTTGATTAGGCGGGAAAGTTCATCGTTGATCGTCCAATCCTTATTGGAGCTGCCATCCGGGTTTTTTCGATCTGCGGTGTTGTCGATGAAGAAATCGCTCAGATAAAAGGTGTCGCCCACATGCTGGCCGTTCTTTTCACGCGCATCTTCATCGCGGCGCATAAATCTATTGGCGTTCTCTGTGCCAGCATCTTCATACTTCTTGCCGAGCCTGGCCCTGCGCTTGCTTTCTTCACAGACAATGCCGATCTGGACAAAGGCATCCTGGTAGAGTCGCCGGAGGAGGTTGGCCTCTTCTGGATGACGCAACGAATCGATGATATATGCGCGCCTTTTGCGGTCCAGTTCGATCGGTAAAGCGACACCATCCGCAAGCCCCATGCTTTTAGCACGAGCTTTTCGAATCTCCAAGATCAGTGCGCGTGCGACGGCACCGTGATCTTCATGCCCAGAAGCCGTCTTTTCTCCCCGCATCTCGTCGCCATAATCCTGAAGTGTCTCGACACTCTTTAACGTCCGAGGAGCATTGGGATTGGGCAGAGGTTTATTTCGCTTCCGGGCCCATGCCTCAATCACGCTTCGCGCCTTGAGAATATGAACTCCGAAAGGCTCACCACATATCGAAGGATCTTCAAGCAGTCCCGCAAGAGCCTTTGCAATATAGCCTGTACCAGAGCCGACGTGACCAACAACCGCAAAGACCAACTCATTAGAAGAGGTCTTCAGAACGAGATCACGAGATCGTTCTTCAGATTGTTGCCCAATGATGGGTAGCAATCCCGATACGGCGGTAGCGGTGGCCATAGTCCCAATCTTCCGATCGATCAAAAGCAGTCTTGAACCCGCATCACGACTATACGATGTTGCCCCAACAACTCGTCAACACCTTAAATCAGACATCCTCTGTCGCTTAATCCCACACCGAGCGTCGGCTAGAAGTGCATCGCAAATCGATGTCATCAGTTTGCCATTGCTACCCATAGATGGCGCAGCTTGATTTCAGAGGAGGTCGCACCACCGGTGCGGGGATGGACGGAGAACGCAGAACTCGTGCGCGAACTCGTGACCTCATCGAAGTCGAGCAATTGTTCTGCCATCGACCAGCTCTCACCGGACACGCTCTGATTCTCTGCCTCAGTTGCAATCCATTCATTGATTTTCGCTAACCATTCCTGCAATGTTCCTGATTGAACATACCCAACGATAGCAGCCATCGAATGCCGAGCACCATGCAACGAGAGTTTGAACCGCTGGATTCCCCCAGACTGCTTGGGGCGACCAGTCACATATTCGCGTTCCCGATCGTTGCTGGGAGCAGGTAACCTCTTCCCTTCAAGAACTACGAACGGTTCGTAAATCGAATGATAAGTCAATCCCAGAACGATCCCCTTTTTGGGAAGCGCTGAAATATCGACTCGGCGAGTTCCAGTTTGTTTCTCCTCGTGATGGAAATACACCATAGGGAATCGATTTGCCGCAGTTACATTAAGATACTTACAAAGTTGTCCGTTCAGACGCTCTTCGGCATCTTCTGAGGTCCGGTCAGAATCGTCGCGCCAACCAGCGAGCTCGGAGAATACGAACTCCAATGTCTGTTCGACGAGTGAGGTCGTGGGGCCTTGCGTAATTCGTCCATGACTGCTTGCATCATTGACAGTGAGTGAATCTGTCATCAATATCCCTGCCTCTGAAGATCCACTAAGGTTTCATCAGCATCACGAATCGCAGTCGAACCTATCCAATACCGCAAGCGATCAGGCTTCACGATGATGATCGTGTTGCCTTCGTAGAACCTTAAGATTCTAACGGTCCGTAATGCTTCACCGTGCTTGGCGAAAATTAAATCCTGTAGAGTCTCTCCCCAATGCTCCGGCCAATTGGGAATGGCGGTATCTCCAAATGAAAATGCCTGATAGGCAAGTCCCGCAAGAATTCCGGACCGACTCGGCCGCAGGTTTCTATACACAGTTCCCAGCATGGCCACGAAAATCTCCGCATAATACTGAAACTCCCCCGGGCCGACTTGCTCCTTGAGCAACGCTGAATTTTGGCCAAGACGGATATAGTCGGCCATGTATTTGACCAGATCGGTACAGAGTAGCTTTTCCCAATCGCTTAAATTCCAATGTGCCCCTTCACGAGGCCACGGAATAACATCCAGATCGCGCTTGAGGATTGCGGTTGATTTTCCCATTAGCGCCTGCGTCCCATACAGCAGGCAAAACCCACGAAGCACATCGCGATTCTCAAGAAACGCCCGATAGAAGTATTCCAGTTTTGTCGAGTCAGATTTCTCAGCATGTATTCCAACGATCTTATGCTTGAACGCGAGGAATCCATGACGACGAAATGCACAGGGTAAGGATTCATTCTCACGAATCATTACTATCGGCCCGGTATAACGCTTCGGCGTGTAGCATGATCTGAACCGTTTCGGCTTCACCACTTCAATGCGACTTTCGTCGATCCCATCGGCGGTTAGGGCTTCAGTGGGTAGCAGTGGCTGCCCAGTAAGCCACGGTGCAGGTTCACGTCTTCCGCCTGTCGCAGCGATATATCCTTCACCGTAGTCCCATCCGTTTCGTTCCACAAACTCTTTTAACGTACCTGCACCATCCATCCGGGCTGCTAGATTGACAAGCCGACCGCCGCCCAAGAGATTCGCGCGCCAGACCCATGGATACCTTCTTGCTATCGATTGAGGGATAGAATGCCGATCATAGTGATCGAGTTCAAAGGAAATTCGTTCTCTAACGCTGAAGGTGCGGCGGAACGTGAGATGGAGAATACGATGATCATCCTTCGGTTTACGACCACTGCATAGTACAGCTATTGTTTTGGGATCAGCTCCATCATAGAGCTTGCGAATTGAGGCGAAATCGAGAATCGCCTCTGTGGCGAAAGAATCAATAAACGCCTTCTGAAACGACCGTGGCTTTTCGTTATATAAGAAACCGTGTGGCTGAATAAGGCAGAGACGTCCCTTTTCGGCAAGGAGTGAAGCCGCTTGTTCGAGGATGAGATAGGCCATCTGATTGTCGGGAATAGAAACTGCCCGTTTTTGATCCTTCCGAAGCCGGATCGCCACGTCATTCAGTTTGGACATGAACGGGGGATTGCCAGCCACGATATCGAAGCTCTCCGTCTTCTTCCCGTTTCGGAGGGACTCTATCCATGTAGAGAAATCTTCAATGCGAAGGTTAGTTCCAACTAGCTTGTCAAACCGCAATTCGCGCCAAATTACATTTGGTTGAAGCGCATCACAGATTGCGAGGGCCAGACTAAACGCGGTCAGATGGACGGCTTCTGGTTGCAGTTCAACGCCAAAGATGCTTCGCTTTAGGATTTCCTTTAGCGTGCTGACTCTTGGTTGCTCCCAATTGTTCTGGCTCTGCCAGAAGTGCACCAATCTCCGGAACGCACTCACAAGGAAAATGCCGGAGCCACATGTTGGATCTAAGATCCGTTCCGTCCCAGTTAGGCGCTTGTATGGCATTACATAATCAAGCATCAAGCTCGCAACCATCGGCGGAGTGAAGACTGCACCTTTTCCTTGTTGTGCGAAATGCTGGTAAAGATGACTGAGCACTTCAACAGGAATGTGTTGGAAGGAGAATTGCTCCCATAAATACCGTTGTGCGCCAAGTGTTCTGGCCTCGACGAGTTCCGCGAAGCGCTGCAACTCTCTTTTGCTCAGCCTTTTCGCTTCTTCTGGCAGCTCGAACACATCGCCATTGAACTTTCTTTCCAGTCTCGTCAGCAGTTCACGAATGGTGTCTGGGGAGCCGCTTCGCAGTAAATCGAAGAAACCCGTGGCTCCAGGCTGGAACTGTTTGAACCACCCATCTGGAAATACCCCACGATCTTCCAGATACTTAATCAGGACAGTCAGAAGCAACAGTCGCCGCAATACTGGATGCTTATGTCCCTCAATCTCTAAATCGGTTTCGACGACGGCTCTGATTAGTTGCTGATGGGCTGCCTTGTCAGCTTGGGCGAGGGCGGAGTTCTCCGGATCATCCCAAAATGTACCATCGCTGAGACGATATGCTGAAAAACGGTTGATCTTCTCCTCTCCGAGCGCCAGGGAAATTTGCTGAGTAAGCAGAATCGTTTCAGCTGGTTTGTACTCGGCGCGTGATTGCTTCCAAAAATCAGGCCCGCGCGCACAGCTCAGAACATCCACTCTCGTTTGCCAGCCCACATATAGCAGCGGAGAAAAACCATTGAGCCACAAGCGCTGATGGATTTTCGCAATATCGACTTCACTAAGGCGATCATCGCTGTTGTCAATGACGCAAGCTGCAGCCTGAGACGACCTCCCATCTGAAAAGCGGCGAAAGAAAACATAGTCAATATCGCCCAAGTCAGCAGCCTGACGAATTGCGAACTGCTCCTCGATGCGATCAGGCGCAGCCCCTCCTCGGACTGGCACCAGACCTGGCACCGCGCCGGTTGCGGAGAACTGCAGCGATTCGAGGACACTATTCATACGTCTAGGAGCCGGATCACGGCTCGGGCAACACCTTGCACTGCCAAGTCTGTTTGCGGCTTCAGTGTCGGATAGAGTGGATTCTCGGCCTGAAGCCACGTTGTTCCGTCTTTCTGAACAAAGGTTTTTAGTGTCGATTCATTATCGATGAGGGCGGCGATCACATCGCCGCTGCGTGGAGCTTTTTCTCTCTCCAGAAGAACGAGATCTCCCTCAACGATATGTCGTCCAATCATTGAATCGCCCGCGACTCGAAGTGCGAAGGCCTTGGATCGATCACGAATACCCAGAATCTCCGGGTCAATCGGAAGGTGCACCTCCTCATCCGAGGAAGCAGAATCCGGGCGGCCAGCGACGATGCGCCCAACCAAAGGAATACCGAAGGCCTCTTTGGTCAGCTTCATTGACCGCGCCCGTCCTTTCTGCCGTGAGAGATAGCCCTTCTTTTCGAGCGCAGCAATATGATCAGCCGCAGCTTTGGGGCTTTTGTAGCCGAATTCCTTGCAAATCTCTCTATAGGTCGGGGGATTATCGCCCCTGAGAACACGCGACTCCACGAACTCCAAGATGCGCTTCTGCGTGGGAGTCAATTCGACGCTCATACTATACAAATTTATAGTACAACACCGCTCCTGTCACTCTGATTTTCGGGCTCGTTTCTTCGCTGCGAATCTTAATAATAAATAGCCACGGCTTTGCGCAAGTCCTTTCAGATCCTAAACTTGGCGGCTTCTCCATGAAAATACCAGCCCATTAGCGCACAGCAGAGGTTCTTCCCCCTCTGTGTAAAAATGGCCAATGAACCGCGGAACCGCCGAAAACGATTCCGCTGTGGAAGAAAACCACACTGACCCTGACGAAATCGGAGTTGATCAATGAATACCGCTACCTACTCGACCCTAATCTCCTGTCTTTACGACGAGCCCGCACCTATTGGGAACTTGGGACGAGGAACTCACTACTCAATATTGCGTTCCGTTGAATGGCTGGACGTGGTCCGAACGCCATTGAAAGTTCCTCAAGTGCACGATTTCGCTGTCATTTGGGACGAAGATCACGATACGAGAGTGATCGAGGTGATCGAAGAAATCTATATGGCTGGACTACTGTCTCCCGTCCAGTTCATCGGCGAGCGCAAAGGGGCTCTCACTGTTATAGTTGCAGCGAAATTTTATTACGCCGGCAGTGAAATCTGTCTGGATGACTACACAAGGCAGTTAAACGACATATCAGCGAACGCAGGCAACCGAGACCACTGGCCGACTGAGATCGGCATGTTCGACCGGTCTCCGGGCATCATCCATCAAACCGAGGTGCGCGGTTTGATCAGCGCGGAAGAGCATCGAGTAATTACCTATCTCCGAAATATAGACTCTTTGTGGAGCCTTGGAACAAAAGATTTTGTTCCGAAGTCACGGATCAGCTCGATCTGCTCGCCGTCTCCGATACCACAACCGCCGAACTGACGCTCACGGACTGAATCGTTTTAGCGAAATGGCGACCCACCCGAACTGCCATTAGTCCGCATGATGACCTTGCCTGCACCGAGCACCTGTGGATCACTGGTAAGCGTCCCCAGACTTTGTTCCAGTAGTCCAGCCATGTTCGCCAATACGATCACGGCCTCTTTGCCATCCTCTTTCTTGACCGGGCGTAGTCCAAATTCCAGTCGTACTTCACGGGTGTTTGGATCTGTCGGTTCGATTCCGGCATACATCGACCTCGAACCCGGATGCACCACAGCGTGAAGACGCTCCAGGTCTGCCTTGAACCCAGGCTTCGCACGATGAGCAGCGGCATAGAGCTTTCCCGCGGACATTTCATTGAGATGATTCACGACTTTTCCCGGCTTCTCTTGGATCAGTACCGTAGCACCGTAGACTTCAATCAATCCGCGCAGACAGGCTGACCACACGATCCCATTGCCCGACTGAAGCGCCGTGAGTCCGCCCGCCAGCAAATGGTGTGCGTGGTTCAGCAAACCCAGCATCACGACCCTGCCTTCTCTATACTCCTGGGCGTCTTTCACTACGCCCAGGTAGAGAACGCCCAGCGCATTCAGGGACGATCCGAAGCCTTGTATCACCGCATCATCGACGCCAAAATTCGTAGCGACCCACTCCAGGCTTTCGATTTCATACTGCATCAAGCGAACAGTGTCTTTTGGCATGCGCCTTCTTTCCTCGGACCCGCCCCCTTGCCTTCACGAGCCTTATCAGCGGGTCTACTTTTTTCCAGGACTCAGTTTTGTAGCCTTCCACTTCGTCTGCGCCCATAAACAACGCAATGTTCTTCTTGCCGGCGACCTTCGCACTGTCGTACAGGATGCCTCTCACCGTCTTGCTTGCTTTGTCTCGAAAACGGTGGCGTAAATATTCGGATACTACTTGTGTCGGAGTGTACTCAACGTGAGTCTCCAAATCCGGCGTCAAGGGCTGCGAAACATCTTCGGCGAACCGATGCAGGAATTGCAGCGATTCACGCGGACCATCCTCGAAGATGGATGGCACGACCGGAATCTCCCTTAGATCGATGACCTGTATGTCTTGCAGCAACTCGAATTTACCGACAGACCAGTTCGGAAAGTCGCCTGTTGCTTCCATCAAGGCCGTGCCTTCCTCGAAGGAGGCGTAAGTCACAACGATGCCGGGTGCATTCATGCGGCCTGCGGAGCGCGCCTGGTGATCTTGCGGCGGGCCGAGCGATGCACCGTCCGAGTGCTTTTCGCCGGCTTTATGGCCTCGAACCCGATACAGCCGTGTACCCGCTGGTAACTGAGTCAGCAAGCCGCATCGGGTAATCGCCTGGCCTAAGGCATCGAGCATCTCGGTGGGGCGGACAAGAAAAGGCTCGCCATCATCGCCCTTCTCGTCACGAAAGAATAGGAATCGGGTTTCATGTTTGATTGCTTTGCAGAACCCTTCCCATCCTGATGTAAGTGCTTTGCCGGGAGACATGATCTGCCAATCTCTCCTGCAATACTTCACGTCATCTTTGAGGTGCTTCTTAATCCATTTCAGGGTCTCAAATGGAACGGCCTCGCCAAGTTCTTCATGCACCAGCTCGTTTGTGTCCCAGGACTCGACCATGTAGTCCCATGTTTCCTTATCGAAGGGCGCGTTACCGTCCGCGTTCTCGTAATGCCGATGCAGTCGCTCAACAATGAATTCCAGAACCCCGTCTGCATGGGCAGCGATTGGCGTTTTGGACTTGCGCCCGCAAATGGAGCACTCCCGTTCGCATATTTGCTCGCGAATGAATTTTCTTATCCCTTCGTCGCGAAAGCATCGCGCACACACATGGTCGTCGGACGTGTAGTACGCCCTGGCTTCCTCATCCTCCATCCATCGCTTGGTCAGGCTCAACGTACGTCCTCCATTCATTAAGGATAGGTCTTTTTCAATGGGAGAAGCTGTGCTCCTCCCTGGCTCCAGCCGCGTTCGCGTCTTCCGCCACCCTCCACAGCAGGACGTTCCCTCCCGCAACGCCCTCCCTGAAAACCATACGGAAGGGTTCCTAAATTTCTTCTTCGTTCACGTGCCCCCGCTTCAGGCGGCTTTTTGGCAGAGGCGGTCGGAACCTGTCAAGGTCCTTCCGCTTCGCTCCGGCCGCCAGGGCGGCGCCTTCGGCGACCTGTGACAGAACCCTCCTCGCCCCTGCCGTGCCGCAAGAGCCATGAAGCGGGGGCACTCAAACAAAGAAATTTGGGTTGAGGCAGACGCCCTCCTTCAGATTCCGCCCCTCGCGGGCAGC
>Ga0335075_10008655_pt1 | contig 15577 bp, 12 predicted proteins | sample Lox_Sample_24_FD_206723 | JGI IMG/M metagenome (GOLD analysis project Ga0335075, IMG submission 206723) | Soil microbial communities from Loxahatchee National Wildlife Refuge, Florida, United States - Lox_Sample_2.4 | ecosystem: Environmental > Terrestrial > Soil > Wetlands | place: USA... | reverse complement strand
GCCTGCAATCAACGAGCCCGGCACAACCCGATGCGCCGCAGTACGGGCTGGCCCTCGCGAAATTCGGTGCGCTGTATGGGCATACCGGTGAAGTTCCCGGTTTCAACACCTTCGCCGCCACCGACCCGCAGAAGAAGGTGACTATCGTCATCTGGGTGAACCTGGACCCCACCGCCGACGGTCGGGCCGCGGCCACGCTCATCGCGAAAGATCTGATCGATGAAATGTACGGCTCACCGACTCCGACAACTACCCGTTAGCGCGCTGATTCCCGATGAAGCCCTGCGGGCGGATGACAGGAGCTTTCAGCGCCCTGTCGCTCGCGCGGATGTCGGATGAGCATTTACTAGTCGCGCTCGCCGAGGCGCGAACGTTGCAGTGATTGCGTTTTGACATCAAAGGCGACCCGTTGTGGGCATTCGCCGCAATCTTGAGGCTGGGCCGCGGATAATTCACGTATGTCGGGGCGCGCGCCGACTTCGGCAACGGTTACCAGGCTTGCGGGCTGCTGCCTGTTGGCCGCGCTGCTGGTGGCGGCATTGATGTTCCCGGTCGCGGGCGGTATCGGGCTGTTGCTCAACCGCGCCTTCGAAGTTGTCGCCGACGAGTCCACACAAATCCTCGAAGGTGACGTCCCGCAGGTCTCGACGATGGTTGACGCCGCCGGAAACCCGATCGCCTGGCTATATTCCCAGCGACGGTTCGAGGTCCCCACCGAGCAGATCGCCAACACGATGAAGCTGGCCATCGTGTCAATCGAGGACAAGCGGTTCGCTGAACACCACGGGGTGGACTGGCCGGGCACGCTGACCGGCCTGTCCGGTTACCTGTCAGGCAATCTCGACACCCGCGGCGGATCGACCATCGAGCAGCAATACGTCAAGAACTACCAGTTGCTGGTGACCGCGCAGACCGACGCTGAGAGGCGAGCCGCTGTGGAAATCACACCGGCGCGCAAACTACGCGAGATCCGGATAGCGCTGACGCTCGACGAGAAGCTCTCCAAAGCCGAGATCCTCACCCGCTACCTCAACTTAGTGCCGTTCGGCAACGGCGCGTTCGGTGTGCAGGACGCCGCTCAGACCTACTTCGGCGTCAACGCCTCGCAGCTGAACTGGCAGCAGGCCGCGCTGCTGGCCGGCACGCTGAAGTCGACCAGTGCGCTCGACCCGTATACCAACCCCGAGGGGGCACTGCAGCGGCGAAACGTGGTGCTGGACACCATGATCGGCAATCTGCCCCAGTACTCCGAAGAATTGCGTGCTGCCAAAGCCGAACCACTGGGCGTGCTACCCCACCCGAACGTGCTGCCCGGTGGCTGCGTCGCCGCCGGCGATCGCGGCTTCTTTTGTGACTATGTGCTGGACTACCTCGCGCGGGCCGGCATCAGCACGGCCCAGGTCGCCCGCGGCGGTTATCTGATCCGTACGACGCTGGACCCCAAGGTGCAGATGTCGGTCAAGGAGGCCATCGACAAGTTCGCCAGGCCGACACTCGACGGCATCGCCAGCGTGATGAGCGTAATCAAGCCCGGCAAGGATGCGCATCGGGTGATGGCGATGGCCAGCAACCGCACTTATGGCCTCAACAGCGACGCGCGCGAAACCGTGCAGCCGCAGCCCTTTTCGCTCGTCGGTGACGGGGCTGGCTCCATCTTCAAAATCTTCACCACGGCGGCGGCGTTAGACATGGGCATGGGTATCAACCAGCAGCTGCAGGTGCCGGGCTTCTTTCAAGCCAAAGGCTTGGGCAGCAGCGATACTCCCGGCTGTCCGAAGGAGACTTGGTGTGTGGCAAACGCCGGCCGCTACCGCGGTTCGATGAACGTCACCGATGCGCTGGCCACCTCACCGAATACCGCGTTCGCGCGGCTGATTCAGCTCGTCGGGGTTCCGCGGGCGGTCGACATGGCGGTCCGGCTGGGGCTGCGGTCCTACGCTATTCCGGGAACCGCGCGCGCCTACGACCCGACAAGCAGTGCAAGCTTGGCCGAGTTGATCAAACAACAGAACATGGGCTCGTTCACGTTGGGCCCATTCCAACTCAACGACCTCGAACTCGCAAATGTGGCGGCGACGCTGGCGTCCAGCGGCATGTGGTGCCCGCCGAGCCCGATCGACAAGATCCTGGACCGCAAGGGCAACGGGGTGTCCGTCAGCACCGAGGCCTGCGACCAGGTGGTGCCCCAAGGACTGGCGAACACGCTCGCGAACGCCTTAAGCAAGGACGACCAGGGCGCCGGCACCGCAGCGGGCTCAGCCGGCACCGTGGGCTGGACCCTGCCGCTGTCGAGCAAGACCGGCACCACTGAATCGCATCGATCGTCGGGGTTCGTCGGATTCACCAACCAGTACGCGGCGGCGAACTACATCTTCGACGACAGCGGCGCACCCTCGGGCATATGTTCATTCCCACTGCGCAGGTGCGGCAGCGGTGACCTATATGGCGGTAGCGAGCCCGCTCGCACCTGGTTCGAGGCTATGAAGCCTCTCGCCACCGATTTCGGCGACGTGCGTCTGCCGCCGACCGATCCGCGCTACGTCGACGGCGCGTCGGGCGGTCGGGTACCCGATGTGTCCGGCCTGAAGGTGGACGCGGCACGTAAGCGCCTCAAAGACGCCGGTTTCCACGTCGCCGACCAGCCCAACTGGGTCAACAGCTACGAGCCTTCCGGTGCAGTGGTGGGGACTACCCCGAGCGGTCAAATAATCCCGGGGTCGATCATCACGATCACCATCAGCAACGGGATTGCACCGGCACCGCCGCCGGCTCCGGTGCAGCGGGGACCCATTGTTGCGGTTGATGGTCCGAGCAACCCAGACCCACCCCCGCAGGGAGGTCCGCTGGTCATCCAGATCCCCGGGCTTCCACCGATCGTGTTGGGAGGACCGCCACCGCCGCCGCCCGCACCACCTGGCTAGACAACACGCTTCACTGGGTACCGCTCTCCGAACAGCACTATGACCTCGGCTGGCGGTTGACTTGCAAGCTCGGCCTGCTTTTCGCGTAGATACTGTTGATAGATGACTTTGCCGCCCACGTCGTGCACATCGTGGAAGACGGTTTCGAGCAAGGCAGCGGTGGGCGTTTCGCCGAGGTACATGTTGGGGAGCCGTTTCTCCGTACCCGGATCGTCGACCGGCGCGAATCGTGTGTCACCCTTTCCTGGGTTGTGTTCGTCGTAACCCCATGTCGCGTCATAAACACGGTAAAGAGGTGTGCCTGGGGCCAGCGTGGGTCTTGACGGCGTCAAGAGCCGCTACTCATCGCGTGATCAAATTTTGATAGCAAGCCCTGCAGCTGTCGCGCAATGGTGTGGCGAGCATGCGGGCGTTTGTAACCACCGTCACTGCATGGAGGTAGGACAATCGCTTCCAAAACGATGATTGATGCCAGGGCCACGTCTAGAGGGTGCACCGAGATGCAGCCGCGCTTAAGCGGTGGCCCTTAGAGCACGTACCCCACTCCTGTAGTTGATAGAGGAGCCACCAGCGAACCGAAACCACCGCGCCAGGTTGGCTAGCCAGCTACCGTATTTGAGTTGCTGATCTGACAAAACGGGACGGGCCTTAACATGTGGCGAATATTTTTGAGCCACTCCCGCAAGGACAACCGGTACGCCTTGGCGCTCAAAGAGTGGCTGGTGCAACAGAATCCGCCGCTGGCCAACGAGATATTCCTTGACTTCGACCGCCACGGCATCCGCACTGGCACTCGTTGGAAAGATGCGCTGAAGCAGGCCAGCAACACATGTGAAGCGGTGATCTGCCTGCTGTCGAACAACTGGGAGGAATCCCGGGAGTGCGAAGTCGAATACCGGACCGCGGAAGCCCTCAACAAGCGAATCTTTGCCGCGCGCATCGACCCCCACCTCGGCACCGGTCCGACGCGCGAGTGGCAGCAGATCAGTCTCGTCGGAGACGGCCAAACCACGAAGATCGAGGTTGGTGACGGCGGGCCGCCGGTCGCGATGCTCACCGCGGGCCTACGCCGGCTACGCGACGACATCATCGGGGCGGGCATCAGTCCCGACTCGTTTGTCTGGCCGCCGCCGGACGACGACGACCGGGTGCCCTACAGGGCGTGGGATCCCCTTGAAGAGGTCGACGCGGCGATCTTCTTCGGTCGCGACGCACAAATCGTCCGGGGCCTAGACGCGCTACGCGGGATGCGCAGATCCGGGATCGAGACGATGTTCGTGGTTCTTGGGCCCTCCGGCACCGGCAAGTCGTCGTTCCTGCGAGCTGGCCTTCTGCCGAGGCTGCGCCGCGACGACCGCAACTTTCTGCTGCTCGACATAGTGCGCCCGCAACGCGATGTGCTCGAGGGTGACAGTGGATTGGCGCAAGCTGTTCACAAGAGCCGCAAACGCCTGCGCCTGCACACGCCAGGTTTAGCAGAGATCAAACGCTGCTGTGTCGCCGGTGACGTTGTGCGGCTGGGCAAGTTGCTCGCCGAGATGCAACACACCGCCCACAGGTCGATCCCCGACGAGGCCAACCAAGCATCACCACCCACGCTGGTCATGCCCGTCGACCAGATCGAGGAACTGTTCAGCACCGACGCTGGTCCGCATGCTGCGCGGTTTCTCGAACTTATCGCCGGGCTGGCGGAGACCGCCAGCACCGACGCGGGGCTGATCGTCGCGGCGACGATCCGCACCGACCGCTACCACGCCCTGCAGACCGCCGAGCAGCTCGCGCGCGTTGACAGTGTGTTGTTCGACCACCTCAAACCTATGCCGCGCACCGAGTTCAAGGAGGTGATCACCGGCCCGGCGGCGCGGGGTGTATCTGGTAGGGAGCTGCGAATCGAACCTGCGCTATGCGAGCGGCTGCTGGAAGACGCGCAAGGGGCCGACGCCCTGCCTCTGCTCGCGCTCACATTGCGGACGCTGCTCGATGACTACGCCGACATCGACGCCGAGATCCCAGCGAGTGGCTTCCACCTATCGGTTGAGGATTACGAAAATTTGGGCGGGATCGACCGCGTCGTGCAGACGATGATCGACAGCGTCCTGGCTCGCGACCTGGCGAAGCGCCGTGAACAGCTTCTTGTGCTACGGAAGGCGTTTATTCCGTGGCTGGTTTCGATCAACCCCGACAATGATCAGCCGATGCGCCGGATCGCGCTCTGGGATGATCTGCCGCCCGAAAGTCACTCGCTGCTCGACCATTTCGTGACCGGCCGGCTGCTTGTCAAAGACCGGCTCTCCGCCCGATCCGACATCGAGGGCGGCGACAGCGACCGCAAGGCGACTGTCGAGGTCGCGCTGGAGAGCCTGCTGCGACAGTGGGACGACCTCGCTGGCTGGTTCGATGAGGAGCGCGAAAACCTCAAGACAGCCTACGATGTGGAACGCGCAGCCGCAGCGTGGGATGCACGCAATCGCGACGAGGCGTGGCTACTGGCGGGCAGCCGATTGGCCGCCGCCGACCTCGTAGCCCAGTTGCCCGGATACGCTCAACGGCTGAGCCATGCGGGTGCCTTCCTGGCCGCATCCCACCGACGCGTCTCCACCGGTCCGTCGGAAACACAACTGTCCTACGACGCCTTTTTGTGTTACGCCTATCCCGACCGAGTAGTAGCATCGGCGATCCAGGAAGGCCTGCACCAGATCGGGCGGCGTGTAGGTCAGTTGCGGGCTCTACGGGTGTTTGGTGACGACCCCAACCTGACGGCAAACCCCGATTTGTGGGGCACTATCACCGAGGCGCTGGACAGTTCGCGCTTTATGATCGCGGTGTTGTCTCCGCAGTATGCGTCGTCGCGCTGGGTCAATGAGGAAGTCAGCTACTGGCTTCAACATCGCGGGCACGAGCAATTGATGCTGGTGCTGGCCAAGGGCCAGCTGGTGTGGGACGCGACGACCCAAAGGTTCGACCCAGAGCAGTCTGATGCCGCGCCGCCGGTGTTGACCCAGCCGGGATCGCTTCCGGCTGAGCCGTTGTACATCGATGTCACTGACGACGCGCCGTGGGACTATCGCGCACCGTTGTTGCGCGAGAAGATCACCGCGCTGGCCGCGCCGATTCACGGCAAACCGAAAGACGGGTTGGCCAGCGACGAGTTGCGTGAGCAGCGTCGGTTCCGCCGAAACCGGCTCGCGGCCGTCGCCGCCGTCGCCATCCTCATCGTCGTAGCGGTCACCTTCGCTGTGCTCGCCTTCGTTAAATGACTGGGAGACGAGACGGAATCTTGACGGAGCGCCTGAGATCGGGGAATTCCACTCTGAACAGCACTTTCTCTGTGGAGCTGCCGAGAATCGAACCCGCCCCAGAAATCGAACTGACCTGCGGAAACACTAAATCTCAGTACGCGAAAAGACGCGAAAGTACGCGAAAGCACCTGGGAATAAAGCGATAGGTGTTGACGGCGTCAACACGAAGTAGCATCTTCCCAGTCGGTACCCGGAGTTTGCTGATCAGGCAGCCGCTCGCGCCTTCGCTCGTTCGCGCTCACGCAGCTCACGTCGCATGATCTTGCCCGTAGTCGTCGTTGGCAAGCTGTCCACGAACTCGATCGCGCGCGTACTCGTGGCGAGCAAGCCGTGTCGTCACGAACTCGCGGATCTCCTGCTCCAGCGCCTTACTCGGCTGCTGGCCTTCGGCGAGGGTCAGGAAAGCCTTGATGGTCTCCGTGCATGCCGGATACGGCACGCGGACTGCCGCGCGATATGCCGAGCGCCAAATCCGTCGATGATCAGGAAGCCGCCGAGGGCCGCCGCCGAGGTTTAAGCGCAGGGGGTTGCAGAGCGTCCATCGCTTGCGCGAGCCGCGGGAAGACGATGGCGGGTCCCAGCCAGCGCGCCAAGAATCTCCGCAACGCGATCCCATCACGTGGCGGCTGTCCCGGGTCGACGAGCATCGAGTGGAAGGTGCGCAGACCCAGTTCGGCCAACTCGTCGAGAGCCTCCTCGTCGTAACCCTGACTCTCCCAATCGACATCGAGACGATGCAGCATCGAGCGGCTGAACGCCTTGGCGGTGTCGGAGGTCAGAGACACAGTCGATCCACTCCTGGACCCGTTCCGCAGCAGATTGGCGAATTGTGCGTCATCGCCGAGCGTCTCCACCGCGAACGCAACGCCTTCGACCAGAGCCGCCGCCGGTTCCGTCAATCCGCTGATGTGCTCGGCAAGCTGATCCAGAAATCCGTGCGCGGAGCGCATCGCACTTGCCAACAACAACTCTTCGTTGCCGGGGAAATACCGGTAAACCGTCTGCCGGGTGACCCCCAGCGTGCGCGCCACATCCGCGATACGAACCGAGGAGCCACGCTCGGCGATGATCTCGTCGGTGACGTCGAGGATCCGGTCGATGGCCTCCTCGTCGGTCGCCGGAGTGTTGCCCGACCAGCCGTGACTACGCATGGGAGAACTCTATGGGCAGTGTCGTCGGTCCGCTCAAGCCCATCATCGGTTTCCACGGCGCGGGCCCGGTCCGCGACGGCTCGGCTATCCGCTGGGTCAGGATCTTGAGCGCTTCGGCAAGCTCCAACCTGGCCAGGTTTGCGCCGAGGCAGTAATGGATGCCGCCACCGAAGCTCAGCACGGCAGGCACCCCTACCCGGCTGATATCGAAGCGCTCGGCGTCGTCATAGACGGTCGTATCGCGATTGGCCGCAAAGGTATTGACGAGCACAATCGTTCCGGCGGGGAAGACAACACCGGCCAGCTCGGTGTCCTCTACCACCACGCGAAGCGTGCCGCACGCGATCGGTGAGTGCCGCATGGTCTCTTCGACCGCGTTCGCCGCGAGGTCGGGCCGCTCTGCCAGCAGCGTCCACTGATCCAAATGGTCACAGAGCACGTCGACGGACGCAGCTAGCTGATTGCGGGTGGTATCGGTACCGGCCAGCAGCAGACCAGCCGCAAGCATCCGCAGTTCGGCGGCGTCGAGTCGGTCGTCGTCGTCTTCGGCCCTGATGAGGTCCGACAGCAGATCATCGGTCAGCGTATGTCGCCGCCGGGCGACCATCTCGTCGACATAGGCGTCGAGCTCGCTCCATGCCCGCATGATCAGACCTTCGTCGATGCCACCGGGATTGAGGGTGAAGGCGGTGAAAATGTCGTCGGCCCACAACGAGAACTGTTGCCAGTCTTCGCGGGGCGCTCCGAGCAGCGCGCAGATGATCGGAACCGGATATGGCCGCGCGATGTCAGCAACGATGTCGCAACGTCGCTCGGCGGCAACGCGATCGACGAGTTCGTTCATCACATCGACGATTGTGTGGTGAAGCCGCGCACTGGCGCGTGGTGTGAATGCCTTGGACACCAGGCCGCGCAGCCGTCGGTGCGCCTCGCCTTCGAGGCATAAGAGGCTGTTGACGAGTTTGTCCCACAGCGGACCCGCGGTGATTCCCTGGGCCATCAGGTTGATGCCCGGCGGAATCCGGAACCTTGGATCCCTTAGCACCGTTCGCACCAGCTCGTGCGAAAGCACCTCCGGTCCGAACGGGCCGATCGCGATCGCGGCCTGCTGCTGCGCCGCTCGTATCCGCGGGTAGACCTGGGCGGGCGTCTCTTGGAACTCGTAAGACAGCGTCGGCAGCCCGGCGTCGAACACACTGGGCCTGAGCGTGTTTACAGTCACCGGCCGCTCCCGGCTCGGGTCGCGACCGCGAGCGCTTGCTGTGGTGACGCCGTCTGGCCGCCGCGGGAGGCGCGCAGCGGGTAGATCGCTAATGCGCTCATCACGATCAAGCCGACGGTCTGAACGACCATGTACTGCATGAGAGTTCCCTCATGCACGACATTGCCGATCACCATCGCGGCACAGCATGAGAGGTAGATGAAGACGAGGCCGACCGTGAACCGCTCGATCGGGATAGGCGGCCGCGCGCCACGTAGTGCCGCGATGGCGACCACGGTGTAGCCCGCCACAAGCGGCACCACCAACGGCCACTGCGGACCGCCGAGCGCGGTGACGATCGTGACAGGCGACATCAGAATCGGACCAGCGAGCAACACCGTGAGCGCAGCAAGCGGCGGAAAGCCGCCAAAGGCTTTGGCGTTCGACCACCGCGGGGGGACGCCTTCGATGGTGGCATCGATGCGCGGCAGCGCCCACAGCATGATGTAGATGAACACCGCGTCCCAGATACCCTGCCAGCATAGGTCGAGCAGCGGCCAGCCGACCCAGTACTGGAAGTACACGAAGTTGGGATCCCATGTCCACCAAACGACGTGGCGGAGGTTGCCCTCGATGATGTAGGGCGCATCCATCGCGATCATGAACAAACCGCCGGTGATGGCTGCCTGCCAACGCTTTTCAACGCCCAGGCGCTCGACGACTTTGAAGCCCGTGAACAGAAACACCGGATAGAAAATCAGGACGTAGGAGGGCATCATCGTGGTGCCGTGCCACAACGGGAGCGCCTGCCAGTTGATCATGACTGCGAACTCGCCCTGCTGGTACATGTTCAGCGCCGCCATGCCCGCAAGCTCGAGGACCAGCCCGTAGGTGAAGGCGGCGGTGAGAACCACGACGTAGATGCATCGGCCGCGCCGAAACTGCACAACTGAATACGACACCGCAGCCAGGAACATGGCCAGCAGCATCAAGTCGCACAGATTCGTCTGCCATGGCAGGTCGGCGGGGTTGTTGAACACGATCAGGTCCATAGACACCCGCTCCAGTGGTGCGACAGTCTTTACAAAACGTATGGCGACGACATGCGAAAGTCAAGGACTTACGCGAATCGGCGGCCATAACGCCATACGTAATTGCCAGGACGTCTTGTCAGATAGATACAGCGTCATTAGCCTTGGCGTCATGACGGACCTACGGGTGAGGCGAATACGGTTCGACTTCGCGAGCGCCGACGTCCCCTTCAACTGGCAACCGGAGCGGCCGGCGTTCGGGATGCAATGCAACGTGATCTCGTTCTTTGCACCGGGTTTCGAGAAGCTGATCGTCGACGCGACGCGTGAGGCGATTCCGCTGATGCGCAGCCCGAAGACGTCGAGGAAGCCGAGGCCTACCTGCGGCAGGAAGCGCAGCACTCGGCGGCCCACGTCAGCCACATCCGCGCGCTCATCAAACGATGGCCCGGCCTGCAGGAGACGCGGGATCAGGTGGTGGCCTCCTATGACCATCTGACGGCGACCAAGCCGCTGGCCTGGCGACTCGCTTACGCGGCGGTCGTCGAAGCCACCTTCACGCCGTACTTCAAGGTCTTCCTCGACCACGAGGACAAGCTGTTCCGGCCCGGCGACGAACGCGTGGCCTCGCTGTTCCTGTGGCATTTCGTCGAGGAGATCGAACACCGCAGCTCAGCGCTGATCGTGTACAACGCCGTTCACCCTAGTTATTTCTACCGGTTGAGCGCACTGCCGGAGGTGGTCAGTCACATTGGCGAGATCATCGCGATCGTTGCCAGTGGGTTCGAACAGCACGTGCCGTCGGATTCCGGCGGAGATTACGGGCAACTTATGCCAAAAGGATTCTCGTACAGTGCGATCCGCCATAGCCTTGCTGCCGCACGTCAGGTCAACAAGTCGCATCGATCAACTTATTCGGGCGTCCCGCGACGTGAACTCATGTCAATGATGGTCGGACTCGTGCGCTCACAGGGACCGGGCCACAATCCGCGGCACGACAAAATGCCCGTATTCGCATCCCGTTGGTTCGCGAAGTACGACGAGAATCCAGATGTCGCCGCACATTGGTATTCGCTCGCCACACACACCGGCAACACGTAACGGCCACATATCTGCGGCCCTTTGGCGAGCCGGTTCGTTCTCGGCTCTTAACGTCATCAAGGGTGGCCATCTAATCCATCGAGCTGGCAACTCGGGCGGATCACGCAGCGGTGCTGAGCAATTCCTGCAGGGCGACCTCGAAGTCGTCGGCCAGGTCCCAAACGTCGGGCACCAGCTCCCAGCACGAGTTGATCCCGACGTCAAGCTTGCCGGTTAGCGACATCACCGTGATGTTGAGGCCGGTGCCGTAGAAGATCGGTCCAAGCGGATACATCGCCTTGACCTGGCAGCCCAGAAAGTACAACGGCACCTGCGGTCCCGGCACGTTAGAGATCACCAGGTTGTGCACCGGCCGCCGGGTCAGCACCGTACGGGCAATGAGTGCGACCGCCGGAGCCAACAGCGCCCGCCCGGCAAACTGCGCCCAGTCCAGCAACAGCGTTGCCCCGATCGCCGCGCTGTGCTCCTTGGCCACCCCATTGGCGTGTGCGATGGCGCGCAGCCGGTCGGCCGGGTCGGCGATCTGAGTCTGCAGGCAGGAGAACAACGCCGTCAACTGGTTGCGGCCTGGCCGGTCAGACTTTTGATGCACCGACACAGGCACGGTGGCCACCAGCGAGGTGTCGGGCAGCTGACCACGATCGAGTAAGAACTTGCGCAGGACCCCGGCGCACAGCGCCATCACCACATCGTTGACCGTGACATTGAACCTGTTCTTGATCGTCTTGATGTCGTCGAACTCCAGGCGGGCATAGGCGATGTTGCGGCGGCGAGTGATGGAGTCGTTGAACGGGGTGCGCGGCGCCCGGAACGGCGCCGCCATGGCCCGCCCGCTGCGCCCCCGGCGCACGGTGTCGACGATCGTTGACGCCGTCATCGGCACAACAGTGGCCAGCTGCAGTGGCCGGGCAACGAACTTCGCCAGCCCCCGCACCGCCATTCCCACCGAGTTCGTGTCGCCGGGCCCGTCCACCGCCTCCGGCGCCGGCGTGTCCGGTTCGGTGCCGCACAGCTGCGACAGCAGGTTCGCACCGCCTACCCCGTCCACGCTGGCGTGATGCACCTTGGTCATTACCGCCAGCCGCCCACCCGCCCGGGCGTCGGTGCCAGCGATCCCCTCGATCACCCACATCTCCCACAGGGGCTGGCCGCGATCAAGGGGCAGAGAGGCGATGCGCCCGCAGGTCTCCGACAACTCGACGCGCCCGCCGGGCGACGGCAGCCCGATGCGGTGCAGATGCCGGTCCAGATCGAAACTGTGGTCCTCCACCCATACCGGATGGTCCAGATTCAGCCGGCTGTCGGCCAACCTCTGCCGAAACTCCGGGATCGACTTGATCCGCACGCTCAGCTCTTCGCGCAGCCGAGCGAAGCTGTACCCGCCCGGCACTGTCGCGGCGTCCAACTCCAAGATCGCGCAGACGTGCAACGGCTGTGCGGGCGTTTCCAAATACAAGAAGCTGGCATCCAGTCCGCTGAGCGATTGCATACATATCCCTTCCGCCGGTCGAGGGCGGTCATTGCCGCCAGCCGATCCGGACTGCCGGCCAGGCGATGTGATGTCGAAGAACCACCGGCGGCACTCCGCGATCGCGGTCAGAACTCGATGGCGAACCCGTTCAGGTCCTGGCTAAAGGGCGTAGAGCTCTTGAAGACGATGTCCCAAGTCTCAGGAGTGAAAATTCGTTTGAGAAATCCGCCGATACCATTGTGCGCCTATCTGCGCTCGATTGGAAGTAGTCTTCAGATGCCGATCCCCAATCCTCTTGACGCACTGTCAAATACGAAGCGAAGGTTTTGGTTTAGCGCAAACATGTGGAGCGTGTCGCGTGAAGGTCTTGACGGGGGGCGGCTCTGACGAGCATCTTCTTGGTGGAGCTGCCGTGAATCGAACCCGCCTCTCTACCAGGCAAAATGCCGTCGTGCCCGCCGATTCGTTACGTCTCGTTCCGGTTCGATCCCGCTCGTTACCTGCCGTTGGTTTTCGGGCCCTGACGATGTCAAGAGCGGTCGGGGGGCCATCGAAGCGTCGCGCGTCTCGGTTGGCCGCGGCCAAGCGTGGCCCCGAGGGTCGACGGGGGCCTCCCGGCGGGTGACCACGCCGCTTTGCCGGCCGCGTCCGGACGCTGAGGCAATCCTGCCTGCTGACCACCCTGGAGGCTGGTAAAGCTAGCACTCGATCGTGTCGAGCGGTCAGGTCGCGCGGGAGGCGTTGGTCTGACTCTAGATGAGCTGAGCGACGTCGAGTAGCGCTCTGGCCTTTGCTTCGCCTTGTGTCTTAGCGTATTTGGCGAATTGACGGACGAACAGGTCTGCGGCGGCGGGGTCCGCGGGCGCCGGCCGCGGACCCCGCCGAAGATCTGGTTCAGCCAGTTGAATATCGCGGCTTGGGCGTAACTCAGTCCGCCCATTTGGCAGTGACTGGATGCGCCCTCGGTGCGGGTGAACAGGCGGATGTAGCGGTCGCAGTTCAGTGAGAGCATGAAGTCGCGCACATCGATGATGATCTCGGCGGTCGGGGCGGCGGCCTCGCGGATGTCGTCTTCGCTGAACAGAAACAGCATCGGGTTGTGGTAGCGATCGGTCAAATCCTTGATGCTGTACGGCTTATAGGCCTCGACCCATCCGTGGACGCTGTCGATGCCCAATGTCCATGCGGAATGTTGAAAGGCTCAGCGGGCCGGGGTGTTGACCTTCATGATCAGTTTGAACGCCGTATCCATGAAGGCGGTGTTCTTCAATAGCCCCTTCATTCCCGCCCGGGCGGCCGCACCGCAGTCGACGACCAGCGCGTTGGGGATGCAGGCGGCGATTCTGGGGTCGAGCGCTGCGCGGGTGGCCAGGTAGCCATTAGGCACTTCACCCGGTGCCTTTGGTCCTTCGGCTTGCATCTCTTCGGCTCTGACAGTCAAGAACCTCCGTGGGTGATCCTGCCGTTGGGTAGATAGCCGATCGGAAGCGAACTGAAAATGTTGCAACCGCAACGTCGCGCGATCTTGGTGGGCGTTGACGGCTCAGCAGCCTCACTGGCTGCCGTACGGTGGGCGGCCCATGATGCCGCCCTGCGGAATGTGCCGCTGACCCTGGTCCATGCCGTCAACGCACCCGCACCGGGGTGGTCCCAGGTCCCCGCGCCGGCCGGCCCCAGGCAACGGCAGAAGAACCGGGCACCCGAATTCATCAAATCGGCGATCAAGGTCGCCGAAGAGAGCACTGGTGAGCGCGGTCCAGTGCAAATCGATAGCAAAGTGTTTTATTCGGCCACCGTCCCCACCCTCGTCGGCCTTTCCAAAGAAGCGGAGATGGTTGTGGTCGGCTATCGGGGACATGGCGGCGTGCTGGTCCGCAACTTCCTAAGCTCGGTGAGTTCGGGATTGGTCTACCACGCGCAGTGCCCAGTCGCCGTGATCCACGACGAGAAACCGCTGGTCGCCAATGTCGCACGGGCGCCGGTGCTGGTGTGCATCGACGGCTCGCCGGCGTCGGAAGCAGCGACTGCGATTGCATTCGGCGAAGCGTCACGACGAAATGTCGGTTTAATCGCCCTGCACGCCTGGACTGATCCGCGGGTTTCCGACTTCAAGGAGTTGTTCCCCAACGTCAATTGGGACGCTCAGCTATCCGCCGAGGAGGAGACGCTTGCTGAACGGCTAGCGGGTTGGCAGGAACGCTATCCCGACGTGCGGATCGTTCGCAAAATCGAAGCTGGTGATGCGGCGAGTCCGCTGATCGAGGCGTCCAAACGGGCGCAACTAGTTGTGGTCGGCAGCCACGGCCGCGGCGGCCTCGCCGGCATGTTGCTGGGCTCGGTCGGGGCGGCGGTGGTCAACAGGGCCAGGATCCCCGTGATCGTGGCGCGTCAGTCCTGACGGCGCCCGTTTGCGGTGACCAAACCAAAAGCTGTCCACGAGATGTCAACGGGAGCGAGACATGGCCGGGGCTGGTGGCCCAGATCAGTGAATCTCCGTAGAGCTGCCGGGAATCGAACCCGCATATAACACGGTTTACCTGCGCAAATACTAAACGAGTCAGCACGGCGCGACATGGGTAAACTTGAGTTGACATGCGGAATGTGCTGACCGCCGTCAGCACCGTGACGTTCATTCGACCGATTCATCCGGAGATCGCTTGGTGTCGAGTCAAATGGCGTCCGATGCGAGTTACCGCCGATAGGGACCGTAGCTGCTCCAGCCGTTCATATGGGGTTCGAGATCGTTGTGGCTAGCGGATGTGATGCAAAGTAGGCGTAGCCGTCCGTTGATCGGATCGGTGCTATCAGCGTGCTGTCGAATCCAGGCGGACCACTCTCTGGCTTCGTCCCTGACAGAATCGTTGAGCTGATCGGCTTGTGCATCGACTTCGTCGGCGTATGTCCGCATAAAGGCCGACGATCCCGCCGCCACTCCGCAAGCACCCAACTGGGCCACGCTAGAAGCGAGCCTTTCGGTTGCACCGTTGAGGCAGGCTGTGGAGGAACACAATAAGCAAGCAGATGATCACACCGTCGTGAAAGAGGGACGGTACGAGACTGTCCTCAGCCACATAATCGGCTCGCGCAGTGAGACATTCCGCAACCTAGAGGCCCAGGCGAAGGCTGCGCAGGCAGAAGCCAAGGCTGCCAACGATGGCGCTGATCTCGCGGAGCGCACTCTTGCAACTGTCCGTCAGCAGCAGTTCTCTAACAGTCAGATGGCGGCGACGCTGACGCGGTGCTGACCTGGCATGTATTCGGTTGATTTACCCCATCTGACCTGCGGCTTTAGGTGGAGCTGCCGGGAATCGAACCCGGGTCCTACGGCATTCCCTCAAGGCTTCTCCGTGCGCAGTTCGCTATGCCTCTACTCGGATCTCCCGGTCACGCGAACTAGCCGAG
>Ga0335075_10008654_pt1 | contig 15579 bp, 16 predicted proteins | sample Lox_Sample_24_FD_206723 | JGI IMG/M metagenome (GOLD analysis project Ga0335075, IMG submission 206723) | Soil microbial communities from Loxahatchee National Wildlife Refuge, Florida, United States - Lox_Sample_2.4 | ecosystem: Environmental > Terrestrial > Soil > Wetlands | place: USA... | reverse complement strand
GCTCCGCCAGTCTGTGAAGGCGTGCAGGATGGCCTCGCCGCCGCTGGATGTGAGTTCGAAAACCGTCCCGCAGCCTGCCGTTCCACTCGCGCCACAATTCGCGCCGCTGCCGCCGACCGCAGTCGTGCCATAGAAATTCCCCGAGGAATCGCGGGTCAGACTGCCGTCCGGCGCCGCGCCGTCATTGCTGCCGGTGAATGCATAAAGCAGCGCTTGCGACCCGCCCGACTTGATCTCGAATATGGTTCCGCAGCCCTTGCTGCAGGCATTTTTCGTGCCTCCGCCTGCTGCCGTCACGCCAAAAAAATCACCGCTCGAATCCTCAAGCAAGGCTCCGGGCGGGCCCGCGCCGTCCTTGCCGCCGGAGAATGTGTGCAGGATTGTCTCGGCGCCCGCGGTCGAAAGCTTGAACACGATCCCGCAGCCTGGATTTTCCTTCACGCGGTGATCGATGAACCGGTTGACCGTCGGGTGACAGTTCGAATCGCCCCCGAAACTGGTCGTCCCGTAAAGATTGCCGACGCTGTCGGCGGCCAGAGACGCCGCCGGATTGGCGCCGTCGCTGCCGCCCTTGAAGGCATAAAGAACCTTCTCTTTGCTTGTGGCGGCAGCGGGATTGGCTCGATGGCGCGCGGTTCCGGCGCTTTTGGCGTGAGCGCCGCCGCCTGCAACAAACAGCGCGAGTGCGAGCCCGCAACCCGCCAGACATTCGGCCAAGGAATTGAAATTTCGTGACATGGAAGCTCCCCGATGTTGGATGACATTAAAGCCCCGGCCTTCCCGTTCGTCGGGTGCTTGTCTGCCCCGATATTCCCCGGAGGGCCGCTGATCGAAGCGGATATCACAATCCGCTGCCAGAGAGACGCGCCGGGGACTCAAAAGTCGCGCGCCAGGGGATTAATTATAATCCATTCCCGAACGTTTGCCGCTCCCCCCGCCCATGAAAGGCTCCGCCGGTCTTTCAAGGGAATTGGCGGCGCCTGCGCTGTCTCATCACAACATACCTGAATGTATGTGTCTGAAATTGCACCGGACCTCCGCTTCTCCACCCGGAATATTACCGGGCATCACCTGTACAGGTGATGCGAGCTCATCGGCCTTGATGCAATTTGACCGGACCGTGATGGCCGTAGGGCGCGACGGCAGTTGGCCGGTCGGCGGGCTCGCGCGCGACAGGCACGGGAATCTCTATGGCAGCACCTATTTGGAAGGAGCGTATGAATACGGCGTGGTATTCAAGCTGAAGCCGAATGGAAAGTTTCGCGTCCTTCACGCGTTCGGCGGGGGGAACGGACGGCGCCCATCCCAAGGGGGCGGACATGCTGATGAGCAAGCCGGGCAATTTGTACAGCACGACGGTGAATGGTGGGGGACCAGGCTGCAATGGCGATTGCGGGACCGTCTATGAAATCGCCGGCAATGGAACCGAAACGACCCTGCACAGCTTTACCGGCGGTCGCCATGATGGTTATTACCCCCATAACGGATTGCTGCAGAGTGGGCGTAGCACGTTTTATGGTGTTGCGCAGGACGGCGGTGCAAGCAACGACGGAATCGTATTCCGATTGAAGCAAAATAGCTTCGCAGGTGACGACGGCGCGCGTCTGGAACGCTGCGCTGGGGCTGCTCTCACCGCCTATTGTCCGAAGTGGCGCTACTTCACCTGGTGGCGGCGAGCGCGTGCCCCAACTGCAAGCGCATCCTCCACGCGTTCCCCGTACTGGTCGATGCCGAGGCCTTGATACGGGCCGGACGGAGGATCATCACCCGGTGCAGTCGGCTGTCTGCCGCGCCGCCAACCCGTTGAGTTGCACTCGACAGATCGCATTAACCGGCACCTTACTCATAATCGCAGCGGCAATTGCATTCGCAGGCACGAAACGTACCTATCCTTGTTGCAGGGACACACTGGCGTGCGTCTGGTCCCATTCGAGGAATGGCTATGTGGAACGATCCCATCCGGGGCGGAGCTTTCGCTCGTGCCGTGATTGCCGGGGCTTCTGTCGCAGTCGCGGCAATTGTGCCACCCCAGCAGGCTGTCGGCCAACAGGTATCTTATCCGGGGGGCGCCCGCAGCGGCGCCGCTCTGCCGTCGGAGCCTTCCTGGGATGGGATTTACGCGCTGAGCGAGGATTTGCGGCGGAACAATAATCTGCTGCCGCCCGACATCTACACGACTGATTACATCGATGGTATTGTCATCAAGGCCGAGTGGTCGCAGATCGAACCATCGCCGGGCAGTTATGATTGGACGCTGGTCGATCAGGAGGTCGATGCGGCGGTCGCCCACGGCAAGAAAATCACCATCGGCGTAGAGGCCGGCGAGGCGACCCCGGCGTGGCTTTATGCCGCTCCATACAATGTGCCGAATGAAACGTTCGAAGTGGGACCGCACAGCGGGATGCGACAACGGGGCTGTGCGCCGGTCACGCTTCCGGTGCCGTGGAACAACGATTTCGAGCAGGCCTACACGGCGATGATGCAGGCGCTCTCGGAGCATCTGCAGACGATCCCCGGTGCATACAGCCTTGTGACGCGCGTCAAGCTGACGGGCATAAACACGGTCGATGAGGAATTCCATCTGGCCTCCGCATGCGGTGGGAGCGATGCGGACACACACATATGGCGGAAGCTGGGCTTCCGGCCGAGACGGGTATTTGCCGCCGGACAAATTCTTTTCGATGCGGTAAATACGGCGTTTCCGGACAAGCTGCTCAATCTGGACGTCATTGCCCATGGTGGCTTGCCAACGATCAACAACGCGGGCCAGATTGTGACAAAGAACAGTCCGTCCTATGTCAAAGTCGAGTGGGACTTGATCAAGTGGGCGCTTCGCCCGGACTCGGGATTCAACACGCGTTTCGGGGTGCAATGGGATGCGTTCGGCACTGACGCTTCGCGGTCGCCGCGCATGGTCCCTCTGGCCGGCAGGCGGGGGGCCGCGACGGGCTGGCAGCTCAACGACTGGGGTGGGCGGACGCTCGGATCGGAGTGCGGAGATACAGAAGAGGTCGCTGTCGCCTGTGATGGTCGCAACTACGAGAAAATTCTCGACGGCGCGGTTCGCAAGCATGGCGAGTTTCTTGAAGTCTGGTCCGTGAACGTGCCGCAATTTCCAATTGCCTTCCGGCACGCGCAGGCGCTCCTCGCGCGTAGGGCAAACCCGGCCGTCGGGGAATCCTGGACGAAACAATCAGCACCGGCGGGCAATTCCTCGAAGTCTCAGGCCATTCGGCAAATTCACTTGAACTGACCCGCTCAACCCGTGGAACTATGGCGGTACGATCTCTGACCCGGTCCCGGAAATCGGAACGCCGCTTTCGTGATTCTGCTTTTGGAATCCTCTCCGGATGCACGGAGGATCTGAACATTGGTCCGGCTCGCGTCAGCGCCAACCGGCAGGGCTTACGAGCAACCGTTTGCACCATGAATCCAAAGATGCTCCGGAACAGCCTCCCTGGCTGTCGCGCCGGCAGCGACCTGCTAAACACGCCCCATGGCCGCGCCGCTGCTGCTGCTCAAGGATATCGCCATCCGCTTCGGCAACACGCAGTTGCTGGACGGCGCGGAATTGTCGGTCGGCGAGGGCGAGCGGCTATGTCTCGTCGGTCGCAACGGCTCGGGCAAGTCGACGCTGCTGAAGATCGCGGCGGGGCTGATCGAGCCGGATGCGGGAAGCCGGTTTACCCAGCCGGGCGCCGCGATCCGCTATCTGCCGCAGGAGCCGAGCCTCGCCGGTTTTTCGAATACGCGCGACTATGTCGAAGCCGGATTGGGCGAAGGCTACGATTCGAACCGCACCTTCTATCTTCTGGGAAAGCTTGGGTTTACCGGCGTGGAGGATCCGGCCACGCTTTCGGGCGGAGAGGCCCGCCGCGCCGCGCTCGCCCGGGCGCTCGCGCCCGAGCCGGAAATTCTTCTGCTGGATGAACCGACCAATCATCTCGATCTTCCCGCAATCGAATGGCTTGAAGAGGAATTGTCGGGCCTGCGCGGCGCGCTCGTCCTGATCAGTCACGACCGGCGTTTTCTGGAGGACCTCTCGCGTGTCACTATGTGGCTCGACCGCGGGCGGACGCGGCGGCTCGACCGCGGATTCCGTGATTTCGAGGCGTGGCGCGACGAGACGCTGGCGCAGGAAGAAATCGAGCGTCACAAGCTCGATCGCAAGATCGCTGCGGAAGAGGATTGGGTGCGCTATGGCGTGAGCGCTCGGCGCAAACGCAATGTCGGCCGCCTCGCCCGGCTGCGCGAACTGCGCCAGGGCCGACGCGAGCAGCTGCGCGTGATGGGCAATGTAATCTTCGCCGCCGCCGACACCGAGGAGGGCGGCACGCGGGTCATCGAAGCGCGGAAGATTTCCAAATCATTTGGCGACAGGGAGATCGTCGCGGATTTCTCCATTCGCATCCTGCGCGGCAACCGCATCGGTGTGGTCGGCGCCAATGGCGCCGGCAAGACCACGCTGCTCAATCTTCTCACCGGCAGGCTCGCACCCGACAGCGGCAAGCTGAGAATCGGCGTGAATGTCGAAATGGCGTTGCTGGACCAAAGTCGCGCTGCGCTTCATTCCGAAACGCTGGTGGCATCGGTGTTGACCGGCGGCAGCGGCGATACGCTCCAAATCGGCGGCAAGCCGCGTCATGTTGTTAGTTATCTGAAGGACTTCCTGTTCACGCCGGCGCAGGCGCGCATGCCGGTGGGCGTGCTGTCGGGCGGAGAACGGGCAAGACTGCTGCTCGCGAAAATTCTGGCCCTGCCGTCCAATCTTCTGGTTCTTGACGAACCGACCAATGATCTCGATCTGGAGACGCTCGACCTTCTCGAAGAAATGCTTGCCAATTATCCCGGCACGGTTCTCGTCGTCAGTCATGATCGCGATTTCCTCGATCGCGTGGCGACGTCGGTTCTGTTCGCCGAAGGCAATGGACGCTTTATCGAATATGCGGGCGGCTACAGCGACATGGTCGCCCAGCGCGGGCAGGGCGTGGCTGCACGCGAAGTCCCGAAACCGAGAGTGCGCAAATCATCGCCGCCGAAGGATCGGCACCAAGCCCGGGCGCCGCGGAGGAAGCTCAGCTTCACCGAGCTGCATGAGCTGAAAACGCTGCCGGAGCAAATGAAAGCGCTGGAGAAAACCATCGCCGCACTCCATGCCAAACTCTCCGATGCAACTTTGTACGAGCGCGATCCGAAGGCTTTCGCCGCAGCTTCAGCCAGGCTCGTTGACGCACAGACATCGCTCGCTTCGACTGAAGAGCGCTGGCTCGAACTGGAGATGCTGCGCGAGGAAGCGGAAAAGGCATAGGAGGCGCATTCGACGCCGACCGCCTTCGTGTTCTTCGATGCCGCGCGTTCGCCCAAATGAGCGAAAAAGCGGCAGCCGCAACCCGCCGCTTTTCCCGGGCCGCAATCGCTCAGGCCACATCGCTATCGAGGCGGTGCGGCCGGGCAGCGCGCCCCGTCATTTCTCCATCGACGCGTTGCCTTCGAGTGCACAGTTTGCTGCCGTGACCCCGCCGCCTTCGGTCGCTGTCGTATAGAAGTGGAAGGATCGCGCGAGGCCCTTCAAGACGTATTTGTAGTCCACCTGATAAACGGCGCCGTCGAGCGTGAGGGTTGTTGCCGTATTGGAATAACTTCCGCTCAGCGTGTAGGGGCTGGCGGTCATCGTTCCTGCGGCGGAATTCGACACGATCACGTTGCCACTGAGAGTTTCCCCGGTTGCGGACACCTTCGCGCTCGAAGAATCGAAATCGGCCACCGCGGTGGTTGCGGAGCGATAACCATCGTAAAGGACGGACGATCCATTCGGCCACGGATCGATGACAGGCTGGCAGAACTCCGACATCGAAAAATTGTATTTCCCCGAAATCTTGGGCGTCGTCGCCGCTCCGGCCGATTGTGCTACAAGCAGCGCCGCTCCGGCCAGCAGAAATATTTTGGCATTCATTGCATTTCTCCTCATTTGGATGGTTGCTCGACGACGGCCTGTTGATACCGCGCAAGCTAACGCCGGAATGCGCAGGCGATGGGGAGCGTTCCCCGGGTTCGCGCCGTAACAGGAAGAATCTTCTGATTGGGGTGACGACGCATAATCATTTCATCGATTCCGTCGCTGGAAGCAGAGATGTCGTCGGATCGCGCCTGTCATACTGCGTCCTGTCGGGTGTCATTAGTTAAGCATGCGGTGCCGCTTCACATTGCGAAAAGTCCGGCAGTGTGTCTGCGCACCGGCCACAGTGCGGGGCCGGGCGCTGCCCGTCAGAGCCGGGCGTCACCCGGCCAGGCTCGGGGGAATTGTCAATTCTCGGCATGGATCGCCGGTCTCGGTGCGTTCTTTGGAGTTCCGGCAGAGTTCCGTTCCCGCCACTCCGCTTTTGTCGTGGGCCGGATTCGCGGTTAAGAGCGAAGTGAAGACGGCCGGCGCTCGCGGCGCAGGCGGGCAGTCAAAAAAAATGCCGATGTTTCGTTGGCTCGCGATGGTTATTGCAGCGGCCGCTCTCGCAGGGTGCGCGTTCGGGTACGATTGGGCCGACACAACGGGCCATCACCGCAGCGGTGCGCGGGCGCAATCCGATTACAAAGCCTGCGCGGCAGAAGCCGGAATTGCCGGGCTTGATGGCAATTCCACCTATGACGAAACGGCGGCCGTCCGGAGGCACCTCCTGGCCTGCATGTTCTCGCGCGGATGGCGAGCCACCAGCCTGCAGCATCTTTGAAGCTCACGCCCCTCGTTCTGTGTAGGAGGAGAGATGAAATCTTACCGGAGTCTCAGTCGGGTCGCATTTCCAATGGAATTTGCGAATTGAAGCTGCGCGGATCGTGAAATCGCGGCTACGATCGACCGGACGAGACCAAAGCGGTCACGCCCCGACAGCGGTTCTGGGATGCGGGGTCTCCGTCATATCCAGCCCGGCGCGCGGGTCGGGACGTGGAGCGCCGTATCGCGCATATCCATCGGCGATCGCTTCCCAAAGCTCGGCCGTCGTCAGCCACTCGGCTTTGGCGATGTCGTCGGAAGTCCTGTCGGCATTCTCGCGGGCAGCCTGGGCGGCGCGCCGCGCCAATTGTTCCGCCATAGACGTTTCCCCCTGATAGCGCGGGGAGCCTGTGACACAAATTCTTAACGGACCGTTACGTTCCGGCTGCTGATTGTTTCCATTGCCTGGGGTCGTCATCACGTCTTATTTCAAACTATCGGCGGGGCGGGTCCTCGCCATTTAGTGATGCACGACCGTCGTCGAAGTGGTCGTGCTGCTCGAATTGCTGAAACAGGCAACGGCGCAGACCACGGCGGCCGTCAAGGCGACGCCGCCGACGATCAGCGCGCCATTAGAAAGGTATTCCGCCTGCTGGTCGCCTGCTGGCGGTCCCGGCGGCAAGGGACCGGAGGGAGCAGCGGGAGGGGCGGCCGGCGTGGCGATACCGGCCTGGTCGATACCGCCCGGTGGCGCCACCGGCGTGGCGCTCTGGCCTTGGACGATCGGCGCAGGATTGGTATTTGGCGAGACCTGTGGCTGGGCAAAGGATGGTGCATTCGCGCCGAAAAACGCGACCGCAATGCTCACGGCAATCCATCTGCGCATTGGAATCCTCCACGATCCCACCCGCACACCGGCAACCGGAAACAGCACGCCGGACAGACATAGGAACGCCGCAAGGCCCATAAAAGCTGCGCTGCGCCGGCGGACATGCTAGGGCAGCGCGATGACCGACATCTCCGGCGATATTCCTCTTCTTACCATCGACGACATCCGGGCGGCGCAGCGGCGCATCGCAGCTTATGTGCGCGAAACACCTATCGTGGCGATGACGCCTACGGGCCTGCGCCTGAAGGCGGAAAGCCTGCACCCGGTCGGTGCCTTCAAATTGCGCGGCGCGTTCAATGCGATTCTTTCGCTGGACGAAACAGAGCGCGCGCGGGGCGTGATCGCGCATTCGAGCGGCAATCACGCCCAGGCCGTTGCTTATGCCGCGCGCGCGCTTGGCATCCGGGCGGCGGTGGTGATGCCGGGCAGCGTGTCGCGCACCAAGCTCGAAGCGACGCGGCATTGGGGCGCGGAGATTTTTCTTGTCGATCCGGCGGGGCGCGAGCGCGCGGAAACCTGCGAAAAACTTGCGCGCGCAAACGGCTTCGCGGTGATCGAACCTTATAATTCCCTCGCCATCATGGCGGGCACGGGCACGATCGGCCTCGAAATTCTCGCGCAATGCCCGGAGGTGCAGATTGTTACTGTCCCCGTTTCCGGCGGCGGGCTGATCGGCGGTGTTTCCGCGGCGCTCGCGCAAGCAAACAAAGGCATCAGGATCATCGGCGTCGAACCGGAACTGGCGGCGGATGCGCGCGACAGCTTTCGCGCGGGCCGCATCACGCGCATCGATTCCGAGCTCACCATGCGCACCATGGCCGACGGTCTTCGCGTGCCGGAGCTCGGGCCGCTGCCGTTCGCGCAAATACGCGCCTTCGTTCACGACATCGTCACCGTGTCCGAGGAGGAAATCGCCGCTGCCATGCGCCGCATCGCGCGCGAAGCACGCCTCGTCGCCGAGCCGAGCGGCGCAGTCGCTGCAGCCGGCGCGCTTGCGCAGGGCCTCGATCCCCAATCGACCGTGGCAATTCTCTCCGGCGGCAATATGGACCTCGGCCGTTATGCATCCCTCCTGGCGGGATAGAATTCGACACCAAGAGCGCAATGGCCGCGGAGACGGGAATAGTGCGCCTTCGGCGCTAATTTTCCTTGGTGATTTTTGTGTTCCTGGCGGTGAGATAGCCGGCGCAGACCTTGGCAGGCACCGGAGGCACATTATATTCGGCGGGGCAACGGGGAATCGGCGAAGGGCTTCGATGTCGAGATTTCAGGCGCGCGCGGCGGGTCTTGCCGCAATTGTTCTTCTGGCTGTGGGTCTTTCCGGCTGCGGGATCAATGAGATTCCACGCCAGGACGAGCAGGTGAAGGCCGCCTGGAGCCAGGTGCTCAACGAGTATCAGCGGCGCAACGATCTCATTCCCAATCTGGTTGCGGCCGTGAAGGGCTATGCCCATCAGGAGCAGACGGTGCTCACCGACGTGATCAAGGCGCGGGCGAGCGCAACACAGATGACTCTGCCGGCGGACATTCTGGAGAACCCGCAGGCATTTCAGCAGTTCGAGCAGAATCAGGCCCGCGTCGGCAATGCGCTCGGACGGCTGATGGTGGTAAGCGAACGCTATCCCGACCTCAAATCGAACGAGAATTTCCTCGCGCTGCAATCGCAGCTCGAAGGCACGGAGAACCGCATCGCGGTCGCGCGGCAGGACTATATCACCGCCGTGCAATCATATAACACGCTGTTGCGCACCATCCCCTACGCCTGGACAGCGGCGATCTTTTATCCCGGCACAAAGCCAAAGCAGACTTTTACTATCAGCGAACAGGCCCAGCAGGCGCCGAAAGTTCAGTTCTGAGTCTTCCGATGAAGCGGTCCGCGCCGCGTCTATTCATCTGGGGGCTGACCTGCCTGCTCCTGGCAATCTGCGCCGCGCAGGCCGCGCTGAGCTTTCCACCGCTCACCGGCCGGGTCGTCGATGACGCGCATATCCTGTCCCCGGATACGCAGGAGCAACTGACCGCCCTGCTCGCGCAGGAAGAAAAACAGACCGGCAACCAGGTCGTCGTTGCGACACTTCCTTCGCTGCAGGGAGTGACAATCGAGCAATATGGCTATCAGCTTGGCCGCGCCTGGGGCATCGGTCAGAAGGGCAAGAACAACGGCGCGCTGCTGATCGTGGTGCCGAGCAGTCACGCGGTGCGCATCGAAGTGGGCTATGGACTCGAAGGCCAGCTCACCGATGCGCAATCGCGCGTCATCATCGATGAGTTCATGCGGCCGGCCTTCCGCCGCGGCGATTACGATGCAGGCGTCACCGCAGGTACGCAGGCGATCATCAAAGTGTTGGGCGGCGTCGCGCTCGCGCCAGCGGATGAAAACGATTCCGATCAGGACCGGGGCGGCAGCAACAACATGGCCTGGATCCCGATTGTCGTGGTGCTGATCTGGATCGTGTTCGGCCGCTTTCTCTGGCCGCTCTTGTTCCTCGGCGGCGGATGGGGCTCGCGCGGTGGCTGGGGCGGAGGCGGTTTAGGCGGCGGCTGGGGCGGCGGGGGATTCGGCGGCGGCGGGTTCTCGGGCGGGGGAGGCTCGTTCGGCGGCGGCGGCGCCTCGGGCAGCTGGTGAGCGCGATGCGGCTCTCGGCGGAGGAAAAATCCCGCATCCACGCTGCGGTTGCCGCAGCGGAAGCGCGCACACATGTCCATATTGCGGTGTCTGTCGTACCGGCGAGCGACCGCTATGCGCTGTTTCCGCTCGTCTGGGGCGCAGTGGCGGCTTTGTTGGCCGGCGGTGTCATGGCGCTTGGCTGGCCGCATCTCCATCTGCGCGAAGCTTTCGCGATCGAAGCCTGCGTATTCATCGTCGCAAGTCTTCTCTTTGATTGGTGGCCGCTGCGCCTCAAGCTCGTGCCGCGTCATGTGCGCAGCCGGCACGCGCAGGCATTGGCGCATCGCGAATTCGCCGCGCGGATTCTGGCGAGCAGCGAGCGGAAAGGGGGCGTGCTGTTCTTCGTATCGCTCGGCGAGCGTTATGCGGAGATCATCGCCGATCGCGATACGCATATGCGTGTCGGCGAGGCCGCATGGAAGGAAATCGTCGGCAAGTACCTCGCCGCGGCGCGGCAAGACCGAATTGCCGATGGCATCCTCACCGCGATCGAATCCTGCGTCAACGTGATCGGTTCAACCGCGCGGTGAATTGACCACGAAGCACAAGGAACCCAAAGAATTATCGCACGCCGAAGGCGCGCCGCTCTTTTCTTCGTGCTCTTCGTGGTGGATTTGCTTCACGGCGCTTGCAAGAAGCAGATTCGGCATCAAAACTCCAGGTGGAAGCGCATGCCGAGAATTGAAACGGGTCCACGATCGGCGTTGTAGCCGGGGTTGGTGACGAACTGATAATCCGCCGCCGCCCAAAACCAGCTGGTTATCTGCGCCGTATAATTCGCTTCGACAATCTTCTCGAAGCCGTAATGCGGTAGCTGGCCGTCGCCGATGAGCGTGCCGAGGCCGCCATCGGCAAAATAGGCCCGGGCCGAATGGGAAATATCGTCGCCAACGAAGGCAAGGCCCACCGTGTCGTCCGGCCGCTGCCATTCATTCCCCCTTAGCGACAACCCTCCCGAAAGCGAGCGGTTCGAGTCGCTGAACTCGTACGATTCCTGGCTGCCGTCGTTCATGCTGAAGCGCAGGAACGATCCCAGTTCCCCGGTGATCGACTGTTCCAGGTTCATTTCCGCCCCGCCGCGGGATTTGTAGTTGCGGACGAGCGCGGTATCTGGCGTGGTATGTGTTTCTTCGCCGAGCCGCACCGCAGCGTCATAGCTGCCCATCGGAGCGCGATTGAGAAAGCCCAGGATCTTTAATTTGCCATCGCGCCCGAAGAGCGTGTGCCGTTCTTCCGCCTCGCTGACGATTTCGAAATAGCTGAAATCGGTCTGGATTCGAGGGCCATTGGGAACGGTCGACGTGGCGAACAAGCCACTCCGGAGTGTCCACCAGGATTGGGTCCACTCGGCCGCCGCGCCGTCGCTGTAGCCCCAGGAATCCGCTGCATAGTCGAACGCCAGCGCGTCGATGATCCCCCAGTTCAGAAAATCGGCGCGAGGATCGTGGGCATAGGTGTTATTGTCGAATACATCGACCACGGAGAATTTGCCGAGTGTAATGACAAGATTGTCTGCAGTGCGGCTTCCACCCAGCTGATTGGCGTCGGGCTCCACATCTTCAACCTTGCCGCCGAGACCGATGGTCTGGCGGAAGAACAGGCGCTGGACGCGGAAATAAGGCACGTCGGAGCCGATCTTGTAGGCGGCGCCGCTCGGAAATGCCGCAATCCCGTAGGTGTCGCTGAGGCCGAAGCCCTGATCGATCTCCGGGTTGAACCAGACCTCCCCGCCGCTCCAGGGCCGCACGCCCGCGAACAGGGTCATGTCCAGGGTCTCGTCGCCGCGGCTGCCCGGATCGAGGCTGTTGGCCCCGCGATAGGGCGAAGTAAACGCGGGATGGAATTGGGTCACGCTGGTGACCTGCGCGTGCACGGCCCAATCCTGATCTGCGGGCGTGCTGCCGGAATCGTCGGCAAACGCGCGCGATCCCCATGCGCCGAGAAGGAGGAGCACCGCGGCGAAGAGCCTATAGTGACGCCCAGACTGGAGGCCTGCCATGCAATGTTCCCCGCCCGCAGGATCCGAAACGTCAGCCGCCCAATGCAAGCTTTGCAACGCGCGCCAGCATCAGACCAGCTGCAATGACCAGATAGCCACGCAATACGACAAGCCGGATAAGGTTGCGCGGGCCAAGAGTTCCTTTCGGCGGTTCACCGTCGGCCCTGCGCGAGCCAAAAGGGGGGATAAGAACGGAAAACATTGCTGCCTCCTCTTGGTTGAGCGGTTGCTCGAACCCCGGGAGACAGGCGACGGCCGGCGGATCAACGCGCGGGCGTTGCGGCTCCGAAGACGATCACGCGCATGTCCCGGGCTGGGAAGGCGACCGTCGCCGCGAATGCAAACGCCAAGCGTCTGCTGTCGCAATCGTCGCCACCTTCGCCTGGCCGCGGATTCATAAAGTTGACGGTGACTCCGATTTCGACGGTCCACCGGCACACGGACCGCAACGGCTTTCCATCACATGCAAGGTGGGGTATATACCCCCACCCGTATCGTGCAAGTACCCCCCAGGGTATCGGAGAGTGGCAAACTGGCGCATGTCATCGAGGAAAGGCAGAAGCTGCTCAACCGCATCCGCCGCTTGCGTGGGCAGATCGATGCGCTCGACCGTGCGGTCGAGGCCGACCAGGGCTGCAGCGAAGTAATGCGATTGCTCGCCACTGCGCGCGGCGCGATCAATGGCATCATGGCCGAAGTGATCGAGGATCACATCATACTGCACATGGTCGACCGCGACCGCAAGCCGTCGCGCGGCGAGCAGGAGGCAGCCGACGAGCTGCTTGAAGTGCTGCGCACCTATATCAAGTAATTTCAATTCATTCGGACAGCACCTGGGTTCGATAACACCCGGTCGGCATCCTCCCACAATCACTGCCGTATCGGCTTAACCCTTGGTTAAGCTTTCCAATATTCGGAGAGTGCAATTCAAATTTTTCGCGCCCATAACGCGACATCCGTCAAGGCGGATAAGCAGCTCCGGGCAGCCGGACAACGTCGAGGCGCAACATCGCGACGGTCATAGACACGCTTTGAACCAAAGCGGGACGTGTCTACCGGAAAAGGATCAAGCAATGATTGCTAGGCACCTCCGAAGCATGATCCGGAACCGACAGGCCAACGTGGCGATGACATTCGCGTTTGCCCTGATTCCCGTGATGTTCGCCGTGGGCGCCGGTATCGACTATACGTCGGCAGCCGTGCGCGAAAGCCAGTTGGACGCGTATGCGGACGCCGCCGCTCTCGCTGGCGTGAGGCCTGCAGTGTTGTCCCAGAATGATGCAGCCTCGGTCGCTGCCGCGACGGCCGCCTTCAATGCCCAGGCGGGAGCCTATTCCTCCGTGAATTATAATCCCGCGAATTTGACGGTTACAGTCCTCGACACGGGTGCCCGCCGGACGGTCAAGGTCGCGTGGTCCGCATCATCGCCGAATGCGTTTGCCGGCATTCTCGGTTTTCCGACGACGAGCCTCAGCGGCTCTTCGCAGGCCGTCGGTGCAATGGCACCGAACATCAATTTCTATCTCCTGCTGGACAGCTCCCCATCCCAGGCGATCGCGGCGACGCCCGCCGGCATAGCCACCATGGTCGCGAACACTCCCGCCCAGGGCGGCTGCGCCTTCGGCTGTCATGAAAGCAACCCCGGGAACGACAATCTCGGCAACCCCAACGGCGAGGATAATTATACGCTGGCGAGAAATCTGGGCGTCGCCTTGCGCATCGACAATGTCAAGACGGCCGCCCAGGACCTGATGTCCACCGCCCAGACCACGGAGCAGACCAATCAGGCGACCTACGGGATGGCAATCGACACATTCGACGTGAGCGTTACGAGCATTCAGTCGCTGACGACGAATCTGACGCAGGCCGCCCAGTCCGCGGGCAATATTTCAATGCTCGAGGTCTATGACCAGAACTGCCTGACCCAGCTGATTTGCAACGCCGACGAAGACACCAACTATGATCTGGCGATGCAGACAATCAACACGGCCATGCCCGATCCCGGCAACGGAACCAACTCGCAGGGCGACACGCCGCAGGAAGTTCTGTTCCTCGTCACCGACGGCGTGGAGGACGAATTCCAGGCTTTTCCCCTCAATCCGACCAGCCTGGATCCAGGCCGCCAGCAATATCTCATGAACTCCAACACCGATTGGTGCAGCGCGATCAAGAATCGCGGAATCCGGATCGCCGTTCTCTACACGGAGTATCTGCCGCTTCCCACCAATGCTTGGTATGAGAACTTCGACAATTCGGGGCTCGGAATATCTTCCTTCCAGTCCCAGATCGCGACGCAGCTCCAAACCTGTGCGTCGCCGGGCCTCTATTACGAAGTGGAAACCGGCGGCGACATCACGGCGGCACTGAATTCACTGTTTCAGATCGCCGTTCAGACATCCTATCTGTCGAAATAGGGGGACCAAGGGATGAATTCGCAAATCTCTTCGGGAATGGCCAGGCCAAGACCGCGTCTCGCGCATGTGGCAAAGTCGATCGTACGATTTGTCCGCGCCCGGCAGGCGGCGACTGCAGTCGAATTCGGGCTCATTGCCGCGCCATTTCTGGCCCTCCTTATCGCAATCCTGCAGACCGGCGTGGTTTTGCTCGCCCAGCAGGTGCTACAGACGGCCACCGAACAGTCCGCGCGTCTCATCATGACCGGCCAGGCCCAGACATCCGGGTGGAGCGCCAGTCAGTTTCAGCAGCAGGTCTGCAATCACGCCACGGCGCTGTTCAACTGTTCCGGGATCTACGTGACCGTCCAGACGTTTTCCTCCTTTTCGTCCGTGACGATGACCAATCCCGTTACGAACGGACAGATAAACACGAGTCTGCTGCAGTACACCCCCGGTGGGGACGGCGACATTGTCGTGGTCCAGACCTTTTATCAGTGGCCGCTGGTGCTCGGACCCCTGGGTTTTAACCTCTCCAATATGAGCGGCAATTCGCTGCTGATGGTGGGGACGGCGGCATTCCGCAACGAACCGTTCTGAGAATCCTGCTTGCAGAGGACGACCACGATGCTGCACTCGATTTCCCATATGACAAGCCGGATGGTTTGCAATGCGCGGGGCGTGGCGGCCGTGGAGTTTGCGCTGCTTCTGCCGCTGATGGTCTTCATCTATCTGGGGACGTTCGAGCTCGTACCGATCATCTCGGTCAACCGGCTCGTGACGCTCACAGCAAGCACGGTCGCAAACGTGACCACGCAGTATGCATCGATCAGCGCGAGCACGACCATGCCGGACATTCTCAATGCAGCGGCCGATACGCTTGCGCCTTATCCGTCATCAAATGCCACCGTGGTGGTCTCGCTGATA
>Ga0335075_10008653_pt1 | contig 15582 bp, 17 predicted proteins | sample Lox_Sample_24_FD_206723 | JGI IMG/M metagenome (GOLD analysis project Ga0335075, IMG submission 206723) | Soil microbial communities from Loxahatchee National Wildlife Refuge, Florida, United States - Lox_Sample_2.4 | ecosystem: Environmental > Terrestrial > Soil > Wetlands | place: USA... | reverse complement strand
AGAGAGTGTGCGGCGGTTATATTCGCTGTTGACGGCGTCGAAGCCGAGCCCGATCGCCATCAGCGGCACCAGGAAGGAGATGAACGAGACAAATGACGGCAGCGGATCGCGCGAGGTGGTAAACAGGCGCAGGAACAGGAACGGATCCTCTGCAGTCGTGTCCTTGATCTGCTGGATAGCGCCGTAAAGCGCCGCCAGCGCCACCAGCACTACCAGCCATTCGAGCACGCGCATGCGCACGCTGGTGAGGTGGTCCGACAACTCTTTGAGCATGACCACGCCGAGGCCGTGGAAGGCCGAGCCCTCACGCCGCATGGCGCGCTTCCTTCATGGACATTTCCTCGTCGGGCCGAGTCTCGAAATAACGGGTGTAGATGGCGTCAAGGCTCGGCTCCTGCACACCGAGATATTTGAGACGGCCTTGCATCGCGACCACCTCGGCGGCCGCCTCAGGGCGAACATCGCGATCGGCGTGCAGGCGCAGCTTGCCGATGCCGGTGCGTTCGACGCCGCTCACGCCCGGAATAAGCGCGAGCCGCTCGGCGAGGCCGGCGCCATCCGCTTCGATATCGACCACGTAGCCGCCGCCGAGCACTTCGCGGCCGAGGTCGGCGACCGAGCCCATCAGTGCAATGCGGCCGCCGCTGAACAACGCAACACGGTCGCATACGCTCTGCACGCGCTCAAGCAAGTGCGAGGACAGCAGCACCGAAACACCCTCCCCTTTGAAGCCGCGGATAATGGTGAGCAGTTCCGCGGTGGCATGCGGGTCAAGCCCCGATGTCGGCTCGTCAAGGATGGCGATTTGCGCGCCTTTCATCAGAATTTCGGCAAGCCCGAGGCGTTGGCGCATGCCGCGGGAGAACGTGCCGACGCGCTTTTCCGCGAAATCGGCAAGACCGACCCGATCGAGCGCGTCCGCGATCCTTTTCTCGCGCTCGTCCTTTCTGAAGCCGATCAGGCGGGCGGTGTAGCGCAGATTGTCGGCGGCGGTGAGCTGGTCGTAGAAGCCGACCGTATCCGGCATGTAGCCGACACGGCGCTTGACCGACAGCGGCTCGCGCGCCGGATTGAATCCGAGCACGCGCACGTCGCCGCCGGAAATCTCGGTCAGTCCGAGCAGCATCAGGATGGTGGTGGTCTTGCCGGCGCCGTTGGGCCCGAGCAGCCCGAAAATCTCCCCACGCCCGACGCCAAACGAGATATGGTCGACCGCGACCGCGTGGCCGTAGGTCTTGCTGAGGCCCTTCGCCTCGATGACGATCTCGTCGTTCATCGCCGGCCGAACCTTGCAACCGCTCCGACCATGACGAGCAGCGCGACGCCGATGATGCCGACACCGGCAATACCCCACATCGTCGAGGTCGTGACAGTAACGCGGAAGTTGGTGGATGCCGATTCACCGCGGGTGGAGGCGCGGATGGTCGTCACATAGTCGCCGGCGATAGCCTTGTCGGTTGGCGTGATCAGGGCCTGCACTTCCTTGTTGGCATTGGGTGCGATGTGATCGACCGTCTTCGGATTGAAGGTGATCTTCCAGCCGCTCGGCGCCGAGCTGTCGAGTTCGACGTCGTCGGCCGGCGCCGTACCGGTGTTGGTGATGACCACCGGCACCGAGGTTTCCTTGCCGGCTGAAGCGCGCGTCGAGACCAGGCCTTCTCGACCGCTGATGTCGAGTCGCGGCTGACCGGTGATGTCCATGGTGAGGTCGGCCGTCGCGGTGGCATCCTCGGCGTGCACCCGCGCCACAACTTTGTAACTTCCGGCCGCTGCCGTATTCGGCGGCGTCACTTTGAGCTTCACGTTCTTGGTCTGGCCGGCATCGATCGGCACGGCGTTGAGCTCTTGACTGCCGTAGGCCTCGGTGAAGGAGGCGTCGAAATTCTGCGGCGTCTGTGCGGCGAGACTTACGGTGAGTTTCTTGCCGCTGTCGTTCTTGATGTTGAGCTGATACTCGAAGCTCGACTTCGAGGTGCCGCGCAGCTCGGGCAGCTGCGGCGTCAATGTCAGCTTGGCCGGCAAATCCTTGGCGAGCGTGACTGCGATCGGCAGCTGCACGTTGGTCGAGCCGCCGGCGGCGGCGACGGTGAGTGTCTGGGTGCCGACGGCTGCGTTCTTCGGCACGTCGAGCCGCAATTCGAGCGACACGCTCGAATTGGTCGCCGGCATGGCCGCGGCGACCGGCTGGCCGCCGCCCATCAACGTCGCCGTCCAACCGGAAGGAACTCCTGAAACCGACAACGCGAGCCGCTCGGGCGGCAAATCATAATTCTGCAGCTTCAGGCTGATCGAGGAGGTCTCGCCCGGCCGCAGCGTCACGGCGGGATAATCGCTCATCAGAAAGAGGCCCTTGACGTCCTTGGGTGCGTCGTCGGCCTTGGCGATTGGCTTGGCAATGGGCGTCAACAGCGCCGCGCAAGCGGCCAGGACGGCGATAAGTCGATATCGCATGTGGATTGGCTCCCGTGCAGGAAATCAAAGGCTCGGTGTCGCCTCGCAAGCGCGCTCGCAAGCACGGACGAGGCTGCGTCGGCATTGTGGGCGCAATAGTGACAAAATCATGCAGACCACTGCCCTTTTGGCAAGGCTTGTTTAGAAAAGACCTGCGGTAGAGAGCCGCAGTTGGCGTTAAATTGCGCCGATGCGTCGCAGGGCAGAAATCAGCGCCGGCCTTTTGGCTTTCCGCCGCAGGAGCGGTCTTGAAGTCCTGCTCGCTCACCCCGGCGGCCCGTTCTGGGTCAAGAAAGACGATGGAGCATGGACCATTCCCAAAGGCTTGGCCGAGCCCGGCATCGATCTTCTGGCGACAGCGCAACGAGAATTCACCGAGGAAACCAACCTTAACGCCGCCGGCAATTTCATGCCGATGGCGCCGGTTAAACAAAAAGCCGGCAAACTGGTGCACGCCTTCGCTTTCGAAGCCGACTTCGATCTGGCAACATTCGCCAGCAACACATTCGAGATCGAGTGGCCGCCGCGGTCCGGACGGCGGCAAAGCTTTCCCGAGATCGATCGCATCGCCTATTTCGCACTGTCGATCGCGATGCGCAAAATCATCGCCTATCAGCAGCCGCTGTTGCGCGAGCTCGAAGCGCGTCTGGGCTGAACAAGGTCACTCTCGCGGCACGTCGGGCCAATCGACCTCGTCGTGCGGGCGCACCCAGGGTTCGCCGCGCGCGGCGTTAAGCCATTCGCTCCATGCCGGCAGCTCCATGTGCGCACGCATATAGTCGCAGGCGGGGGGGGACTCACCTCGACCGCGTAGGTGCGAAACCGCGACACGACCGGCGCATACATGGCGTCGGCCGCGCCAAATGCGCCATAAAGGAACGGCCCTCGCGCCCCGAACCGCGCGCGGCACGCGCTCCAGATGGAATCGATCCGCGCAACGTCGGCTGTCGCCTCGTCGAGAGCACGCGCAATGACCGGCCGCCGGACATTCATCGGCAACCGGCGCCGTAAGGCCGCGAAGCCTGCGTGCATCTCCGCGGCGATCGCGCGCGCATGCGCCCGCGCCGCCATGTCCTGCGGCCATAAACCGGCGAGCGGAAATTTCTCGGCGAGATATTCGAGGATTGCCAGCGACTCCCAGACACAAGTGTCGCCGTCGATCAGCACCGGCACCTTGCCGTTGCCGCCCGACGCCACCAGCCGCACCTTGAAGTCGGGCGCATCGAGCGGAATCAACGTTTCCTCGAACGCGATTCCGGCAACCTTCATCGCCAACCAAGGCCGCAACGACCAGGAGGAGTAGTTTTTGTTGCCGATGATCAGACGAAGCGCCATGGCTCGCAAGCTCGCAGCGCAAGCGTCACGTGAACATGCCGATTGGCATCAGCAAGATGCGGCCATTCAAGCCAACGCTGCCATCACCGCGAAAAAAGAAACGACGATCAGTGCCGCCGCAGCAAATGACGCGGCGATCGCGGTCTCGATCCACGCGCTCGCCGCCGGTCCGGTGTCGGCAACGGTTTGCGCCGTTGCGCCCAACCGCACGGCAGGCAGTTCGGCTGACATGATGGCCCTTCCTCCAACGACATCGGCTGGTGCGTGGCCGATATCTTCACAATGCGCGATGACGAAGAGGGCGAGTTTTCATCCCGGGAGTTGAAGGATCAGTTAACGGCGGCGCCGGCCGCTTAACTGCCGATCGGCGCGCCGGCGGATCAGGGGCCCGGAAACAAAGTGGTCGTCTTGCCGGCCAGCCGGTAGACAAGCAGGCCGATCCACTCGTGCACCGCGGTATCCGTTCGCTCCAGACCATCGCTGAGGGAAGCGAACGGTCGTACCAAGTCGATCGGACCACGCGTGCGCCAATCGACCGGATAAGCTTCCACGGCAAAGCCGGCGGCCCTGAAGGCCGCCATCGCGCGCGGCATGTGATAGGCCGACGTCACTAGAAGCCAACGCTGGCCAGGCTTCGGGTTGGCGATCAGCCGCGAGAACACCGCGTTCTCGATCGTATTGCGCGACTGCTCCTCGGCGGTGATGCGATCATGCGCGACGCCAAGGGCTTCCAATTGTCGGACGGCGAACGCGGCTTCGATGCCCTCATTGAAAAACAGCGCACTGCTGCCTCCGGTATAGATGATGCGCGCGCTCGGATAACGCCGCGCCAATTCGGCGGCGGCGGTGATGCGTTCGGCGTTGTCATTAAGCGCCACTGCGGCGTGAGCGGCCGATACTTCGGGAGAGATTGCACCGCCCAGCACTACAATGCCGTCAGGCGGTCCGCGCAAGGCGTTCCACGGCGGGAAGCGCTGCTCCAACGGCAGGATCAACGCATTGCCGAGCGGCGACAATCCGGCGACCGCAATGAGCACGAGGCTCGTTACGATGAGCCAACTGGCAAGCCGTGTGAACCGTGTGCACAGCAAAACCAAGCCGATGAGCCCGATCGTGATCAACAGGTTCGACGGCAGCGCGAAGAAGCCGAGGACTTTTGAGGCGGTGAAAAACATCCGCGCCTACGGCCCGCTCACGACCGCGACGTCCGCCACGCCGCGTATCGCGCTTTGGCCGCATCGTTCGGCGGATAAAGGCCGGGCAGCTTTACGCCGTTTTCGACTTCGCTGAACACCCAGCTTTCGTAAAGCTCGTGCTCGGCGCCCTCATGGGCGACGAACTCTATCATCGCCTGCGGCACCACCACGGCGCCGTCGCCATCAGCCACGATGACATCATCGGGGAATATGGCGCAGCCGCCGCAGCCGATGGGCTGCTGCCAGCCGACGAAGGTCAAGCCGTTCACCGAAGCCGGCGCCGCGACACCCGCGCACCAGATCGGCAACGCGCTCATCAGTACGCCGGCGCCGTCGCGCACGACGCCGTCGGTCACCAGCGCAGCGACGTTGCGCTTTTTCATGCGGGCGCAGAGGATGTCGCCAAATACGCCGGCGCTCGACACGCCCATGGCGTCGGCAACCGCGACCGCGCCTTGCGGCATTTCCTCAATGGCCGCCCGCGTCGAGACCGGATTGCCCCAGCTTTCCGGGGTCGCGATATCTTCGCGCACCGGGACGAAGCGCAACGTGAAGGCACGTCCGACGACACGCTCGCCGTGACCGACGAAAGGCTTCGGACCGTTCATCCAACAGCGCCGGACGCCCTTTTTGAGCAGCATGGTGGTTATCGTCGCGGTCGTTACTTTGCGCAGGATTTCGAACAGCGGATCGCTCATCGCCGGCCTCGCCTGGTTTGCTCGTCTTATTTCAACCAATTCCCGATCCGCTCGATCGCCTCGCGCATCTGCGCACCCGCTCCCGCGTAGCAAAAGCGCAAAAACCTGCCGCCGCGCACCGGGTCGAAGTCAACGCCGGGCGTCGTCGCCACGCCTGCTTCCTCCAGCATGCGTGTGGCGAAGGCGAAGCTGTCGGAAGAGAAACGCGAAACGTCGGCGTATAGATAGAAGGCGCCGTCGGCGGGCAGAAATGAGTCGAGGCCGACACGGGGCAATCCGTCGAGCAAAATACGCCGGTTCTCCTCATAGCCCCGCCGCACCTCTTCGAGTTCGGCGTGGCCGTCAAACGCGGCTTCCGCCGCGATCTGCGAAAGGGTCGGCACCGAGATGGCGAGATTCTGTTGCAGCCGCTCGACCGCCCGCACCAGCGGCGGCGGCACCACCATCCAGCCGATCCGCCATCCGGTCATGCAGAAATATTTGGAAAACGAGTTGACGATGATGACGTCGGGCGAAATGCGCGCGGCGCATTCTGCGGCAAAGGCGTAGTCGAGGCCGTGATAGATCTCGTCCGAAATAACGACGATGCCGGCATCCTCGGCGGATCGGATCAACTCAGCGAGCGCCGACGCACTCATCATCGTGCCGCTCGGATTGGCCGGCGAGCCCACCACCACGCCTTTGAGCGGATTCAAACGGTGTTGGGCGATCAGCGCTTCGCCGCTCATCGCCCAGCGCGTTGCCGCGCTGGTGTCGATCCCGACCGGCTCGCAGCCGAGCGCGCTGAGGATGTGGCGGTAGGGCGGATAGCCCGGCAGCGCCACGGCAACACGGTCGCCCGCCTCGAACGCGGCAAGGAACGCCAGGATGAAGCCCGCGGAGGAGCCGGTGGTGACGACAATGCGAGCCGGATCGATGTCGAGCCCATGCCATTGCGCGTAGGCGCGCGCGATGCGCCGGCGCAGCGACGCAATGCCGAGGGTTTCGGTGTAGCGCAGCGGCAACGCAAGCGCCGCCCGCGCCGCTTCGATCGCCGTAGCCGGCGCGCCCGCTGCCGGTTGGCCGACTTCCATGTGGATGATCCGGCGCCCCTGCGCTTCGAGGCGGGCCGCGGCGGCGACCACGTCCATCACCATGAACGGCGGCACGGCGCTGCGCGCCGACGGTTGCAAGAGATGTTTAGCCCTCTCGAGCATGACGACGCCTTGCGGTTTGCCGGCGCGGCGCGGCCGCCCCGGTACTGCCGTATTCACGGGGTTTCGTGTACCAGGCCTGTCGCGCCAACGTAGCGGCCTTGTGTTGACCGCAACCGGTTCCATCCATAGCCTCGGCCGTCGGACCGAGGGACCGACGCTCTGCTCCACATGACTGTCGCCAGACCTCCTAGCAAGGCGCGCCCGGTGAGACCAGCGTCGCGCGCTGTCGCGCTCGCCACTGCCGCCGCGGTTGTGCTGGCCGCGCTGCCGGCGCGGGCGCAGACTGGATCCGCGGCCGGCGTGCCGATGATTCGCGACGCGGAGATCGAGCAGCTGATGCGCGACTATACGACGCCGCTTTTGCGCGCAGCGGGCCTTAGCCAGCAAAACGTCCAGGTCGTGATCATCAACGAGAATGTGTTCAACGCCTTTGTCATGGACGCGCACCGCATCTTCATCTTCAGCGGCGCGCTCAAGCAAGCGACCACACCCAATCAGCTCATCGGCGTGTTCGCGCACGAAATCGGACACATCGTCGGTGGCCATCTGTCAAAGATGCGCCAGGAGCTGGCCAATGCGCAGACCGCAGCTATTGTCGCCATGCTGCTCGGCGTCGGCGCCGTGGTCGCCGGGGCCCGCTCCGGCAGCTTGGGTATGGCCAATGCCGGCGCCGCGGCCGTAAGCGCGCCGCAGTCCTATTTGATGCATTCGCTGCTTGCCTATCAGCGTGCCCAGGAAGAACAGGCCGATCGCGCCGGCGTCCGCTTCCTGACTATGACGCACCAATCGGCCAAGGGCATGTATGACACATTCAAGCGCTTCGCCGACGAGATGATGTTCTCGGCTGCTTATATCGATCCTTACGTGCAGAACCACCCGATGCCCGCCGAGCGCATGGCCGAACTGGCGGAACTGGTTAAGACCCCGTATTGGAACAAGAAGGACCCGCCCGAACTGCAATTTCGCCATGACATGATGCGCGCCAAGCTTTTCGGCTTTACCGATCGGGCCGATGCGGTATTGCGGCGCTATCCGCTGTCCGATCACAGCATGCCGGCGCGGTACGCACGCGCCATTGCCACCTACCGCTTCGGCGACATACGCTCGTCGCTGCAGCAGATCGAGAGCATGATCGAGGCCATGCCGAACTACCCGTATTTTTACGAGCTCGAAGGTCAGGAGTTGGTCGAAAGCGGGCACCCGGTGCAGGCGATCGCGCCGCTGCGCCGCGCCGTGGCGCTTGCCCCTACGCCCGCGCTCATTCAGATCCTGCTGGCGCAGGCGCTGATCGCCACCAACAATCCCAAGATGACGCAAGAAGCCATACCGCTGTTGCGCGCGGCGCTGATCAAAGAGCCGGAGTCGGGCGACGCCTACGAGCAGTTGGCGATGGCCTACGGCCATACCGGCGATTTCGCCCACGCCGATCTGGCGTCGGCGCAGGCCGCCTTTGCCCGCGGCGACACCAAGACCGCACGTGAGCTCGCGGCGCGGGCCAAGACGCGGTTTCCGGTCGGATCGCCCGGCTGGGTGCGCGCCGACGACCTCGTCGCCTTCAACAAAAACCTGGGGCAAAGCCCGCTCCGAATCGGCCAATAATTGCAAAAAAGGACAATCGCGATGACATCGACCCGACACCTCGCCCTGATCGCGGCGACGATATTTCTGGCCGCGCCGGCGGCAATCCCGGCCCGGGCGCAGACGTTCTCCGCCGATCAGCGCCAGGAAATCGAGAGCGTTGTGAAATCTTATCTGCTTGAACATCCCGAGCTCATTCAGGATGTCATGGTGGAGCTCGACAAGCGTCAGCAGGCGGCGGAAGCCGACAAGCATCGCGCGGCGGTTATCGCAAACAAGGCGACCCTTTTTAGTTCGCCGCACGAGGTCGTGCTCGGCAATCCGCAGGGCAAGGTCACGATGGTCGAGTTCTTCGACTACAATTGCGGCTTCTGCAAGCGCGCTTTGCCCGACATGCTCACACTGTTGAAGACCGACCCCGACCTTAAATTCGTCCTCAAGGAATTCCCGGTCCTCGGCGAGGGATCGGTCGAAGCCGCCCATGTCGCGGTCGCCGCGCGCATGCAGGATGCGACCGGCAAAAAATACCTGGAGTTTCATCAGAAGCTGCTCGGCGGCCGCGGCCCGGCCGATAAGGCGCGCGCGCTCGCGGTCGCCAAGGAAGTCGGATTCGACATGGCCCGGATCCAGAAGGACATGAGCAGCGACGAGGTGAAAAAGACCATCGATGAAGACATGAAGCTTGCCGATGCGCTCGGCGTCAACGGCACGCCAAGCTATGTGGTCGGCGACGAAGTCGTGGTTGGAGCGGTTGGTATCAAGGAGCTGCGCGAAAAGCTCAACGCCGCGACGAAGTAGCTCCGTTTGCGGGCCGCGCTAACGGCTGATCCTGTTTGGCGTACCGCCGCGCACGCGCAAGGTGCCTGTCGATCCCGGCAGGCTTCCCCTTTGCGGGTGCCTTCCCTATAAACGGGCCCGGCGCGGCGGGCACGGCCCGCGGCGATGCTGGCCGGGTGCTGCTCGCGAAATGTCGAAGACGATCTATGTGCTAAACGGGCCCAATCTCAATCTGCTCGGCACGCGCGAGCCGGAAATCTACGGCCATGCCACCCTCAGCGACGTCGAGGAATTGTGCCGCGCGACCGCGGCGCGCCATGGGCTCAACATCGAATTTCGCCAATCGAATCACGAAGGCCAGATCATCGATTGGATCCAGGAGGCGCGCGCCAAACGAGCGGCGGGCATGGTCATCAATCCGGCCGGATATTCGCACACCTCGGTCGCAATTCTCGACGCCCTCCTGGCGCTGGAAGCGCCGATCATCGAAGTGCATATCAGCGATATTCATGCGCGCGAGCCGTTCCGCCGCCACTCCTATGTTTCACAAGCCGCCCGAGCCGTCATCTGCGGATTGGGTGTCGACGGTTATGCGCGCGCGATCAGCGATCTCGCCGCCATGATCGGCGCCGACGATCGCACAAAGGTTTGATCGTGGCGCGCCCGCCCGGCAGCCGGCCGACGCCGAAAACGCCCGCGATCGATCACGAGGCGATCCGCGATCTGGCAAAGCTGCTCGATGAAACCGGTCTTTCCGAAATCGAGATCCAGCAGGACGGCGTGTCCATTCGCGTCGCCCGCGATCTGAACACCTCCACGCCGCGCGCGCGATCGCCGGAAACATCCATTGCGGTCGCGGCGGCCGCAGCGCCAGTTGCCGCACCGATCGAGCCCAGCCAGCATCCCGGCCTGGTCGCCTCACCCATGGTCGGTGTCGCCTATCTCGGTCCAGAACCCGGTGCGCGGCCCTTCGTCGAGGTCGGCGGCCAAGTGAAGACCGGCGAAACCCTGATCATCATCGAAGCGATGAAGACGATGAACCAAATTCCCGCGCCGCGCTCCGGCACGGTGACTCAGATCCTGGTCGAGGACGGTCAGCCGGTCGAGTACGGCGAGCCGCTGCTGATCATCGAGTGAAATGTTCGATAAAATTCTGATCGCCAATCGGGGAGAGATCGCGCTGCGGATATTACGGGCGTGCAAAGAGCTTGGTATCCCCACCGTAGCGGTGCACTCGACGGCGGATGAGGCCGCCATGCATGTGCGGCTCGCCGACGAGAGTGTCTGCATCGGCCCGCCGCCCGCCAAGGACAGTTATCTGAACATTCCGGCGCTGCTCGCCGCTTGCGAAATCACCGGCGCCGACGCCGTGCATCCGGGCTACGGCTTTCTTGCGGAAAACGCCCGCTTTGCCGAAATTCTCGCCGATCATAATGTGCAATTCATCGGGCCGCGCCCCGAGCATATCCGCCTGATGGGCGACAAGATCGCCGCCAAGCGCGCCGCCGTCGAGCTCGGTATTCCGACCGTGCCGGGCTCGGACGGCGACCTCGGCTCCGACCAGGAGGCCGCGCGATTGGCGCGTGAGGTGGGATTTCCGATCATGCTCAAAGCCGCCGCCGGCGGCGGTGGCCGCGGCATGAAGGTCGTTCGCGCAGAGAGCGAGCTTGCTTCCGCTTTGGCGATGGCGCGTGCCGAAGCGAAGGCCGCCTTCGGCAACGATACCCTCTATCTCGAAAAATACCTCGAGCGTCCGCGCCATATCGAAATTCAGGTGCTCGGCGACGGCAAAGGTGGAGCCGTCCATCTCGGCGAACGCGATTGCTCGTTGCAGCGCCGTCACCAGAAAGTGTGGGAAGAAGGCCCCTCGCCCGCCCTCAATACAGCCACGCGCGACCAGATTTGCGAAACCGTCGCGCGCGCTATGCGCGACATCAAATATCTCGGCGTCGGCACCGTCGAATTCCTCTATGAGGACGGCAAGTTCAACTTCATCGAAATGAACACCCGCATTCAGGTCGAGCATCCGGTGACCGAGATGATCACCGACATCGATCTCGTGGTCGAGCAGATCCGCGTCGCCGGCGGCAATGATCTGCCGTTCGCGCAAAGCGACGTAAAGTTCAACGGCCACGCCATCGAGTGCCGGATCAACGCCGAAAATCCGGTGTCGTTCCGCCCTTCGCCGGGAAAGATCGTCCATTACCATCCGCCCGGCGGATTGGGCGTACGCATCGACTCGGCGGTCTACCACGGCTACGCGATTCCGCCGTTCTACGATTCGCTGGTGGGAAAGCTCATCGTCCACGGCAAGACGCGCGCCGAATGCCTGATGCGGCTAAAGCGTGCGCTTGACGAATTCGTCGTCGACGGTATCGAGACGACGCTGCCCCTGTTCCGCGCGCTGGCGCGTGAAGCGGCGATCATCGACGGCGACTATCACATCCATTGGCTTGAGGAGTTTCTCGCGCGTGGCGCGATTGAGCAGTAAGCGAATAGCGCGCGTCGCGTGGCGAACCGCGAGTCATCACGTTTCGCTTTTCCGCCGGATCATGCTCGAATTGAACAACAGCATTTACGCCGGCACGCGCGCGGCGGTCGGCTGCAAGATTTCGGCGAGAAGCCCCGCGACCGACTCCGGCACGTAAGGCTTGGCGACGAAAAGCGAGCCCGGCACCCGTAGCTGCGCCTCGAGCCCATTCACGCGCCCGGACGTGTAGACGACCGGCAGATCAGGCAGCAGCTCGCGCGCGCGCCGCGCCAACGCCGCTCCGTCCATGCGACCGGGCAGATTGATATCGGTGAACAGCACGTCGACAGGCGTCGATCCAAGATAGCCTAGCGCATCGGCCGCATTGGTTACCGCGCAAATCACGAAGCCCAGCGCCGAGAGCGATTCAGCGACCCATTCGCTGATCAAAGGTTCGTCCTCCACGAGCAGGACACGGATCGGCCGGACTTCACTCACGATCATGGTCATGGCGGCAATTTCGGGCTTTGGCACGCCGGCCCCAACGCGGCACCGGCAAAATGCGTTCAAGCTGGCGAAAATCTTAGCAAAATTGACGTTTATAGGTCGTTAAGCGCGGCCCCGGGACCAGCTTCGCCCTTGAAAGGGCCGCGTGCCGGCGGCTAAACGAAGCGCATGGCAAGTCGCGAATCCGCCCTCGTCGACATCACGCCGGAAGTGCTGCTGAAGGCCTATGCCTGCGGCATTTTCCCCATGGCGGAAAGCGCCGACGACCCGGCCCTCTATTGGATTGAGCCGGAACGGCGCGGCGTTATTCCACTTGACCGCTTTCACGTCCCGGGCCGTCTTGCCCGCACGGTGCGTTCCGACCGCTTTGCGGTCGCCATCGATCGCGATTTCGATGCGGTGGTCGAGGGCTGCTCGCAACCGACGGCGGGGCGCACCCGCACCTGGATCAACACGCGCATCCGCAATCTCTATCGTAAGCTCTACGAGCGCGGCGACTGTCACACGGTCGAGGTTTACGAGGACGGCATTCTGGTGGGCGGCCTTTACGGCGTCAGTCTCGGACGCGCTTTCTTCGGCGAGAGCATGTTCCACCGCGCCCGCGACGCCTCCAAGGTCGCGCTCGTGCACTTGGTGGCGCGGCTCAAGGCCGGCCATTATCGCTTGCTCGACACCCAATTCGTCACCGACCATTTGCGAATGTTCGGCGCCGTCGAGGTTTCGCGGCCGGCTTATCACAAGCTGCTCGATGCCGCCCTCGTCGGCGAAGGAGATTTTGCCGCGCTCGTGCTTGATCGCCCGGTTCCCGGCAGTGCCGCGCTGGCGCAGCTCGCACGCAGGTAATCCGCCTTACTGCGCCGGCGGCTGTTGGCGCCCGGCCGCCCCTCGGCGCGACCGCCCCGACGCGCGCGAGCCGGTCGGCGCGACCACCGCCGGCGTCGGTTGAACAGCGGGCTCGGCGACCTTGATCGGCGAAGCGCAATCGGTCAGCCAGACGTCATAAATGGGATGCTCGACCGCATGCAGGCCGGGACTCGCGGCGAACATCCAGCCTGAGAAGATGCGCTTGACTTCACCCTGCAAGGTGACTTCGTCCACCTGGACGAAAGCGTCCGTGTTGGTCGCTTCGGTCGGCGGCCGCGTATAGCACACTCGCGCCGTTACTTGCAGCGCGCCGAATTGCACCGTTTCGCCGATCGCGGCGTCGAACGAGATGATGCGGCCGGTGATCTTGTCGAGGCCGGAAAACACAGCGCGCGCGTTTTCGATCTTTTGCGTCGGCATCTCGGTGACGATTGTATCGTCGGGTTGCGGCGACGTATCCGCCGGCTGCTGCGGCGGCGGATTAGCCGGTGCCGGCGGTGGCGCAGCCGGTGCTGGCACAGGCGCAATGCGCGCGCGCTGCGCGGCCGACGGCAATTGGGGCGCAATCGTCGGGTTGGGCGCGACAGCCGGCGCCGTCGCCACACCGGGCGGCGGCGGCAACGGCTGTGTCTGGACGGCGGAGGGTGGCGGTCCAGGGGACGGTGCCGGCAGCGGAGCCGGTCCCGGGTAATGAACGGGCGGCGGCTGCGGCGGGAACGCCCCATTGGGGATGTCGGCCGGCGGACGCGGCGGCCAATCGCCGAAAATCGTTCCCTGAGCCTGAGCCGGCGCCGCCGCAAGCACTCCACCGAGCGCGGCCAGGAGGGCGGCGATACGGAGCACGGAGCCTGGAGGCGCGATTGGGTTGGGGTTCATCGCGTAAGGCCCGGTTAACATGCGGAATACGGCGAAAGGAGGGATTACGAGTCGGGCGTCCAAGCCTTGTAATCGCCGGTCGCCTTCGGGCGACGACCTTGCGCCAAGGTCGAGCCGCTCGGTCGGTACGCACTCGGCGTGCCGGTGAGATTCGGCCGATGCGGTTTTTCCCAAGAATACGAATTCGTCTTGTCCTGCGTCGGCGGAACATCCACCAGGTGATGCAGCCAACCGTGCCAACCCGGTGGCACGATGGAAGCCTCCGCAATCCCCTTGTAGACCACCCAGCGGCGCTCAATGCCCAGCGTCGGATCGATCTTGCCGTTTCGCGTACGAAAATAGCGGTTGCCGAATTCGTCCGTGCCGACGAACTCGCCGTAAAGCGCCGTCCACAATTGAGTTCCGAAGGTCTGGCCATTCCACCAGGTGAAAAAGCGCAGAATAAAGGTCTTCATCGCGGCTATCGTCGATTGTGCGCCGGCCGTTATCGTCCGGTGCGCGCGTTGATGCCATTTCGGGCCGCTGGTGTCCAGGGAACCTGGTGTCCGGCGACTAATTTGAGACTCATGTTATCCTTTTTGCCATGTGGCGGGCCGCGATCGAGCGATTGCAAAGCGAATTCGGAGCGACACTATCGTCCGCCGCCGACTGGGCCATATCGGCCGCGCTATTGGTCGGCGCTGCCATTGCGGCATTGCTGTTGCACGCCGCCGTGCTGGCGTGTGTCCGGCGCGTACTCGGCGAACGACAACGTTTTGCACGAACGGTGCTCGGCGCAACCAAAGGACCGACTCGCCTCGCGCTGCTGCTGATGGCGCTCGCGATCGCGTTGCCGACGACTCCGCTCGCCGGCGATACCAAGGACCTGCTGGCGCGGCTGATTGGGCTGGCGACCATTTGCCTGCTTGGGTGGGTCGCGGCGACCGTGCTGCACATCGCCGCCGATCTCTATCTCGCGCGCCTTCGCACCGATGTCGCCGACAATCTCATGGCGCGCAAGCATGTGACGCAGGTGCGCGTTCTGCTGCGCGTTCTGGACGTGATGATCGTCTTGGTCACCGTCGGCTTTGCGCTGATGACCTTCCAGGCGGTGCGGCAATTCGGCGTCACGTTGTTCGCATCGGCCGGCGTCGCCGGCATTATTGCCGGTCTCGCGGCACGGCCGGTGCTGACCAACTTCCTCGCCGGCGTGCAGATCGCCGTGGCGCAGCCGATCCGCATCGACGACGCCGTCATCGTCGAGAACGAATGGGGAAATGTCGAGGAGATCACCTTCAGCTACGTCGTCCTCAAGCTGTGGGATTTGCGGCGGATGGTCGTTCCGCTCAGCTATTTCATCGAAAAACCCTTCCAGAACTGGACCAGGATCGGCGGCGAGTTGATCGGAACGGTGTTTCTTTACGTCGATCACACGGCGCCGATCGCGGCGATCCGCAGCAAGCTTGCAGAGATCGCCACGCAGTCCAAATTGTGGAACGGCAAGGTCGTCAGCCTGCAAGTCAGCGACTGCAAGGAAACGACTATCGAGTTGCGCGCGCTGGTAAGCGCGGACAACGCGTCCGCGGTGTGGGATTTGCGCTGCGAGGTGCGCGAGAAACTCATCGATTTCCTGCAGCGCGAATGTCCCTCGGCAC